>Ga0041059_1000451_pt1 | contig 30781 bp, 24 predicted proteins | sample AraColnosormetaG_FD_56232 | JGI IMG/M metagenome (GOLD analysis project Ga0041059, IMG submission 56232) | Arabidopsis roots microbial communities from North Carolina, USA - Col MF nosort | ecosystem: Host-associated > Plants > Roots > Unclassified | place: USA: North Carolina | collected...
AAATTGTAATTCTTGATATATAAGATGACAAATTTATCCAGATTTAAAATAAAAGTTGTTTTATTCATAAATTAAAACAAAATTCGAAATTTAGAAAAACAAAATTAAAATAAAATAAATTCGAATTCTTAATTATGTTTTCAACTATTTTTTGAGATAAAAAGTTATTGGTTTTAGATATTATAAAATTTTGAAAAATATTCTAAAGTCTATCACCTAATAAACTTGTTTGCTTATTTTTTTGGACGAAAATTTGTTTAAAATATTTAAGATAAAAATTAAATTTGAATTCATATAAAGTCTATCACTTTATTTATTTTATATATTAAAATTTTATGAAACAATATTTACAAATATTTCTAAAAAGTCTATCACTTGATAAAGTTTAATTTTACTTTTTGGACAACATTTTGTTTAAAAATATTTAAGATAATAATTATCTTTAAAATTATTAGTTACATCAAATTTGTATTTATGATTTTTTTTTTGTTTTAAGTTTTAATTTTTTTTTGTTATTTCCTAATTTTACTGAAGCTGTTTTAGTACTTTATATATTGAAAATTAATTGTTTAAAAAAAGAAATAAAGATAGGGTATTTTTCAAATGAAAACCCAAAAATAGGTCATTTTTCCAAATTTATTCATTAAATATTCAGTGCCATGAGTTTGAGACATATTTATTTGGTAGATTTATATACCTAGAAAGTGGAACAAATAATGTTTTGCTTTAAAAACCACAAAGATTCACAATAAAAGAATATAAATAGATGTGATATAGCAATAAAGATAGTTGTATCTTGTACATAGATAAGCTTTAGTAAACAAAAAAACAAAAAAAAATATCTTGTAGATAGATATCTTAAATACGATCCAATAAACCAAGGCAATATAAAATCTGAAATTATTTTTTTTTGTGAAACAAAAACTGGCATTTTAAAAGCACAAATCAGGTAAGAAATGTGTTCTTAGTTAATGACAACCAGTTATTAAAATCATGTCTAATGGTTTTTAAAAAATAAATAAGAAGGAAAGTGTACCAAATAATATTTGTTAATAAGTTCTATAAAACAACACGTAAAGTTTGATATATACCGTGTTTTAGCAAGGAATACTTCGTAGAAGAATATAAACTTGGAACATAATAATAAAAGATGAACTTAAAACTTCCAAGATTCGTCTCTTCTTTGTGACATATTCCAGAAATAAAAGAAAATAATTGTTCAGTGAACACAACAGAAAACGATTACTTTTTATAAGATATTTATTGGGTCAATAGTTTATAGAATAATAGAAGTCAAGTCATATTACAAAGTGTTGAAAAAAACTTTAAATAGTACAAATACGTCAAATGAAAATGTAACAATTGTTTTTTTTTATCAAACACGTTGAAACATGGTAATATTGGGCCCGTAAAGCCCATAAGGTCTTGAGAAGAGAAGTCGCCCATAATAAGGTTTGGACAAAAAAAATTAAGTCATTGGAGTCGTCGTCTGTCTTTCCCATATTAGGGTCTTCTTCTTCCTTTTACTCCTTTTTTTACGCTTGAAGCTTCTTCTCTTTTCTTCTTTTCTTCTCATTGAAGCTTTCCTTGTTGCAGGATTTAATTTAGGATTCACAATTCCAACACATACAAATTGTTTAAAAAATACAATAAGTCATAAAGTCAGAATACGTTAAACATTGAAAATGTGAAGTATAATATTTGGTTTTCTCTTCTTGTTTTTTCACAAGTTAAGAAGTGTCTGAAAAATAGTCATGGCTTCTTCTCAAAAGGTTTCTGATTGGGCCTTATGAGGTATTGAGAAAAGAGAAGTAGCCCATTAAGGTATTGAGAAAAAGAGAAGTAGCCCATTAGGTCTTGAGCAAAAAAAGAAGTTGAGTCGAGCAAGCAAGAGTCCCTGACTCAGTCCTCTTTTCTCAGCTGTCCAGAAAGTAGAAACCCTAAATTCGAAAATGGAAACACGAAATCGAACCATACATCTCACTGATGCGATATGGACGGAGATTCTAGCGAGGTTACCACTGAGAATCATCGCTAGATTCAAATCGGTAAGCAAAACATGGAAATCAACAATCGAATCAGTCTATTTCCGCCGTCTCTTTGTGTCTGTGCACCGAAAATCCTCAACCTCGTGGTCGCTAATGTGGTACGGACAAAAAGATCTCGTAGGTTTCCATGGATGCGAGACATGGGGTCTTCCAAAGTCTCTATCTTTTTACATCCCATCGTCTCTTTGTATTATCGAGGGTTCCTCCCATGGATTGGTTTTGATTTCAGAAAATGATGATGATTGTTGCTTTGTGGGTAATCCAGTTTTACAACAGTGGATCAAAATCCCTCCACCTCCAGTTCACTCTTCAGTGTTTGGTTTGGTGTCTCGCGTCGACGATGATGGCTTTGTTTTGGGCTTCAAAGTCGTTAAGTTAGCTGAAGTAATAGTGACGAATAACTATGTCTCGTGTTCTTTGAGTGTGTTTGTGTATTCCTCTGAGACTGGGATTTGGACTTGTAAGACTATTCACTGCCCTTATCAAATCACCAACTTTGGTTCTTTCACTTTGGATGGTACCATTTACTTTGACCATCTTAGTGAACCTGGAGTGCTCGTAGCTTATGATTTCTATTCTGAAATCTCCGATCAGTTTTGGGTTATACCTCTCCCGGATCATCCGAATCACGGCTTCAATAGCGACTTCAAAGGTGCTTTGACTACGTCCCAAGGATTTGTCATGTATATCAGAACATTAGCTCAATCTTCGTCTAATGTTTTCAAGGCTTGGAGGTTGAACAATGATTCAACTTGGCAACTTTTGTGGAAAATCGGCCTCCCGTCACTTATCGGTGATTATGTACCTATGGCAATGCATCCATTTGATAGTGACATTGTCCATCTTTGGAGTCAAGATCATCGTCATGTGGTATCATGGAACTTGCGGACTCAGAAGAATAGAATCCTCGGAGCTGAAGATAATGATGAAGATCATAAAGATTGTTACTTGAACCAGCCTGTTTGTGAGGAGTGTATGGATGAGATATGCGGCTGTAAAGCTTCTGTCAGGTTACTACAACTTGTTCTCCCACGGTGGATGGAATCGGTGCCTTGTCCTCCCCAAGTTGAGATGATGAATACAGCTTCGGTAATCTCTTACGTTACTTCAATGCAAGAGACAATGATAAGGAATTGGCTTCATCAATGATTTCAATATCTGCTTTTTTTTCTTTTCTCGTCTTTTGGTTTCTTTCTTCTATCTAGTACCATCTATGTAATGGAAGACAACCATATCCATATCATGCAATATTTGCATCTTCTTATTTTTGTATCAGTTCAATGACATGTTTTGCCATTTCATCTTTCTAAGTTGTTACACAAATTGTCACTTCCTTTGAACAAGAGTTTCTTCAATTGCAGTTTTATTCCAGCCGCACGTAGTTTCTTAAAGATATGTTATTCGATAGCTTTACCATATGTACTAGCAAAACGAACTAAACGACGGCGTACGTAGCGTAAAGTAGTGCCCGCTTCAAAATTTCGTAATCAAAAAACACAAGAAGACTTGGTAGCCCAATCCACATAATTAAATACTATTTTAAAACAAATAAATTAATTAAAAAAATAAAGTAGCAAAAAAGTACGATCGATGAAACTGAGACCGTTGGATCAAACCTATCGAATTATAAAAACTAGATCACGAGAATAATAAAAAGAAAAAGAAAAAAATAAAGCAGAAAATTCATCTCCAAAAAAAAAGAAAGAAAAATTCATACTTCCAAAGGAAAGGGGAAGAAAAACAAAAACAAAAAAATCTCAAGTCAACAAACAACAACGAAGGTCCGAAGAACTTTGAATGTTGTTATCATCATCATCATAATCAGAATCATCAACATCATCGTTGTATTCTTTTCTGGGTATTTTCTCTTGTTGACCTTCTAATTATGCCATCTCCGATTATCGATTTTTGTAGAGCAATCGTATTTTATCGAAGCCCTTGTTTCTGGTTTTAGTCTCTTGTCTGAAATCAATCTCAAAAAGGTTCTGTTTTTTCGGGGAAATGTGCAGCTTTTGATTGTTTCATTTTCCGATTGTTTCAGAAGAACTGGAATCGCCGTAAAGTTCGAATTTTTTTTTGTTAGATTGTACAAAAGGGTGTTGTGATTAAGGAAGAAGAAGAAGAAGAAGATAAAAAGGTTTTTTTTTTGGCTGTTGTTGTAATCTGGGAAAGTTTGGGATTTTGTATCGATCTCAGGTTTGTGATTTGATTCTGTTTCTAAAATTTATTAGGCTGATCTAGGATTTGAGTTTTTTTTTATATGGACTTTGCTTTTTTTCTCAGATGGTGAAAAGACGAAGAAGTGTGATTGTTTTGGGGATATGATTAAAGAACCTGAATTGTTCTGGTGTTGAGAATAAGAAACTATGTGGAAACAGATTCTAAGTAAGCTTCCCAACAAAAAGTCTTCAAAGCACGAACATCGTGGACGTGAACACGGTGGCCATTCTTCTTCATCTTCTCATACTTCAGGTGCCTCTACTTCCAAAAGCACTGATAATGGCGCCGCGAAATCGCATGCTAAGAACGCTTCTCCAGCCGGCAAATCCGCTGCTTCTGACTCGGGTTTTAAAGATGGGAATCTAAAGAGTAGTGGGAACAACAACAACAACAACAACAACGGTGTCTTTACTCCTTATGAAGCATTGCCGAGTTTTAAAGATGTTCCAAACACGGAAAAGCAAAACTTGTTCATTAAAAAGTTGAACTTGTGCCGTGTAGTGTTTGATTTCACGGATCCTACAAAGAACATCAAGGAAAAAGATATTAAGAGGCAGACATTGCTGGAGCTTGTGGATTATGTGAATTCTCCTAATGGAAAGTTTAGCGAAGTCGGTATCCAAGAAGTCGTTCGGATGGTCTCTGCTAACATATTTAGAACGCTAAATCCTCAACCACGGGAAAATAAAGTTATCGATGCCTTAGACCTGGAGGAGGAAGAACCTTCCATGGATCTTGCGTGGCCTCACTTGCAGCTTGTGTATGAGCTTTTCTTGAGGTTTGTTGCTTCGCCTGAAACTGACACCAAGCTGGCTAAGAGATATATAGATCAATCTTTTGTCTTGCGGTTACTGGATTTATTTGATTCCGAGGATCCTAGAGAAAGAGATTGTCTGAAAACCATTCTCCATCGGATCTATGGTAAATTTATGGTACACCGACCTTTCATCAGGAAATCCATTAACAACATCTTCTATAGGTTTGTTTTCGAAACAGAGAAACATAATGGGATTGCTGAGTTTCTAGAAATCTTGGGAAGTATCATCAATGGATTCGCTCTTCCCTTGAAAGACGAGCACAAAGTGTTTCTTGTTCGAGTTTTGATACCTCTCCACAAACCAAAATGCTTGCAAATGTATCATCAACAATTGTCTTATTGTATCACACAGTTTGTGGAAAAGGATTGCAAACTTGCTGATACGGTTATAAGAGGATTGTTGAAATATTGGCCCGTGACAAACAGTTCCAAAGAAGTCATGTTTCTGAACGAGTTGGAGGAAGTACTCGAAGCAACTCAGCCACCAGAATTTCAACGGTGCATGGTACCACTGTTTCGCCAAATAGCTCGATGTTTGAACAGTCTGCATTTTCAGGTACCTGTCATTCTCCATTCTTTCTGAAATAATAGCACCTCACATTTGTTTTTAAACTGGCGAATTTCCCCGTGCTTTGACATTTCCTGAAAAATGCTCTGTTGCTGTTAGTGTTGGGTTTGACATTTGCAGGCCATATCGTTTCGACATACTTTAACTGCATTAGTGTTTCACCTGTTTATGTTAGCCTATTAGATTGTTATATAAAAAGATCAAATGAAAGAGTTGGGTTTGTGGTAATGAAAGTATCTACGTATAGGACTGTTGTATTGTGTTCTGGATAATATCTGATGCAGTTTCTTAGCTAAATAAGGCTTATGGTTACATACTTTAATTGTGTTAGTGTTTCGCCAGTATATCTGTGTTACCTTACCAGCTTATGAGAAGTCGTTATAGCCTACCAGTTATATCAAACGAGCAAATGGAAGAGTTGATTTTGCGGTATGGAAAGTATCAATGTTTAGGACTGTTATATTCAGCTCTAGGTGTTACTCAAGGCAATTTCTAAGCTAAATTGATATAGTAAGGCTATTGTTAAGTAGAAAGTTACAAAAGAAGAAAAAGTATTGCGTTGAAGGGTATCTGTTTTGGCTAAACAGTGACTGCATACGATCTTTCACGGGAAAAGATCAGTCTAGTAGGTTCAGGATCTTTGTTTCAGTCTATTCATGCTCTGTCTGGTTTTCGCAGGTTGCAGAGAGAGCTTTATTCTTATGGAACAACAATCACATTGAGAATCTGATAATGCAAAACCGTAAAGTCATTCTTCCAATTATATTCCCAGCGTTGGAGAGAAACGCACAGAAACATTGGAACCAAGCTGTTCATAGCTTGACACTAAACGTGCGAAAGATATTTCATGACCTTGACCCTGAGTTATTTAAAGAATGCCTCGCAAAGTTCAAGGAAGATGAATCAAAAGCAGCTGAAACCGAAGCAAAACGTGAAGCCACTTGGAAACGTTTGGAAGAACTCGGAGTGCGAAAGGCTTCATAAAGTTAGAGTTGTAGAGAAGAAAGAGAGAGAAAGAGAGCTTCTGTATCTTCTATTGACATGTTGTTCTTCAGATACATACTTGAGAAGAGAAAAGTTTCATATTGGTCTCTTGGTTTGAAGGAAAAAGGAAACTCAAAGATGTAAGATTGTTCCTGTTTTGATTTCCATTATTTTTATTTCTTGTTTCCTCTTAAATCTTCCTGCTTGTTAAAATGGGTTATTTTTGCTACATTGTATGATCATCACTTGTTCCACTTTCTTGAGACTTGTCTTATTCATTCATCTTCTGCTTTCATGATACCTGCAAATATTGCACTTATAGGATTTGGCCTTTTGTATTTTCAGTTGTATCAGAAAAAAAATCGTATCTTTATAAGCAAAAAAACACCTTTTAAAAAAAGTTTTTTTAAGTTTTCAACAGAAACTCAAAGAGAGAAGACCAAATTGTTGGTTTGAGTATTTTGGGTTTGTGGATTTGGTTACGAACTCCATAAGTCTAGGAGGAACTCTGAAAAGATCTTCATGGAGAGATCGGTTTAGTGGTTGGATTTGAATCTTTTAATGGTTATGACTTCAACTAAAAAAACACTGTCGAGAGATGTTGTTTCTTGTCTTGGTCAGTGAAAATTTTCTCTGGTCTTAGGGTCTTCTCTCAGTCACCATCCTCTCTTTCTATCTCTCTCTCTCTTTACTCTCTAATCTTTATCCATTCTCTCTCTTCTTCTCTATGCCAACGAAGCAATAGCTATGAAAAGCTAAACCCTTTCCTTCTTCTTCTTCTTCTTCTTCTTCTTCGATTGTTTAGATTACTTGGGTTTGACCCAAGTTTGCTTCTTTCTATGATTCATCAATCTAGATCTTGCTATCTGGGTCCAGAAACGATTCACGCGCTTCATTCATGATATAAAGTTACTACCTTTTTTTTATTTTACCTTCTGGGTCATGGTTTTGTCTGCTTTTCGTCTTTTGCTTTTGTCTGGATGATTCATAATCTCTCGAGATCTATTATGTTCACAAGAGTTGTTCTTATGCGTGGTGAGATGATCTTAGGAGTGTTTCACTATCTTTCTTCAATTCGGGTTTTTAGTTTCTGAGATCTGTTTTTGAAGAATCTGATCTGAGTTTGAGGAAGTTTGACTAAATAGATCGAAGAAGATGTTTAAGCAGATACTTGGGAAGCTTCCTAAGAAAACTTCTGCTAAGTTTTGGGATAATGGTGAATCCCAAACTCTAGATAACAACAACAATCAAGGAGGAGGTGATGAAGTTTTAAGCCAGAGAACGTCATCAAATGGAGATACTAGTTTGGATTGTGTTTCTTCTTTTGATGTATTGCCAAGGTTGAGAGATGTTTCCATCTCTGAGAAGCAAGAACTGTTTCTTAAGAAGCTTAGACTATGTTGTCTAGTGTTTGATTTTGTAGCTGAGCCTCAACAGAACTTCAAGGAGAAAGAGATCAAAAGGCAAACACTTCTTGAAGTTGTGGATTATGTTATCTCTTCAGGGAATGGCAAGTTCCCTGAATCAGTTATTCAAGAAGCTACCAAGATGATTTCGGCGAATCTCTTTAGTAATCCTCATCGACAATGGAAGAACAAAACTCCTGAGGCATTGGATTTGGAAGAAGAAGAAGGATCTTTGAATCCTTCTTGGCCTCACTTGCAGATTGTTTATGAGTTCCTTTTGAGAATCGTTGCATCTCCCAACACAGACCCCAAGATATCCAAGAAATACATCGATCATACATTCGTTCTCAAGCTATTGGATTTGTTTGATTCTGAAGATCCGAGGGAAAGAGAGTATCTGAAAACGATACTTCACCGCATCTACGGGAGGTTTATGGTTCATCGCCCGTTCATCAGGAAAACTATGAACAACATCTTGTATGATTTTATATTCGAGACAGGGAAACACTCGGGAATCGCCGAGTTTCTTGAAGTTTTAGGATCCATCATCAATGGATTCGCTTTACCACTCAAGGAAGAACACAAGCTCTTTCTTACTCGTGTCTTGATTCCTCTGCACAAGCTGAAATGCTTACCAAATTACCATCAACAGCTTTCTTACTGCGTTATACAGTTTGTTGAGAAAGATTGTAAGCTCGCGGATACCGTTATTAGAGGGATGTTGAAGTACTGGCCTGTTACTAATAGCGCTAAAGAAATCATGTTCTTGAATGAATTGGAGGAGATACTAGAAGCAACTCAATTAACAGAGTTTGAACGGTGTATGGTTCCGCTCTCTCGCCAAATTGCTCAGTGCTTGAGCAGTTCTCACTTTCAGGTACAGTTAAGAGTTTATTAGGTACATTTACCTGATTCTTAGATTCTTGAATTGTTCATAAAATTCAACTGCTTCTGTGTTTTTAGGTAGCGGAACGGGCTTTATACTTATGGAACAACGATCATGTCACTAATTTAGTGAGACAGAACAGTAGAATCATTTTACCTATAGTGTTTCCCGCTTTGGAGAAAAACGGTAGCAGCCATTGGAATCAGGCTGTGAAGAACTTGACAGAGAATGTTCTCAAGGTTTTGTCCGATACAAATCCTGATTTATTCGAAGAATGTTTGCACAAGTTCCAAGAAGATCAGCAAAAAGCAGAAGATACTAAAAAGAAGAATGGAGAAACCTGGAGACAGCTAGAGGAGATTGTTGCTTCAATGGCGAAGTAAGAGTTTTTTCTGCACTTTACGTGATTCAACAAGAAATCGGTTTATTGTTTTGTTTTGTTTCCTTTACGCCTGAAAGGTATATACATTTACTTTGCTTTGCTTGCTTCATTTAAGTATCTGGTTTCGACTTTAAGACTAGTTTAATTCAGTTAAACAGTGTGAGATTTTACCTTTTTCAGTTCTTGATTTGTCTGTATACTTGGTTCATGTAAACATCTTGTTATGAAAACACGAATTTTCTATTGTCTGAAGTCACTTAGTTTATCAGTGAAAGAGATTGCTCTAATATAAAAATTGTTTCTGGAATAATGATTTCGTCCTTTAGTATACAGAGGATCTGTTGGCATTTTCCTGCAAGTATCTTTGGATTTTGTCTGTTAAAAGGTTCTGTTACAACAGGTTTATTCTTCTAACCAAGAAACCGAAGAAAAGCTCTCTGCGATGACTCTTAGTCGGTTTTTCGTCAGGAGGTTTCACCAGATGAGAGTTGATGTTGTCTCCAGAGATATCATCAAACCATCATCTCCAACTCCAAACCACTTAAAGAAGTTTAAACTCTCTCTTTTAGAACAGCTCGGTCCAACGATCTTTGGTCCTATGGTTTTCTTCTATTCAGCTAACAACAGCATCAAACCAACTGAGCAATTGCAGATGCTGAAGAAGTCGTTATCCGAAACTTTAACTCATTTCTACCCTCTCGCTGGACGGCTCAAAGGCAACATAAGTATCGATTGTAATGACTCAGGCGCTGATTTCCTCGAAGCACGAGTCAATTCACCGCTTTCGAATCTCCTACTAGAGCCTTCTTCTGACAGCTTGCAACAACTGATTCCTACATCTGTTGATTCCATAGAGACACGAACCAGACTGCTTCTTGCTCAAGCGAGTTTCTTTGAATGTGGAAGCATGTCTATAGGAGTTTGTATCTCTCATAAACTCGCTGACGCAACTTCTATCGGTTTATTCATGAAGAGCTGGGCTGCAATCTCGTCCCGAGGGTCGATCAAAACCATTGGAGCTCCGGTTTTCGACACGGTTAAGATCTTCCCACCTGGAAACTTCTCTGAGACTTCCCCTGCACCAGTGGTTGAGCCAGAGATCATGATGAATCAGACTCTTTCGAAGAGATTCATATTCGATTCTTCGAGTATTCAAGCTCTGCAAGCGAAAGCTTCAAGCTTTGAAGTGAATCAACCAACAAGAGTCGAAGCTGTTTCAGCTCTTATATGGAAATCTGCAATGAAAGCTACAAGAACAGTTTCAGGAACATCGAAACCGTCAATTCTGGCAAACTCCGTGAGTCTACGCTCACGAGTCTCTCCACCATTTACAAAGAACTCAATAGGGAATCTAGTGAGCTACTTTGCAGCAAAAGCAGAGGAAGGAATAAACCAAACAAAGCTTCAAACTTTGGTTTCGAAAATACGAAAAGCGAAACAGAGGTTTCGAGATATCCATATACCAAAGCTTGTAGGAAACCCAAATGCCACAGAGATCATTTGTAGCTACCAGAAAGAAGCAGGAGATATGATTGCAAGTGGAGATTTCGATTTCTACATATTCTCAAGTGCTTGTCGATTCGGTTTATACGAAACCGATTTCGGTTGGGGAAAACCGGTTTGGGTCGGGTTTCCTTCGGTTAGACAGAAGAACATCGTGACGCTTCTCGACACGAAAGAAGCTGGTGGAATTGAAGCTTGGGTGAATCTGAATGAACAAGAGATGAATCTTTTTGAACAAGATAGAGAATTGCTCCAATTCGCTTCTCTGAATCCTAGTGTGATCCAACCTTTTCTTCATGTTCTCTGATTATAAAAACCGGTTTAGTGAGCTAAACCGGATATATTTGTTGAAAAACTGGTTCTATTTTGACTAGCCGTTGGGAGGCCACTAAAAAGGTTGAAATTAAAATAACGGGCAAAATTTGGTGATGTAATAAATAAATAGTCCTGAAGAATCACCTTTTTATTATATACTAATAAATTCAGAAGTTATTTTTGTAAGTAATCTCATGTTAAATTTAAAAACAAAAAGAATTTTTGTCATATTTTTTTTTTTCATAAAGACAGTTTCATTACTCTCTATTAATATTAATTAAGCACTAAAAATAAAATTTAACTTGGAGCACACTCTCATAACTTAATACTAAAAGTTTAATATTAGTGTTTATTATTATTAACTAATATTTTTAAAAGAGGACAACAAGAATAACCATAATGATAATTGATAGCTTATACGTAATAATAAAATATAGTTCAAAATAATAATAAAATAAACATTCTATAAAATATACGTAATAATTATATACAATTAGATAATAAAAAAACACTAAACATAGTTCAAAACAAAACAAGGAAGATTAGAAAATGTAAATACATTATTTTATTTCTGTAAACAGTAGTATATATATAATAATTAAATGATTCCACAATTAGATGAAACGTTTTCTATAAATGACGTAATAAAAATAAGGGAAGTGGCCGTTGGGGAAATTTAAATCATATGCTTAGAGTTCGGACCTACTTTCAGATTTGCAGCCAAAGAAAAAGAAGCTAACAAAGATTTTTCAGTTTTCAGTTTCTCAGCGAAACCACCAGATTTGGGGATAAAATTAGGGTTTTTCGATCTCCAGAGAAAACAAAAAAAATGGGAGAATCAATTTGTCTTGTGAGATCTTTCTCGCAACCTTCAGAGTTTTCATCGCGTGAAATCAACGAGGTTAGTGCTTAAGATTTCTAAATCTACAATCTTGGATTTAGGGTTTTGATAATAGAGATTGATTTTGCTAGTGAAATTTCTGTGTATAGTGTGTTGTTTGATGAATCTGAAGAGAATTTGAGATTTGGTTTTTGGTTTTTGGCAGGTGGTACCGAATCGAGTGCTTACGGAATCAGTATCGTTTGGTAGATATGCGAATGAAACACTAGCGTGGGCGAGATGGTCAGCTTTTACTCAGAATCGTTACTTGGAAGAGGTTGAGAGGTTTACTAAACCTGGTTCTGTAGCAGAGAAGAAAGCTTTCTTTGAAGCTCATTTCAAGAACCGAGCTTCAGGGAAAGCAGCAACACAGACGAAGAAGATTGAACAAGTAAAGGTTAAAGATAGTGTTGAGATTGTTTGTGATATACCTAAGGATATTCTCGTTGATTCAGAAGTACCACTAGCGGTGAATAGAGAGGTGTCTAGTAATGAGGTGGACTCTGTTGTTCCATCAATTTCTGTAATAGATGAAACTGGTAAAGTGGAGAACTTGAAGTCAGTGGTTGTTCCTGATGAGGTAAATGCATTTCTGTTACATTGCAATTTCCTGTTTTTATTTTTTCTCTCTAAACGTCCATGGTGTTTTCAGGGCAATTCTACTTCTTTGAGCAAAGAAAGACCTCCTAGTTCTTCCGGATCGAAGGTCTCAAGCTCAAAACTGGAATCTTCCGTTGTTATAGAACTGGATCATTCACTTAAGAACACTAAAAAAGAGTCATCCTCGAGTAGTACAAGGTCACTTAGTGCATCGAAGAACCGAAGTAGATCACCTCCTGAGCCCATTCACATGTCAATCAGCTGTGTTTCTTCTAGTAATACCGAGAAAACTATTGTGGGGAGGCCCCAGAACGGTTCTAGGAGTGCAGTGAAAGCAGACAAGAAGAAGAGATCAGGTCCAAGTTCAGTTCACATGTCACTCAATTTTGCTTCTTCTACTCTTCGTACGACCAAAGAAGCCCCAAAAACACTGGCAAGAAACTCCACTACACAGGGAACAACTTCAACAAATGCTAGAAACAAACTTTTCCCAAAGATAAACGAACCAACGGGAGCTTTAAAAAGCTGCAAGAGACCATTGTCTCAGACATCCAAAGACGGTTCAACCAATGTAATTCTCTTCCCAAGTTTCTCTTCTTGCGTATATCCCAAGCATATTTGCTGAGACTGACTCTTACATATATTGCAGGCCTCTGCTGTCACGTTACCCAGACTTCCTCTTCTCAGTAATCTGCTATCAGAAAACAAAAGGTTACTGATCAAACCATCTTCAACACCAATTCATCGCTTTATACTATTACTTTATTATTAACTCAACCCTATAATTAACTTTGCTTCTTCTGATATACAGGAAAAACATATCTGTAAGGAGTTCAGTTTCATGTAGAATATCCAACAATGAGCAAAGAAAACCTTCTGTCGGGTAAGCGGTTTAAGTACCAACCTCTTAGAGAAATACTATCTTATGTCACTTACTGCAAATGGCCTGAGTTGGTTAATTGAAAGTGTTTGTGTTAGTTCCCTGATTTATGTGGACATAAGACGAGATGTTTTTGTCTAATGCATTTTGCAGCTGTGAAAATCTGTCAACTCATAGCAGAACCAAAGCAAAGTCTTTGACTGTATCTTCTCCCTTCGTCTTCAGAAGTGATGAAAGGGCAGAGAAGAGGAAAGAGGTAGAACTAAAGAAGATCCTTTTACTTTATCTTTGAGATTATTTGAGGACTTATAGAGCCGTAGTTTAAAAAAGATCTCTTTTGTTGTGGATGTGTCTTGTCTGTTAGTTCTTCAAGAAAGTAGAGGAAAAAAACAAGAAAGAGAAAGAGGATAAATTTTCTTGCGGCTTCAAGGCAAATCAAAACACTAACTTAGCATCTGAAGAACACAAGAACCCACAAGTTGGTGGTTTTCAGGTATATTCAACTCTCAGACTGTAACTTGTCATAAATTTGGGTATTGAATCTTTGATGTATGACATTATAATCATGTGCAGGTAACACCGATGACCCTGACTTCACCAAGATTCCGCAGGAACCAAACTCCAGGAAAAGAGAACATAAAAAAACCTCATCAAACTCCTCATAAAGCTTCCTCAATGAAGATCATCAACACCAAAAAAGTAGTCATGGAGAAGCACAAAAGCAGCAAGATCCATCCCTCCTCCAAACAGCAGACAACAAAAAGAACTCAAGAAAATATGTCTCCTAATATTCTTCAGAACTAACCAGAGACAAACCAGATCAATCGATTCCTCTTCTTCAAGTCTCTAGATCATCGTAAAGATTCGACTTTTCACTTTGAAGATTCCGAAAGTTTTGTCCCTTCAGCTAGTAATCTCATCTCAAGCTTATGGTTTAGGTGACTAGCCCTTGATTCAGATTGTGTAACCACAAGCTTTTAAGGAGCTGTGTAGAATAGATAGAACTCAAGTCTACTTACTCTTCAAAGTAACTATGTACTCAATAGTTCTGTAGTATCAATCTTGTATCATTTGTATACATAGAGATTTGAAATAAAGAATTATGTCTACTTTTCAATTTCTCATTGTGTTTCTTTCTTGAATTAGTATAGACAGGAACATGGCAAAGCTTTCTGTTTTACATTTGTTTTAAACGACGACGTTTTGGTATGATGTTGTGATGTTGTGTTGTTGTGGTGTGGGCCTCTCGTTTCAGAGGTGAGAGAAAAAATCTTATCTCTGTGGACTGTGATTGTGTGATGTTTCCATATCTTCAGCTTTTCTTCTACTACATGCTCTAATCACGTCCTTGTAGAGGAAAAGAAAAAAAATGGCTGCTTCATCTTCCTCTTTCACTCTCTGTAATCACACCACACTTCGTACTCTCCCTCTGAGAAAGACCCTTGTCACCAAAACCCAATTTTCAGTTCCCACAAAATCATCAGAATCTAACTTCTTTGGCTCCACACTCACTCACTCATCGTATATCTCCCCAGTCTCTTCCTCTTCTCTCAAAGGCTTAATCTTTGCCAAGGTACATTTCTCGACTCTTGCATTGATAGATTGTTTGCTACAGTTGGGTAACAACTAGTTCTGGGAATTAGCTTCTTTGTTAGACCAATGTTTTTTGGACAATCTAAGTTCTGTTCCATTTCTTTTTTATATGTTTTTGAGTATTACGATATAAATATTAGCAAGACAATAGATTGTTAGATACACAGCCATTTTTGAATAAGAAACAAAAGATGTAAATATTGGGTTTTAAGTCTGAATTTAAATGTTATAAGAACAGATTTATGAATGTGTTAGTGCAGAATCAAAGACAAAATCAAAGAAACTTGTAATCAGTGTTTGTTTTAGAGACCATAAACTTTCACATACCTGAAAATAAGCAAATGCTAGAATGTTCTTGAATATGTTCAATCCTTTATTCATATGATTTAAGCTGACACGGCATATGAACTCTCTTTAACCTTCTGTGAATTGGTCTCTTTGTGATGTTTGGTGGGCAGCAGGTTAACAAGGGTCAGGCTGCACCAGACTTCACACTAAAGGATCAAAACGGAAAGCCGGTGAGCCTCAAAAAGTATAAAGGGAAGCCTGTTGTTCTCTACTTCTACCCTGCAGATGAAACCCCTGGCTGCACCAAGCAGGTTGTTAAATCTTTACTTTCTCCTCCTTCCCGCATTCATTGATCGCATATTTAGTGTTTCTAAACGTAAATGGTTTTACTTGTGTACAACAGGCTTGTGCTTTCAGAGACTCTTATGAGAAATTCAAGAAAGCTGGTGCAGAGGTCATTGGCATTAGTGGAGATGACTCTGCTTCTCACAAGGTACACACATCAAAAATCTCTGGTTTCTTGAATAAACCCATTTCTTTTTTCCGGATTTTAAAGAGAGTGGTGGGACTTTAAACATTGTTGCAGGCGTTTGCAAGCAAATACAAACTACCGTATACATTGTTAAGCGACGAAGGGAATAAGGTGAGAAAAGATTGGGGAGTGCCTGGAGACCTGTTTGGAGCATTGCCAGGGAGACAGACTTACGTTCTTGACAAAAACGGTGTTGTTCAGCTCATCTACAACAACCAGTTCCAGCCTGAGAAACACATCGACGAGACCTTGAAGTTTCTCAAAGCTGCTTGATCATTCTCTCTTTCTCTTCTTTCTCTTCTTTCATGCATGTCTCATGTCTGTCTCCATGAGACCATGACCTTCTTATATTGTTTCTGTTGAGTATGAATTTTCAATAATACCATGTTATACCAATGAGAAGGGAGTTGGCTTTGGTCTAGTACAAAGATCACAACAGGATAAGTACTGAAGTGTGGTTAAAATGTTAGTTGGTTCTGTGTATTTGAGTCTCTCGTTTTCATTGTGAACACCTCTACTATCTCTTTCTCTTGTATCAATTAACACTTCAAGTAAGGTACACATATCAGGTAACTCTAGCTAGCCCTTGATTAAAATTGTCAAACACAAAGCTTTAAGGAATTGTGTAGAATACATAGAACTCAAGTCTTCACACAATAGTTTTAGTATGTGAACTCAAGTACTCAATAGTGTTGTGGTCTCAATCTAATATTTGAAATTTAAAACGGTTATTTTCGCATTGTGTTTCTTTCTTGATTTGAGTATAGACAGGAATAAAGGTAGAGCCTTTGGACTGTATGAAGAATATGGCAAAGCTCTGTTTTTTTACGCATTTGTATTAAATGACGTCGTATAAGTCGGAGCACCGAGGGCCTCTCGTTTCATGAGAGAAACAAAAAATCTTATCTTTCTGACAACGGTGGTGGTGTGTGATGTTGTCAGCCATGGCAAAGACAGAGCTACAACGATCTCTCTCTCTTTTCTTCTTCTTCTGTGTCTGTCTTTAAATAGAGTCTCTTTGAAACGAAGCAGCTTTGTCCTGTTCTGATATCCATGGCTTTACCTTCGTGCTTAAAGACTGGAGCTTTAATGTCTCCGGCCACTGGATTTAATTTTTCCGGCAGTCTTATGAAGTCAGACAGCGGCTTCGCCGTTCCGACAAAGTTACAGAGTACTCGAAAAGGTGATCGAGAGAGATTGAGAGTCCAAGCTATTTTCAGTTTCCCTCCTGCGTTTCTGACAAGAAACGGTCGAGCTGAGAAACAGAAACAGCTCAAACAAGAACTTCTTGAAGCCATTGAGCCTCTTGAACGTGGTGCTACGGCCTCGCCTGATGACCAGCTTCGGATTGATCAGGTTCTTTCTCTTTCTTGTGGGAACCATTAGGGTCTTGAGAATAGTCTTGGTACACTAGGGTCTAGAGAATGTGATTGAGAGACTAATGCTGAGTGACTCTTGTCTGTATGGAGCCAGTTAGCGCGTAAAGTGGAAGCAGTTAATCCCACCAAGGAGCCTTTGAAGTCTGATTTGGTCAATGGAAAATGGGAGCTCATTTATACAACCTCTGCTTCGATTTTGCAGGCAAAGGTTAGGGCTTGTGTTGTTGTTGTGTTGTCTAAGTTTGTGTTCTTTTGCCTTGTTGTGTCATTCTCTTTTATCTCTTGAACAATGCAACAGAAACCAAGGTTCTTAAGATCAATAACCAACTACCAATCTATCAATGTGGATACACTTAAGGTGCAAAACATGGAGACTTGGCCTTTCTATAACTCGGTAATGTTTCATTGTGGCTTGACTTGGCTCTTAACAAAGGATTAAGACCAAACTTTTATCATCAATATAGCTCTTTGGAGAGTCTTTGCTTTTTATAAGTAAGATTCCTTTAGCAGAGTTTGTAAAATGAGTCTCATACATTATAGCAAACTACAATGTTTTCATAGGTAACTGGAGACATAAAACCCCTCAATTCGAAGAAGGTTGCTGTGAAACTCCAAGTGTTTAAAATTCTCGGATTTGTAAGTACAAAACTCTTACTGCTATATGTGTATCCACTATAAGAGAACCTTTACTGATTCAGACACCATATGCTTCTGTTACTGATTGGTGTTTGCTGTGCAGATTCCTATAAAAGCACCTGATAGCGCCCGCGGTGAACTTGAGATTACCTATGTGGACGAGGAACTACGGTTAGTAGTGAATGATAGTTTTCATTTTCATGTTTTATCAACAAAATATCCAAAACGTTTGAATATTGAAACAATGTTGTTTTTTTGCAGGTTATCAAGAGGTGACAAAGGGAACTTGTTTATATTGAAGATGTTTGATCCCACTTATCGAATCCCTCTTTGATCTACCAAACAAATGGTACCGAGCCATCCATCATACATACTTGCTACAACTTGCTATGTCTCTCTTCATCATGTATGTAATCTAACATAAGAAAAATTAATAAGAGGGAAAAAATGAGACGAGCTTCTGTCATTGTTTCAACTTGTTCAAATCAAAGATTCTGAATCTTGATTTGGTTGAGCAGTTAGTTCCAATCCTAAACTATGTGATGCTCAAGCAGTACAACAAGAAGACCTTGAAGCTCCTCAAAAATGCTTAGATCATTTTCTCTCTATATCTCATATTTTTCTTTCATCTTTCATTCATGTCTCATGTCTGGTTCCATGACCTTTCTACATTGTTTCTGTTGATTTATGAATCTTCAATAACACTACAAGTTAAACCAATTAGAAGTGAGTTGGTTATGGTCCGGTACAAAGATCACAACCGGAGAAGGATTGAAGAGTGGTCAAAGCGATGGTCAGAGTTGGTTGGTTCCGTCGAAACAGGAAGAAAGGTAGAGCCTTTTTGACAATTTGAAGAAAATAGCAAAGATCTACTTTTCCACATACGTTTTCGACGCCGTAATGAGTCAGAAACAACTAGGGCCTCTCGTTTTAGAAGAAAAGAGAGCAAAAAAACCTTATCTTTGTGACTTTCGGTGGTGTGTGTGATGTTGTTGTCGGTCATGGCGAAGACAGAGCTACGATCTCTCTCTTTTTCCTCTCTTATGTGTCTATCTTCGAACAGAGTCTCTCAGAAACGACCCAGCCACTCTTTAAAACTCCATTGGAAAAGCTTTGTCCTGTTTTGATATCCATGGCTTTACCTTGGTGCTTAAAGACTGGAGTTTTAACGTCTCCGGCCGCCGGATTTAATCATCCATCGGACAGTGGCTTCGCCGTTCCGACGAAGTTACTGAGTATTCGAAAAGGTGATCGGGAAAGATTGAGAATCCAAGCTGTTTTCAGCTTTCCTCCAAGAAACGGTGGAGCCGAGAAGCGGAAACAGCTCAAACATGAACTTGTCGAAGCCATTGAGCCTCTTGAACGTGGTGCCACTGCCTCGCCTGATGATCAGCTTCTGATTGATCAGGTTCTTGATTTCTCTTCATGTGGGAACCATTGAGAATAGTTTTGGTACACTAGGGTATAGAGAATGTGATTGAGAGACTAATCTGAGTGGTGTTTGTTTTGAATCATGATAGTTAGCACGTAAGGTGGAAGCAGTAAACCCAACCAAGGAGCCTCTGAAGTCTGATTTGATCAATGGGAAATGGGAGCTCATTTACACAACATCTGCTGCGATTTTGCAAGCAAAGGTTAGAACTTGTAATCTTTGAAACTTGTGTTGTTGTTTGTTTTTGGCTTGTTGTGTAATTTTCTCTGTCTCCTTGAGAATGTAACAGAAACCAAGGTTCTTAAGATCGTTAACTAACTACCAATGTATCAATATGGATACACTAAAGGTGCAAAGAATGGAGACTTGGCCTTTCTATAACTCGGTAATATTTCAAACCGCGACTGAATTCTCTTTTTGTACCATTTTCACAAGTAGGTTTTGCGATTTTGCGTTGTGTTAGACCATATACAAAGCTCTTTTCTCTGTGATGTTGAAACCTATTGATGTGATCCATTGCTATATAATATTCAAAATGTACGAAAGTTTGAGACTTTGTCACATATATGTATGATCATGTTCCATTGTGACTCACTAGGCAAGAACAAAGGAGGACTAATACCAAAGTTTTTATCATCAATATTCTTTCAGCAGAGTTTGTAAAATGAGACTTAGCAAACTACAATGTTTTCATAGGTAACTGGAGACTTGACACCCCTCAACTCGAAGACGGTTGCTGTGAAACTTCAAGTGTTTAAAATTCTCGGCTTTGTAAGTATTACCAAAACTCTTGCTGTTATAAGGGAAACTGGTAGTACTGACTCATACATACACCATATGCTTCTTTTACTGATCATTAGTGTTTGCTGTGTGCAGATTCCGGTAAAAGCACCTGATGGTACTGCACGCGGTGAACTAGAGATTACCTATGTGGACGAGGAACTACGGTCAGTAGTGAATGATAGTTTTTCATTTCTCTATGGAACTGACAACCAAAAACATTTGAATCTTGAAACAATGTTCATTTTTTACAGGATATCAAGGGGCAAAGGCAACTTGTTGTTTATATTGAAGATGTTTGATCCCACTTATCGAATCCCTCTCTGATCTATCGAAAAAAATAGTTTCGAGCTATCATACATACTTAAAATCGCTTGTTCTGTCTCTCTATTCATCATGTATGTAAAAATCTAATAAGAGAGAATAAAAAGAGACTAGCTTTTGTCAATGATTCAACTTGTTTTGATCGACATTGCACCACATTAGATTAAAAAAGCTCTAAACTTTGAATTCGGTACAGAAAATCAGAAAAGGACTCATGTCCTCTTCTTTTGAAATATGTTACAATAAAAATTTGGTTTCATTTCTTCTTCTTTCTTGGTGCGTTTTCTCTGATAAACGACGCCGTATGAAGCTGGCGAGACACAGACCTCTCATTTCGACGCTTTCTTCTTCGTGAAACTCTTCATTTGTTTTATATTGGAAACAGAGTCTCTCTTATGAATCAAAGCGACAAACTTTGAGAAGGCAGGCGAAAATCTCGGATGGGTTCCATCGCTCTGCAATCTTGGAGCAGAGGAGCTTCAACTTCTCTTCATCTCCTTTTTCGTCCAGGTAGGTAAGTGCGATTCCTAACTTGATATGATCATATATATGAGAATTCGACAAAGATTTTTGGTTGAAATTTGCTTACTTGATGATCAGTTGGCTCGAACCCTAAGCTATATGATGCTCGAAGAGTACAAGTAAGATTCTTTAATGTTGCCGCTTCTTGGTCCGAACAGATGATCTCTTATACTATAGTCTGTTTATTTTGTCTTTTGGGTTTTAAGTTTGATGTAAGAGCCTCTTCAAGTCGTAAATCACTTAAGAAACTCAAAAGAGAGTCACAACAAGGTAAAGACATAGGCTTAAGAAATGTTACAGATGAAGAAGTTTCTTCTCCAAGATTTGAGGAAGCTCAAGTTGATTCTTCAACTTCAAAGGACTCCATTGATGTTTTTGTTGCTGCTCCTCGAGACAAAGTGCTTCAGGCTTGCACTGTAACTTCCGGTTTGATGGCTGCACTAGGTCTGATCATCAGAAAGGTGAATCCCAAATCTGAAAGTTTATGATTTTGTGATTCTAGCATTTGTATCTTGCTGATTTGGTTACCGCTTGCAGGCGTCTCATGTTGCTTCGACTGAAGGATTACTGGTTCCAGACTGCTCTATAGATGTACCATGTAACATCTCGGAAAACGATTATGTTGTGTACTAAGAATCCTTTGAGAGATTCAGTAACCAAAACATGTTTTGTATTGCATGATCTTTCTTGCAGTTGGGTTTGAAACTTGGCATCTCGGTTTAATTGCTGGAATCGTTGTGTTTATATCGTCAAGTAGGTTCTTGCTACTTAAATCTTGGCCAGATTTTGCTGATTCTAGTGAAGCAGCAAACCGACAGGTCAAAACATTACACATTATATACATTTATACGATTCTTTAAACTCCGCTTATTGTCTCCTTTGGTATTCACTACTTGCAGATTCTCACTTCCCTCGAACCTCTAGATTACCTTGTTGTTGCAATGTTACCGGGAATAAGTGAGGTAACAATAAACAATCACAATAAAACACAGAAAGGCTCTCCTTTAGAAAATGTCGTTCATTGGTTTGATTTGGTGTATTCACAGGAGCTGCTGTTTAGAGGTGCATTAATGCCTTTGTTCGGAACTAATTGGAATGGTATTGTAGCGGTTGGCCTCATTTTCGGTTTACTTCATCTCGGGAGCGGAAGAAAGTATTCTTTTGCAGTTTGGTAAGCCGTTTTTACTGAACATTTTGGTACCTCAATGCTGATGAGAATTGCGTAGACCGAATCTTGATATTAGATGATTGCCTTTAACATGTTCTTGCATCTCTCTATCACATTTCCGAGGTTTTCCTATTGAATTCTTTGCGGTTTCTTGAAATTTTCAGGGCTTCGATTGTCGGTATAGTCTACGGTTATGCAGCTGTTTTGTCGTCGAGTCTTATCGTTCCAATGGCCTCGCACGCACTCAACAATTTGGTGGGAGGTCTGTTGTGGCGATATAGTTCCAAGATCAAGTCATTGGAGTGAAATAAACAAAATTTACAACAGGGTTGAATTAAAAAAGTATACAATTTTAATGGGTGGGTTTGTGAAATCTCTCAATAGTATAGGGTGGTTATGTCAAAAATCTATAATAGAGGGTGGTTATTGTAATTTTAATGTACCAACTTGTCACAAAGGACAAGTATGAAAAATCTATAATTATAGAAGTGAAAAGTGAAAAACCAATCAGAATTGTTACCGGAAAAAGGAAGTGTCTTCTGGTCAAAAAAGTCAGAGAAGAAGAGAGAAACGTGAACAATGAAGAGACAGAGACGTCTCTTCTCTTATGCGAAAGTGTGAATCTTTTAAAGCTTTTTGTTTCAACATCGATAAATGAAGTTTCTTTTATTGAATTTATAGAAATTTGCACACTTTACCTTGACATTAAAGCAACAAGCTTTGAAACCAAATAAAATCTCAAAAACCCAGAAAGCGAGTGGAGAAGAGAGAGCTGATATGCTACAATAGAAATGGCGAGTGGATGTGCTCTACATGGTGGTTGTCCCAGCGATTACGTCGCCGTCGCAATTTCAGTCATCTGCTTCTTCGTGTATGTGTTCGAGCTTAAAAATCCCATTTTTGGGTTTTAGTTTTGAAGATCTAGATTTTTCATTTACTGGGTTTGCTTGTTGACTCTTGACTTGAGTCAAAATCTCGAATTTTGTGTCTTTAATCGTTTAAAATTTTCATACGATGTCTCTCTTTGCTATTTTAACTCTTTGTATTGTAAGTGTTTGATGTTATGTATCAAAAGATCTGTCTTTTGTTTCGTTTCAGTTTCTTTTAGCTGGGAATTAGATGGTTTCAGTATCTTGATAGCAAGATTCATATATTATGTCGGAATCGATTATTGAACTTAGATTTGAAGTTCAAAAGCTTGATTTAATGGACTAATTGAGTGGATTTGTATCATGAGTTAACTTCCAAGTAGTTCAATTTCTCTATTAAGTTGATTCTATCTGATGGATTTCACTTTGTTTATTTAGGCTGTTATCGCGCTCAGTGTTACCGTGTTTGATTCATAAGGCTCCTCGTACTAACAGTAGCAGTTTCTGGATCCCTGTTATTCAAGTTATCTCCAGCTTCAACCTTCTCTTCTCAATTATGGTTAGACTACTTGACTTGATGATTCCGTTGCTCTTAAGAATCACTTCATTTGTTGAGTTTCTACACTAATAGACTGTTTTATATTTAATTTTCAGATGTCAGTTAATTTGCTTCGATTCAGGACGAAACATTGGTGGCGATATTGCTATCTTTGGGCAGGTTTGTTTGGAAACCATGATTCCTCATCTTCGTAAACAAATTGACAGTTATATCAATAAGTCTTGTATAATTTGGTTTCAGTGTGGATTGAAGGACCACTTGGGTTTGGTTTGTTGATGAGCTGCCGTATAACTCAGGCATTTCAACTATACTTCATATTTGTCAAGTGAGGTTCAATGTTGATCAAAATGTTTTTGGATTCCAATTCTATCTCTATTGGTGTAATTGAGTTTAATGCTGTTTGGTTGTTACATATTCTTTGCAATGTAGGAAACGTCTACCTCCGGTAAAATCATACATTTTCCTCCCCCTTGTTTTGTTGCCATGGATCTTCGGAGCTGCAAGTAAGAATTGTTCTGAACGTTATATGTACTGAGCAGTTCTTGGTTTCTCTTGTTTTGGATAATAATAACTCAAAGCTTTTGATTTTGCATTTAGTTATCCACGCAACAAAGCCTCTCAACGATAAATGCCACATGGGTCTTCAATGGACTTTCCCAGTTGCAGGCCTTCATGCTCTCTATGTCCTTGCTTTAATTGCATTCACAAGAGCAGTTCGACATGTAGAGTTTCGTTTTGACGAGCTTAGAGATCTCTGGAAAGGAATTCTCGTCTCAGCCACTTCAATCGTTATATGGGTAACAGCGTTTGTGTTGAATGAGATTCATGAAGAAATCTCTTGGCTTCAGGTTGCTTCAAGATTTGTGCTTTTAGTCACGGTATGAAAGCTAATACCAGGACTGTTCTTTATATTTGCAGTTGGAATACCTTTTTAACAGACTTCTGAGTTGATTCTTCTTTCAGGGTGGGATTCTCGTCGTTGTCTTCTTTTCCATCTCGAGTAACCAACCTCTTCTTTCACAAATCAGCTTGAAGAAAAGACAAAACTTTGAGTTTCAAAGAATGGGTCAAGCTCTAGGCATTCCCGATAGCGGATTATTATTTCGGAAGGAGGAGTTTCGACCTGTTGACCCAAACGAGCCACTCGATAAGCTTCTTCTCAATAAAAGATTTCGCCATTCGTTTATGGAATTTGCTGATAGGTACTCCATTCAATACCTGACCTCATATATATCCCGGTTTCACCATTTATTTAAACTAATTCGTTATATGCTGGTAGCTGCTACGCTGGAGAAACATTGCATTTTTTTGAAGAGGTGTATGAACATGGTAAAATCCCGGAAGATGATTCGATAAGAAGAATCTACATGGCTCGACATATCATGGAGAAGTTCATCGTCGCAGGTTAATTACATATCCATCTTCCCTCTTCTTTATAGACCTGTCTCGTGTGTTCTCTCTATAAATCTAACTAGTAATTCCTTAAAACACAGGAGCGGAAATGGAATTGAACTTATCTCATAAAACCCGACAAGAGATCTTAACCACTCAAGATCTAACTCACACTGATCTCTTCAAGAACGCATTAAACGAAGTCATGCAATTGATCAAGATGGTAAAATAACATCTCTCTTTCACTCTCTTACGCACGCCTTCAAGCTATTCTCTTGATTCTCATTTTTTTGTGCTCATGAATTTGAAGAACTTGGTAAGAGATTACTGGTCATCCATCTACTTCATCAAGTTCAAAGAAGAAGAAAGCTGCCACGAGGCAATGCATAAGGAAGGATACAGTTTTTCATCTCCAAGACTGAGTTCAGTTCAAGGCTCTGATGATCCTTTCTATCAAGAACATATGTCAAAGAGTTCCAGATGCAGTAGTCCCGGTTAAGGAGTCTAAAACTGGTACTAGACCAGAACCCAAACCAATGTTCATAGCAATCCAATCCATGTAATCTTCCTTCACATTTCTTGTACATGTCATTTTCTCTCTTGTTATACCTAACTGTAAGAGAAAATGTCCGGTTCGGATTTTGGTTTAGTTTTAAATGTGTATACCGGACAAAAACTATGGAACCATACTAATTAATATCTCGAAGAATTTATACGTATATGCCATCTGTTTCACCAAGAATAAAAAAGCACCTGCAGATTGATCTTCATGTCCTTGCAGAGTGATGATGTTGCATCACATGTTTCATGATGTGATGACATATCCATTGGCCTCGCTAAGGCTTTTCATCAACATTTTGACATAATGTTTTTTTCCACCACTATATTTTGACGTGTACAACATCTATAACGAGAAGGTGGGATGGTCATCAAATATTTCAATTTTAGAATATAATTTGTTACTGAAAAGAGAAAGTTGAAGAATTTTTTAGGTTTATCATATGATTAAATGATATTAAAAGTTTTAAATATCTATAAAATATAAAATTAAATATTGTTGAGCAGCAATAAAATGTCTTTAGGTAAGTTTTTAAAAAAAAAAATCATCTGTTACCATTTAAGCTCTAAATTATTCAGTAAAATTCTGCAAGAAATGTCAATTAAACCCTAAATTCAGTAACTTAGCCAGATTTATTCTGCTGTTAACATATAAAAATTAAATGTTCAAAAAATAAAACTTATATGTGTAGGTAAGAAGTCTTGTCAGCGAATGAAAAAAAAGTTTAAATTAATGTTTCATTATTATGGTGAATCTTTCCCAAATATTAGTGGTTCTCATCTCACCATAAATAAATATTATTTCCCAAAGAAGTTTTTTTTATTTTATTTTTGGCTGTCTACCATATGGTTTTGGTATATATATGGGTAGCAATTATTGGGTGTTGTCGATGTTCTCTCCAAGATAGTTTATAAAACTAAAAGGAATCTTTATCAGTTTATCTTTCACCAAATTAGTTAATTTCAATATATTTTTTTGGTTAAATTGTTTAGCTTATGGGGAATTCTCTAAATAGTAATTACATCTATTTTCTGTTCCAAGACTATTATGAATAAATTTTCGAAAATGCTACAAATTAGTTGTGATAATGTTATTTCCTTTTCATTCTTATATCTCAATCTTAATATCTTCATTCTATCTTTGTTTAAAACTCAAACTAAAATGAAAACTCTATAACATCTAGACATGAAAACTCTCACTAAAATGAATTTAACAAAATTTACTTCTATTTTCGGTGAAAATAATACTCCTTATAAACATGAAAAAGAATGAGGATGTCATCATAGTGGATAACTATGTAAGGACTCATGAGTAATATAATCAAATTATTAGCAGATATTAATAAACTACTATAAAGATCCGTTGGATAGATAGATAGATAACTTGTTCTACCACTCAAACCAAGTTTTGGATGCACACGTCTATATACACACATAACACATGCATACATGTATTGATCATCATGATGTTATATTCCATTACAATCAAACATATATGTGACATATAATCACAAATTTTCTTATAATTTGTTATGTTATTTACTGAGAAAGAGATCTGATCGCTTTATAAGTCCGCATAAAGAGACACCACAACTTTCTTTCTTCTTCATTCACTTCTATCAACGCCAAATTTGCAGACTTTCCCAGGACCAAAATTATATTAAAAAAAAGTTCCTTTTTTCTGATCAAATTGTGAAATTCGCTTGCTTGCTTTCTTCACAGTCAATTAATTCTCTAACAAAACATTCTTCGATCGTTCGTTTTCATCTTCTATGCTTCTCTGATCAGACACAAGAACACAACCAAAGAAACTCACTATAGCTTGTCTGTAGATTCTGATGTTCGAATTCTTGTTGTTGATGATGATTGAATTGATGATGATGATGGTTTGATGCAGATGGGTTTTCAAAAATCTCATCTTTTTTCTTAACAAGTAATCATTTTTATCCATCTCAAGTCTCTGTTGAATTTTCTATGATTTTGTCTCTGATTGTGAATCTGGGTAATGATCAAACTGTAGTATTAGTTACTAACATTTCCCCAAATGGATTGATCTCTCTGATGTGTTTGTTTGGTCAATCAAAATTGATTTCTGGGTTTTCTGTTGTGATCATGGTAAGGTCAAAAGTTTTGAGTTTCCGTGTGCAGAGGAGAAGGAGTAGTCCTTTGCGTGTGACAAACTGTTTTCTTATTATCTTCCGTATCAGATCCAATCTTTCTTTAAGATTCCTTTTTCATCTTTATAGAATAATTCATTGTTGATTCCTACACTTCTCTTCCAAGTTTTCTTCTTTCATTCTTGGTTGATTTGATTTGATTGATTCACAGATTCTTTCTCTGTTCTTCATTAGTCAAAAGGTTTCACCTTTTCTAGTTTCTGTTTATAACAATTGATTATGATTTGGAACCTTACTTAGTTTCTGTTTCTTATGTAGATCAAAAAGCTTAGAACTTGTTGAACAATACTAGAGACTAGAGAATTTGCAGGTAAGTTTTTGGGGATCTTGTTCTGTTTGTTTTCTCATATTTCAGGCTAATCAGAGTGTGACTTTCTTGTCTTAATTTGTGGTTTTGTAGATAATCTGTTTCAAAAATGGATGCTACGAGTGGAACTCCGAGTTTACAGTATATTAACTTGCCGGAACAATCTGTTTCGACTACTTCTCCTCCTGTGTCACCATTTCAGAGGCCAAAACGACATTGCTTTGGTGACACAACTCCAGGAGAGTTTCCTTTAGCAGCTAACCCTTCCATTGTCCTACATGTTCTCACTGAATGTAGATTGGATCCTCGTGACCTCGCTAATCTCGAGGTTTTGTTTCGAAAATGTCGGAAATGTTTTACTGAAATTTTCGAGGATTGATTGTTCTGCTGATTTGATTGTTGTTGTTGTTGTTGTTGTTTTAGGCAACATGCTCGTTCTTTAGCCAGCCAGCAAACTTTGCCCCGGACATTAACCTATCACTATCGGAGCTCGCTGCTCTCGACATGTGTAATAAAAGGGTGATTTTCAAGCCGATGAATGAAGAAGAACGTCAAGAGATGAAACGTAGGTGCGGAGGATCATGGAAATTAGTCCTTCGGTTTTTGCTGGCTGGTGAAGCGTGTTGTCGAAGAGAGAAATCTCAAGCTGTTGCTGGTCCTGGTCATAGTGTAGCAGTCACATCGAAAGGAGAAGTTTATACTTTCGGATATAATAACTCTGGACAGCTAGGACATGGTCATACCGAGGACGAAGCTCGAATTCAACCTGTTAGGTCATTTTCCATCATCATCAAGATCTGAAAAGAGAAGAAAATATATGCTCTTGGCTTGATGGAGTTTGTTATCGTGCTGTGCAGATCATTGCAGGGAGTTCGAATCATCCAAGCAGCTGCTGGTGCTGCTCGGACAATGCTAATAAGCGATGACGGAAAAGTTTATGCGTGTGGAAAAGAATCCTTCGGGGAAGCTGAATACGGAGGGCAAGGGACTAAACCAGTTACAACTCCTCAGCTTGTAACATCTTTAAAAAACATATTTGTAGTGCAAGCAGCTATTGGGAATTACTTTACCGCTGTTCTCTCCCGAGAAGGAAAGGTTTATACATTCTCGTGGGGCAATGACGGTAGACTAGGACACCAAACTGAGGCTGCGGATGTCGAGCCTCGTCCTTTGTTAGGCCCACTCGAGAATGTACCCGTTGTGCAGATTGCTGCTGGTTATTGCTACCTTCTTGCCTTAGCCTGTCAACCAAATGGCATGTGAGTTCCTTTTTTACACTTTCTTTTCTACTTTAGACCAGTTCAACAATATTATAGGTTACAACAAATGTAGTCATATTTGTATGGTTAAACTCTTTTGACAAAAATAATTTGGATCCTAAATTTTTTGCTATGTTTCTATGGGTCATGTGCAATAGAACACTATGCAAATGTCCAACAGCAGCACTGACTCTGTAGCATGCTTATTTTAGGTCTGTTTACTCAGTTGGTTGCGGTTTGGGAGGCAAACTTGGTCATGGGTCAAGAACAGATGAGAAGTATCCTCGGGTCATCGAGCAGTTTCAGATATTGAATCTTCAACCTAGGGTAGTTGCAGCGGGTGCTTGGCATGCCGCGGTGGTAGGTCAGGATGGAAGAGTGTGCACTTGGGGTTGGGGAAGATATGGATGTTTAGGTCACGGTAACGAGGAGTGTGAATCAGTCCCTAAGGTTGTTGAAGGTCTAAGCCATGTCAAAGCAGTTCATGTCGCAACAGGAGACTACACTACTTTTGTGGTCTCAGACGATGGTGATGTTTACTCGTTTGGCTGCGGCGAATCCGCTAGTCTCGGTCACCATCCATCCTTTGATGAACAGGTTAGTGATTGGCCATGGCCTCCATTGTTTCTTTTGCTTACATTATATGTTCTAAACTTATGTTTAGTCGTATGTCTGGTTTGATTTTTTGTTGCAGGGTAATCGACATGCAAACGTGCTAAGTCCAACGGTAGTAACATCGCTAAAACAAGTGAACGAGCGGATGGTCCAGATAAGTCTAACGAACTCCATATACTGGAACGCTCATACATTTGCGCTCACGGAATCGGGGAAGCTATTCGCGTTTGGTGCAGGCGATCAGGGTCAGCTTGGAACAGAGCTTGGTAAGAACCAAAAAGAAAGGTGTGTACCGGAAAAAGTGGATATCGATCTCAGCTAGCTAGCTGACTTATGTGGTTTGGTTGGTAAGAAACTACGTTTGACATCAAGGAAACAAAAACGCAAGAAAATTTGCGTTTGCTTTTTATGTTCATAAGACTTGGAAGCTTGTACAAAAAGGGGAATAACATAAACTTGTCTTTAACATTTCATTGTATAGGGTTTTTAGATTATTCTAATTGTTCATTGGTTAAGTTTTAGGTTATGTTGTTAATAATTATCAAATAATTTCATTAAATCAAATTATTGTCAGATTCAATTTCTACCAAATTTTTATTTTATTTTCTGTTTTCATATTTGTTGGGTTTACATCTATATATACATTTTTGCAGCCATTTTGTGATTTACATTTATATATACATCAATAAATCATGGAGTTGGAACTTATTTACAATGGTTACCACTGGCTTATTCAATGCGAAAATTAACTATCAAATAAAAGCAAATCTTATTCAAAAGAATATGCTCTTATTCCATGGCCTAGTTATTTTTGCCAAAATGGTTAAAATATTTAAAAATTAAATAATTATTTGAAAGAAAACTTTAAATTGATTTAAATTATAAATCTTTTAATAAAAATA
>Ga0041059_1000452_pt1 | contig 30769 bp, 15 predicted proteins | sample AraColnosormetaG_FD_56232 | JGI IMG/M metagenome (GOLD analysis project Ga0041059, IMG submission 56232) | Arabidopsis roots microbial communities from North Carolina, USA - Col MF nosort | ecosystem: Host-associated > Plants > Roots > Unclassified | place: USA: North Carolina | collected...
TAAAATATATATATATATATATATATATATATATATATATATATATATATATATATAGATAGATAGATGAGAACTGAAAACTGATTAGATTACAAATATATACTTTGTTCGGATCTCTTGAAGCATATATAATTATATACGGTACTACTATTCAAATGTTGATAAAAGTTACTTTGTAGTTTAGTATTAGCTATCGCCACAATGTTATAATTTCTATTCAAATTTAACAATATCACTAGGTGTATCGTATAGATAACAATAATACAATAATTTAAGTAGCTGTCTAAGATTTCCAGAGAATTCAATTATGAACCATACAACATAATATAATACTAATACACCAAAAAACTTATACTATTAGTATATTACAAATACAAATCCACAATGATCGTGTAAATATGGGGAAAACGTTATTAAAATGAGAATGCAATCTACATGTTCATACAAATAAACAGATTTTCTCGTTGACATTTTGGATTAGGTGTAACAGAAAATTATAACTGAAATCTCAAATGGCTAATGATTTGGATATTATAATTGTTTTCGTAATATGGTTCTTACAAGTTACAACTCATGAATTTGATTATACGGATAGAAAAAAAAAGGAAAACGGACAAAAAAAACATCCAATCCAACAGCTTTGAATTTATTATGATGATGGTTATTACAAACTTCAAAATTAACAGAAAATGTAGAAATATAGTATTTAATAGACGATCCACATGCCTTTTTGCGTCACCGTCTAATATTGTCTGTCACCAGTCACCACCACCAAAAACCCCTTCTTTATTGCTCTGTTCTTTGAGCAAACAATTTTGATTTCTTCGCGAGCGAAGAAACCTCAAAGACGAAAAGTCTCGAAATTTCATAACTTTTTCTTGAAGATCTATCTAGATCACCCATTTTCTTAAAAACCTCTTGAGATTTTTCTATCTCGTGAAAAGAGGTTTTAAGGTTTAGATGGGTGTGGCTCACTCTGATCTTCACAATGATTTGTCTTCTTCATCTTGTTTTGGGGATCGGAATATCTTGAAGCCTGGTTTAGGAGATTTACCAGAGGCGTGTGTGGCTATAATTGTTGAGAATTTGGATCCTGTTGAGATCTGTAGATTCTCAAAGCTCAATAGAGCATTTCGCGGCGCTTCTTGGGCTGATTGTGTTTGGGAATCGAAACTTCCTCAGAATTACAGAGATGTTCTCGAGAAAATCCTTGGTGGCTTCCCTGAAAATTTGCAAAAAAGACACCTTTATGCTTTTCTCTCCAGGATTAACTCATTCGATGATGCCACCAAGGTTCGCTCTTCACACACTCTCTCTCTCTCTGTTTCTTCTTTTTCCAGGTTTATATGTAAAAGTTAAGATTTTTTTCTTAAATTGGAAACTTTTTCAATCAAGAATCATCATAGACGAGTTTTGATTGTGCAGAAGGTATGGATAGATAAACGAACCAGTGGTGTTTGTCTATCCATTTCAGCCAAAGGATTATCCATTACAGGCATTGATGATCGTAGATATTGGAGTCATATCCCCACTGATGAATCTCGGTGAGTTTTTGTGTCTTTAGATTATAATTATCTAATGGGAATCATCTGTGGCATGTACTTGCTTGATTTGATTGCTTAACACTAACTCAGTTCTTGCAAAAGTATGCTTCATTTGTACGTTAACTTGTGTGTTTGTTGGATTGTCTAACACAAGCTCTTCAAAAGTGTGCTTTTGTAAACCTGAAATTGTGTTTTGATCATGTGGTTTCAGGTTTGAGCTTTTCGGTGATCTGAGTTTATTACCATGTGTTAGACTCCTTTGTACAATTAGATATCTGTCATGTTCTTATCAGAGTTTGGATACATGTTATGGTCTAACATTCATTGGTGCTTGCAGGTTTTCTTCTGTAGCTTATCTCCAACAAATCTGGTGGTTTGAAGTTGATGGTGAAATCGATTTCCCATTCCCGGTTGGAACCTACAGCATTTTCTTCAGGCTTCAATTAGGCCGGTCGGGCAAGTGGTTTGGTCGACGGGTCTGTAACACAGAACAAGTCCATGGTTGGGACATTAAACCGGTTCGATTTCAACTCTGGACTGAAGATGGTCAATATTCCTCATCTCAATGTATGTTAACTGAGCGGGGAAACTGGATTCATTACCACGCCGGAGACGTTGTTGTCCGGGAATCGAATAGGTCATCGACAAAGATTAAGTTTTCGATGACTCAGATCGATTGTACACATACCAAAGGCGGGTTATCTCTAGACTCTGTAGTCGTGTACCCGAGCTCGTGTAAAGACCAGTTGAAGCGGTTTTAATGTTTCAACCGGATCCGGTTTAGTGAGAGGTTAAAGCAGGGTTTTTTGTTATGCAGGTCTTTAGCCCCTTCTATAGATGTAGTTAGAGCTTCTATTTAGAGAGCTTTTGTTTTGTAACTTCATTGAGTTTTGAGGCAAACTGTAATAATATGTTGTGGTTATGAAACTAAACCATCTGTTATAACTTGTTATTAGTTACGTTAAGAATGATTAATCGTTACAAAGTTTAACTTCAGATCCATTTAAGTGTCTACTTTATTTACATTTATATCTTTGGATACATGTTATGGTCTAAGCCCATCTTCATCGGTAGAATTGGGTGGAGTATCTCAAAATATTGTTTTTTAATTATTATCATATAATATTATTATTTATTTAAATAATTATTCCGAAAATAATAATTTAACCTATTAAAATATGACATGTGACACGAGGAGTATCTCATAGTTTATTTGCAGAGAAACTTTTTTCACTCCTCTCTCCTATTTTATTATTATTTTATATTTTTTAGTTTTTAAGAAACCAATACTACTGATGGAGATGCTCTAACATTCATTTGGTGGGGAAGTATAGTTTCACAGAGTAATAGATCAGAGCGATTCCGGAATTTGATTTAAAACGAATAAAAGTAAACCGGTTTATAGATAAAGGATGATTGAACCGGGTTGTCTTTTTTTTCTCCCAAAGCTCTTCCGTCTCCATGGATGTTTGTAGGTTACAGAGCAAAAACAAACAACTCAGCTGAAGAAATAATGATGATAAAGAGATCGATTACTACAAATATGAAGGCTTTGAGATTGATTCAGCCTCATCTCTTGAAGACAGGTAGTCTTAGAACTGATTTGCTCTGTACCATTTCGAGTTTCTTTTCTAGCTGCGAACGAGACTTTTCAAGTATTAGCAATGGGAATGTCTGTTTCAGAGAGAGATTGAGAAGTGGTATTGTTGATATTAAGAAAGATGATGCTATTGCTCTGTTCCAAGAAATGATTAGGTCTCGTCCTCTTCCTAGTCTTGTTGATTTCAGTAGATTCTTTAGTGCCATTGCCAGAACAAAACAGTTCAATCTCGTGTTAGATTTCTGCAAGCAACTGGAATTGAATGGGATTGCTCATAACATCTACACTTTGAATATCATGATCAACTGCTTTTGCCGGTGTTGTAAAACTTGTTTTGCTTATTCTGTTTTGGGAAAAGTAATGAAGCTTGGGTATGAGCCTGACACAACCACGTTTAACACTCTGATCAAAGGACTCTTTCTTGAGGGTAAAGTGTCTGAAGCTGTGGTTTTAGTCGATAGGATGGTGGAAAACGGATGTCAACCTGATGTGGTTACTTATAATTCGATTGTAAATGGGATATGTAGATCAGGAGATACTTCTTTGGCCTTGGATTTGCTCAGAAAGATGGAAGAAAGAAATGTTAAGGCTGATGTGTTTACTTACAGTACAATCATTGATAGTCTTTGTAGAGATGGTTGCATAGACGCTGCAATTAGCCTTTTCAAGGAAATGGAGACGAAAGGGATTAAATCTAGTGTTGTTACGTATAATTCTCTTGTGAGAGGTCTTTGTAAAGCCGGTAAATGGAATGATGGGGCACTGTTGTTGAAGGATATGGTGAGTAGGGAAATCGTCCCTAATGTCATCACTTTCAATGTATTACTTGATGTTTTTGTCAAAGAAGGGAAGCTTCAGGAGGCTAATGAATTGTACAAAGAGATGATCACAAGAGGTATATCACCTAATATTATTACTTATAATACCTTGATGGATGGGTATTGTATGCAGAACCGTCTTAGTGAGGCCAACAATATGTTGGATCTTATGGTTAGGAATAAGTGCAGTCCTGATATCGTGACTTTTACAAGTCTCATCAAAGGATATTGTATGGTGAAAAGAGTTGACGATGGTATGAAGGTCTTCCGCAATATTTCTAAGAGAGGCTTGGTTGCCAATGCAGTTACTTATAGCATTCTTGTCCAAGGGTTTTGTCAATCCGGGAAAATAAAGCTCGCAGAGGAACTTTTCCAAGAAATGGTTTCACACGGTGTTCTTCCTGATGTTATGACGTATGGTATTTTGCTTGATGGCTTGTGTGACAATGGGAAGCTTGAAAAGGCATTGGAAATTTTTGAGGATTTACAAAAGAGTAAGATGGATCTTGGTATTGTTATGTATACAACCATCATCGAGGGGATGTGCAAGGGTGGAAAAGTGGAAGATGCCTGGAATTTATTCTGTAGCCTACCTTGTAAAGGAGTGAAGCCTAATGTTATGACATACACCGTGATGATTTCAGGATTATGTAAGAAAGGGTCACTGTCTGAAGCAAACATCTTGCTTAGAAAAATGGAGGAAGATGGGAATGCGCCAAATGATTGTACATACAACACACTAATCCGGGCACATCTCCGAGATGGTGACTTAACTGCATCAGCTAAACTTATTGAAGAAATGAAGAGTTGTGGGTTCTCAGCAGATGCTTCCAGTATTAAGATGGTTATCGATATGTTATTGAGTGGTGAATTGGACAAAAGCTTTCTAGATATGCTTTCGTAACAGTTTGGTGGTTTTTAATTATTGTCTTAGAGCAATGAAAAGGTTAACACTCAGATATTGTCTTAGCAAAGGTTAGTTATGTGTGCCAATATTTGATCTACTAAGCAGGTTTTTAAACTGATTGATCACTAAAAACTCAGAAACTCGTGATTTTGTGTTGGCACTTGGCAGGTTCAAAGAGCCGACAAGATCTCCTGGAGTTAAGCGGTTCAGAGAAAATCAGGCTTAGTAGCTTAACCTTTGTTAAAATGTTTGTCCGTTTGCCTTGACATCTTCTCAAAATGGTATCTCTTCTCTTTTATTTTCTAAATTTTGCAGTTAAATGTTTTCTGTTCCATGCATACTCTAAAACCAAATCCCTGACACTTTGATTTTTGTTTAGCCCTGCAACACTATTACTACATCTCTAAACGTCAACACAATCGAAGCTCGTGGTATGAATTCCGCAGAACTGAATAGAGATCTCAGGAAGCTAAGGAGATCATCGGTTCTAAAGAAGTTCAAGAACAGGGATGTTAGGGTACTTGTGACTAACGAGCTCTTGACTTGGGGTTTGGAAGATGCGGAATGTGATCTCATGGTCGATCTTGAGCTTCCAACAGATGCTGTTCACTATGCTCATCGAGCTGGAAGAATGAGAAGGCCGGGAAGGAAAATGACGGTGGTTACAGTGTGTGAAGAATCACAAGTGTTATAGTGAAGAAGATGGAGAAGCAACATGGTCTGCCTTTCTTGTATTGTGACTTTATTGATGGAAAACTTGTTGTCCTGCAGAAGATATAGCTATTTTACTCTAGTTTGCAGATTCTTTTTATAACCAATTAAATTCAGAACTTTCTTATTTATTTATTTCTAATACAACGAAACATACTAATTGTACTGGACTATACACTAAGAAAATAACGAGTGTTAAATTTACAGAATGACATGAATTTATTTAGGAAATTGCTTCTATTCAGGGCAGTGACTTGTAGTATCTTTATGAAAATATCAAATGCAATGAGTTCATATACATATTGGTTAGGGAGCTGATGATGTATCCGAAACATACATTGTGCTTGGTGTGCTTCACTAAAGAACATCTGAAACCATTATTGAATTTACATAATGCCATAAATCTGAGTATTAGCTGACATATTTTTTTCATTTGCGTGACTAAAACTTCGAGAGGCCGAAGAACTACACAAGGAGATGATTCAACGAGGTATAGCTCCTAATACTATTACATATAGTTCCTTGATAGATGGGTTTTGCAAGGAGAATCGCCTAGATGAGGCCAACCAGATGTTGGATCTGATGGTTACCAAAGGGTGTGATCCTGATGATATCCTCAAAATATTAAAGAAAGACGCAAAAACAAAAAACTCATTGGCCAAATCGAGAAGGAGAAGGTTTAAGATAAACCGGTTTCTAATTATCGACATTGTACCGGTTCAGAGATATATATATCACACAATCTCTCTCAACATCTCTAAACGAAGATCTATCTGCATGATTTGGGCTTAGCTTTTTCGTCCCCAAATATTGCGCTTCATCGAGATTGCTAGGGTTTCTCCTCTTCGATCTTCGCTGCTCATCAACATCTATTGATTCAATTTTCGTGCTATTGTTTCCCTCTCTGATTTCTTAATCGGAAATTTCGTCTCGATTCGATTCATTAGGTTCCATCACTCTTTTCTGATCGGTGAAAGGAGGTTCGTTACCTTCCCTAATTTTTGAGCTTGATCCTCTTTCTGTACTTTGATTCAAGGATTAAGTATTGGTTTTTTGCTGTTTCGATCTAGCATTCTTTCTTTTTTCCGGAAAAAAAGTTATGGATTTCGCGCGAAAATCTCTGGGTAGAGTCATTGAAGTTGCGTCTTTTATTTTCATACTCTTCTCTGCATTGCTTTCTAGATTGTACTTGTGAAGTTTTATGTAAACATTTCTGTAATCGGTGGAGTAAATTTTTGGTTTTTCTCTTTTGTGTGTGTGTTGGAAATTGGCTTTTTGGCTACATTTTATGTACTAAACTTTTGATTGGCTCTATAGCATTTTTGTTTCTGCAGTTGGTTTTGATGATTGATTCGCTTGTTCTGATTTTGCAGGAGAAGACCTGTTGTTTTCTTATGTAAGTGATTCTGATATTCGTTATCTGTTGGCTGGTTTGATGAGGAAGAAGCGGAAAGGTAGTGAAACTGAGGGTTGGGAGAATTTACCAGATGATTTATCATGTTCAACTGCATCACGATCATCCAACTTCAGGTCGCACTTTTCACTAGAGGGTTATGCTAGACTTAAGAAACGGTGTAAGGAGACTGAAGCTGTCGAGTCTGTTGGTTCCTTTAAGAGACGAATTGCTGGTGTTGCTACTGCACCTCCTTGTGGTGCATCATCTTTGGTTTCGTCAGGAAGAGGTTTGAAGAGGAAGATAGGGTGCATAGATGTTTCCACACAGACTGGTAGGAAGAATAAAATAGACGATGACTATGTTTTTGGTCGAAATATTGGGAAAGGGAAATTTGGGTCAGTCAGGATCTGTAAGTCTAGGAAGAATGGGACTGAGTTTGCTTGTAAAACTCTGAAGAAGGGGGAGGAGACTGTTCACCGGGAAGTTGAGATAATGCAACATTTGTCTGGTCATCCTCGGGTTGTCACATTGCATGCTGTGTATGAAGAGTCAGACTGTTTCCATCTTGTGATGGAGCTGTGTTCAGGGGGACGTTTGATTGATCAGATGGTAAAGGTGGGCAGGTATTCTGAGCAACGAGCAGCTAATATATTCAAGGACCTTATGCTAGTGATCAATTATTGCCATGAGATGGGAGTTGTGCATAGAGATATAAAACCTGAGAATATTCTCCTAACAGCTGCTGGGAAGATACAGCTGGCTGATTTTGGCCTCGCCATGAGAATTGCAAAAGGTAAATTATATTCAGACGTTACTATTTTTGTAGTAATTTGTGTACGCATTTAAAAATGCTTCTATTCATGGCAGTGTCTTGTAGTGTCTTTATGAAATTGTCAAGTGTAATGACTCCATTGGTTAAGGAACATAGCGGCTTGATGCTGTAAAGCTATAAGTTGTCATGGCATCAATGTCTAACAATACTGGTGAAAAAACTAATGATGCCCAAAATCTATCATGTCGGTACGATATTTTAACTGTCCTGTGTTTGTCTTTTCCTCTGGTAGTTTAACTTGTAATTGCCTAAAGTTGACTTAAACTAGATGAGGAAAGCTAGTCTTCTATGAGTAAAGTTGATAGCAGCTGTTCATGCTTTACTTGTTCTGATTGATTAAAGTATTCGTTATGTTGTTATTACTGGCAAGTTATGGTCTTTCTTCTTCACTAGAGGTTAATGTTTTGCATTTTGTAATTGTGATAAGAGTTTGACCTTTTCTATGTAGCTTAAATGAGCTGTCAAGTTTGAACTTGTGATAAGATTTTGACCTTTTCTCTGTAGCTTAATAGAGCTGTCAAGTTTGTGCTTACATGTTTGTTCATTGGTTTGTACAGGTCAAACACTGTCAGGATTGGCAGGAAGTCCTGCTTATGTTGCACCTGAAGTTCTTTCCGAAAATTATTCAGAGAAGGTTGACGTTTGGAGTGCAGGTGTCCTCTTATACGCTCTCTTGTCTGGTGTACTCCCTTTTAAGGGAGACTCATTGGATGCTATTTTCGAAGCAATCAAAAACGTGAAGCTTGATTTCAACACGGGAGTGTGGGAGTCTGTGTCCAAACCTGCCCGTGATCTCTTGGCGAGAATGCTAACAAGGGAAGAATCTGCCAGAATCACAGCGGATGAAGTGCTAAGTAAGCCTTTTAACCTCTCCCAGCTTCTTTATTTGCAGCAATGACTTATATATCGACCCAAATACATGAATTCTGATTTGATTATGGAATCCATGAGCAGCGAGGCTAAACTGACATAATATTCCACTTTTGTTTCAGGGCATCCATGGATACTCTTTTACACAGACCGGACACTCAAGACCATGTGTATCAAGTCGAAGCACAAGAGTCAAGCAGGATCTTCTACGTGTCTCCAGAATCGCAGTCCCACAGAGAAAACTGACCTAAACAGAGCTGACAGGGAAAAGAAGATACCATCTGATTCACCGACTGATTCATTCTCCAACACAGAGGAGGAAGAAGATGAGAGCGGTGTGGTCGATGTGCTTGTTGTTGCAATCGCCAACGTGAGGATCTCAGAACCAAAGAGAAGCAGAGTCTGTAGTCCCACCAATAACCCCATTGAGCAGCAACACTCTTCTAACTTGACCTCGACTAGTACACTCTGTCGAGCTTTCTGACAAAACCACAAACGCAGATGGGCATTGTCCAAGCGACAAGCTATGGTTTCTCCACGATCTTAGTGACCTTTCTGTTATAATAGTTGGTGATATGATTCTGTGTTTTTTCCTCTTCTATATCTCTTACTTTGACCATGTACAGATCATGTAAATAGAATATGCTAAACAAATGATTGATCCGATTTGGATCGGAGTTATAAGGTGTTGTTTCTAGTCCCTTCATAAAATTTTGGAAGTAAAAAAACGTGTCTAAACAAATGCAAATACCAGATCGTTACTTACAACAGTAACGAAACAATGTGTAGGAAAATAACAAATATTATACGGTAAAACATCAGGCACATAACATTGAGTCTTTTTTTGTCAGAAAAGTAGATGTTTAGCCTTAAAAGGTTGTGTTTTCTAGTTCGATTTTCGCTTCCAAAAACAAACAATTGTTTTCCGATTAACCTAAAAAAAGGGGGAAAAAGTTGACCACAAGGTCCACAACTCTGTTTCTTTTATGGGCCGGGCCTGGGTTCAATTTTGACAATGGATCAATTATAAAATTATTGTATTAGTACAAAATCATTGTCTTTTAAGTTTTGACATTGTGGATCAAGATGTGCACTCATTTTCACTTTTCAGCATTTCACCTTACAATGTAAACCAGATTATAAGACATGTTAAGACTTGCAAATATGAACAAAGCATCAGAAATTTCACTTATTAGTTAAGATTACCTAGACTTGTGATACCTTCTTCGATGTTTAAACAAAGAATGATTATACTTTGAAATTTACCTATTTTGTTAAAATAATACATTGTTATAAACAGAATCCTTGTATATACATAGATGGAGATCGAGGCGTAGAGAGATAGCGAAATATTCCTTTGAACAACTGAAACCATTAATTTACTCACCAAGTCTTACTGTAAAATATTCCACAAAGACTCCTTGTCTCTTTCTCTAATACATTAATTATCTTATCATTGATTCAATATATCTTATACGATCATACCTAGTGTTAATTATAATTGTAAAAAAATAAATTAATTGTCAATATTTTATTACAAGAAAAAAGGGAAAAGTAGTTAATATGGCTATATATCAGTTCTTGGTGGATTTATTAAGATGGGGAAATAGTTTTATTAACCGATCGATTTGCTTGTGGTACACAAAAATTCATCGTAATGATACATAAACTAAATGGTTCATATCATTCAGATCGGTACTGTGGCACAATAAAGAGTACGTAGTTAATATCACTTCTAGTTCTTGTTCGAGCACTTGTCCGAGCATGAATCCACACAGTCCACAACTTTGTCCACATCTGCTCCATCATGCCACAAACAACAACACAAAAATACCATAAATACAGTAATCTTATGTTGATAAATGTCAATAAACCAAAAAAGACCATATATAATCTTATACAAAAGAAACTTACTCGGATTTTGGATAGAGGAAAGGGAAGCGCAGTGATGAGTAGAACAACCTAGTTTGCAGTAATAATCATTATGATTGATTTCGTTTGTGGAATCCATCTGTGAAGAAGGAGGTTCAAGACAAGTCTTGATACAGGAAACTGGACACCACAAATTCTTTGGTAATTTCTTCTGAACGATACAATCAAAACACAACCTGGGTAACAAGTTTTAAAAGGAGAAGGTTGAGGTGGAGCATCAGCTTCTGTTTCAATCAGAAGGTTTCCCATTACCATCACTATCATCATTGTCACAAACATCACCATTCTGTTGCTCTCCATATTTTTTTCTTTTTTTTGTCTACAAAGAATATTATAAAAATTGAGGAAGTTGTGTGTTACTTGTGACTGGTCTCTGTTGTTATTGTTTGTTTATATATGTGCTCTAGATTTTCTACATTAGTTAACATTTCTAGAGTCAACAATAATATAAGGTGTAATTATGGTGAGATAATTCGATAATGGATATAAAAAAAATCCCCCATTCATTTTTTGATGTGAGTATGATATTATTCTGTTTATGGCATATAAATATGCATTAACGTAAAATTACAGCCTTTTTTTAATTACAGTTACTAAATTACATGAATATGTTTTATTCTTTTGTAGAGGTGTCATGAATCTGTTCACTTGTGCTGAATACAGCTGTGGGCCGAGAAAAAATAGAAAAACAAGGGAATTGTTTCCTTTGAAAAACAAATCAAATTTTTTCTTATTTTCTGAAAAAAAACAGCTAATTTTCTAAAAAAAATAGAACAAAGCCTAATCTTATCTACCTGGAGCCTCTAAATTGTCAGGGTCCGGCTCTATTGATTATATTTTTTAATTTTGACAAAAAAGTAGACTAATGTGTATTAAAAAAAATAATCTGTTAGTCGCACATATTTGATTATACACAATTTTCTGGTTTGGTGGCATAACAATAACACTAGTATAGATAATATTAGTTGATAAACAATGCTCTAAAAACGTTAGTGGAAATTTTGGTTTACGTTTCCTTATGAGTTTTGTTAAAAAACAATTAACATGCTATTTCAGTGAGGATTGTCCAAGCTATTTCATCATCGTAGTACTTCCCACACTGAAGCAGCTTATGGATAACTGCATTTGCTCTCTCGTTTTCTCCGTAATCATAGAGCCCGCAAATCAATGTTCTGCAATCCATCAATTCCGGTGTCAGTACACTTCTAATCATATGATCCCCAACTTGTGAAGCTGCTCCATACTTTTCAGCAGATGAGCTTAGGCACATAGCAAGCGATAACAAGCTTAGTTAAAACGTCGAGGAGTGATACAAAGCCATACACACTTTTGTGGATATTGGGATCGAGATGATCAAGATGATGAAGCGAGGAGACGTCAGAAAAGTGAATGTTTTGAGGAAAGAAAATTTGTTGTTGTTGTGTTGTGCCCTTGAGGTTGTTTGGGGGTTTCAGGTTTCTGAAGAAGTTCCACGTCTTGTTTTCTCATAAAGGAGAAAATAAATTAGATATTTAGAATTAATATACATCTATTTCTATTAATACGGAGAAAGAGTTTTATTAACCGATTTGTTTGTGACATAAATATTCATCATACTGATATACAAACGAAATGGTCCATACCATTAAGATCGGTACTTTATTACAACAAAAAGTAGTTGATATCACTATTAGTTCTTGGTGGAGCAGTTGTCCGAGCATGAATCCACACAGCTTATGGAGTATTATTGATTTTGTTTGTTGAAACCATCTGTGAAGAACTAGGAAGACAAGTCCCGATACACGTAAATGGACACAACAAAAATTGTGGAAATTTCTTCTCAACGAAACAAGACACAACACAACCTGGGTAACAAGTTAAGAAACCAGAAGATTGAGCTTGAGGTGGAGCATCAGCTTCTGTCTGAATCAGAAGGTTTCCCATTACCATCACTATCATCATTGTCACAAACATCACCATTCTGTTGCTCTCCATATTTTTTTCTTTTTTTTGTCTACAAAGAATATTATAAAATTTGAGGCAGATGTGTGTTACTTGTGACTGGTGGTAACATGTGTTGTTATTGTTTGTTTATATATGGACTCTAGATTTTCTATATTAGTTAAGATATCTACAGTCAACAATAATATAAGGTGTAATTATGGTGAGATAATTCGATAATGGTAACAAAAAAAAAATCCATCCATTTTCATTTTGAAGATGATATTATTCTCATATATTTACTTAAATACATGAATCTGTTTTATTCTTTTTTTTTCTAGGTGTCATGAATCTGTTGACTTGTGCTGTATACAGCTGTGAGCCGTGAAGAAAAAAAATAGAAAAGCAAGGCAATTGTTTTCTTTGGAAAAAATCGTTTTTTTCTTATTTTCTGAATCAACAACTAATTTTCTTTAAAAGATATAAGCGCAAAGACTAATCTTATATACTTGGAGCCTCTAAATTGTCAAGGCTGTGTTCTGTTGAATTTTAAATACTATTCATTTTTATTTTTTTGGTTCATAGTTTTATGTATCGATTAATTTTGCAAGTAACAAAATTAATTAAATAAAGGAGTAAATATTCATTTGACTTGCAAAAAAAAAGGAAAACCACTCATTTTGTTTTAATATCGCACAATACAAATCAATAATTTCATATATTCCGTTTAATAATATACTATGTCGATTTTTAACATAATAATAATATCACTTTTTCATCTCTTTAGAACATTTTTCTGAGCATGAATCCACACAAGTTGCAATTTTCTCTACATCTGTCCATATCACCAAAAACAACAAAACCATATAAATACATAATCTTAGTAATCTGCAATCATCATATAAATTAAGATTGTAGCGGCGCCACAGAGAAGTTGCATATGAGAATTAAAATATAATTACTTACTCGGATTTTGGAGAGAAGAAAGAGAAACACAATGATGAGTAGCACAACCGAGTTTGCAAAGGTTTTCAGTATGATCGATTTTGTTTGTTAAACTCGTATCAGAAGCAGGAGAAGGAGTTGGTAGAGTAGGAACAAGACAAGTCATGAGACATGTGAATGGACACAAAAGAGACTTTGGAAATGTCGTATGAGATTTACACGGCATGACAGTCTGAGTAACAAAGTTTGAAATGGCTAGACTTAGCCTCTGTCTGAACCAGAAGACATCCCATTACCATCACTATCATAAGATTCATCAACATCGCGACTCTTTTGCTCTCCATTTTTCTGAATTAAGAGATTGTTATAATACGTGATGCAATTCTTTATTATTGCGATTATATTTTTGTGGTGACGTTTTTTTGTTTATATAGGGATTGTGTAATCTTCTGTATAAATAACCATTTTTATAGGCAACAACAAATCGATGTGTAAAATATTTTGATCGATGAATATTTTTTTCCCATTTAGATATTTATTTTCCGAAGAATTTTGAAATTACTTAATTTTTGGCTTATTTTTTTAAATTGACACCAATTCAATAACTAAATTGATCACTATAATTCTTTTTACATTTTGACCTCTGTATATACAAGTTCTATCTCCACCACTGCCCATATCATATACTTCTCTACAAACTCAATAGTCAAACGTATTGGTAAGGCGTCCGGACCGAAACCTAAGTGAAAAAAATTCCATCGAGAGTATTTGCACACGATAGAAACGAATATGAGATTGTAAAGATGCGTGACATAAACATATACATGCGGTGTTTTAGTCCAACACATTTTGGTTAAAACTTCAAACATTCTTAGTTTTGAATGATCAAATTAGTGTACATTTTGTTATGGATGTAAATGTCGTTCTTCACTACGTATTCACTATTAGGACATGGAGATGATTCACATGATTAAATGTTTAATTTAATGAAACTTTGTAAGAAAAAAGGTGAAATTTACTCTTATTTTGGAGGAAAGAATGGAATACAATTTCTCTATACTCATAAAATCAAAATTAGATGTATTAATCCCTCCCTAAGTTTTTCTCTAAAATTGGAAACTGTAGATATTTTACAATAATACAATTGTACGAAACTAGTAATTCGTTGTATGTCAATATAATGGGTAAAATGTACGGTCGGAATATATGTTAAACACAATTAGATCCATGTACCTGAAGTACATTGGTGAATCTGCAAAGTTCTTCTTGTTAAACATCGTGTTCTTTATCATTTTAATCTATTTATTTTGGATGGAAAATAATTTATCGATAAAACCTACTGGTGATACACCTGAACAGGTATGGGTTTTAGTTCTTGTGGGCGCATTACTCTAAATATGTATCCACGCATAATGAAACTTTCTCCGCATGATCTGCTCATATATAAATCAAATAACCATATGAAAATTAATTAGAATCGCACACGATAAAATTAATTGAGTCATAAAAAAAAATCATCAAACATTCTTACTGTTAAGAAATCTACATGCATGGTATCCTTAGACTCACAAAGATTAAAGTAAACTTTTTATATATTAAATATATTTATACAAGAACTGAAAACTTACCCTTATCTTTGATTGAGGAGAATGAAATACAACGATTGGTAGCACATCCGAGTTTGCAGAAATGATAGTAAAAAAAAAAATTGGATTTGCCTCCGAAGAAGGTGTAGGATGCATACAATCCTATTTTTTGATAAAGAGATATTTACAATCCTTGATACACGTGAAACGACATAAAACTGTTTTGATTACGTGTGCAGAATTACCACACCACAACACAAGGAGTGTAACATACAGTAAAACCTATAGCCTCTCTCTCAATCAAAATGTCCCCCATCACCAACACCATCAGGTTACCACTAACATGGCCATTCTTTTGTTCTCCATTTTGAAGGTACAGAAATTATTAGAAAAAAGCGATTGAAAGTGTTTGATGATTTTGATTGTTTGTTTGTGTAACAAGGGTCTATTTATATGGAATTATGTTACTTTGTCGGTATCGTTAACATCTTCATAATCAGCAGCCAATTATTTGTGATTTTTCTGTGACAATGGTTGGTAATTAAATCTAATTCCATTCATTACTAGTCTAGTGACTGTTTTTCAATTCAGAATCTAGAGATTGTTATATTATATTATATTACTATTATATATATATATATGACACAAAATCGTACAGTAACCTAATATGTATACATCTCTTTCCATACTTCTTCATTTTAAATACATGAATGGATTTGTCATATGTGTGTTCATATAGTAATATTGTATATGTAAGTGCATTTCATCAAAGTTTATGTAGTACTATTTCTTATTTAACTACATATGAATGAAAGTATTTTGATTTATTTTTAATTATCTTTTAAGTTCGAAACCAAACCATATCGAAGCGAAAAATCAATTTAAAATTTTGGAAAACAAACCTAGTTGAACACATTTCATTTCATTATAAAGCTATTTATTGGTATGTTAGATGCGGTAAAAAATTGGTATTTTCGATATATGCTTAATTTTCGCTCGAATTTTGATTTTAGTAAAATCCGCAATAACAAAAAAAAAACTATACGCAGGTCTCTCATTGAAGTCAACCACTTAAATTGTGTGTCATCATTATATTTTTGTAATTCATTTTTCTTAAGATCATATGTGGGATCCAAACTGCGACATTATATAAACTTAAGCATGTTATTTTAAAATAACGTGACTTTTATTCATGTCTGAAATACTATTACTTTATAAGGATCGTGTAATTTAGCTATCTATTGGGTTGACCTTTCTATGAATTAATTCGTTTGTAATGCAAAAAATATCAAATAAAAATGTATATAATACTTATTTAATTTGAAAGGTCATTCGTTACATATTATTGGTGCATATATGGTTATTGAATCATTACTTTGATAAAAAAAAAAAAAATGTCGCTAGTTCTTGTTGAAACACTTGTTCGAACATATATCAACACAAGCTGCGGCTTTCTCCACATCTGTCCACAACACAACAAAAACCACAAAGACAACACTTGATTAAATGTCAAATTTACATATATATACACGAAAAGTGAAAACTTACTTGGATTTTCAATTGTTCTCACAAGGAGAAGGAGAAGGAGAAGGAGAAGGAGAAGGAGACGGGGGCGGGGAAGGAGGCGGAGACGGAGGATGAAGACATGTTTTGAGACATGTTATTGGACAAGTAAGAAACTTTGGAAACTTTGACTCACTCTTACACACTATCATACAAGCTGGAAAACATTGCATAAAAGGTATCTTTTGAGCCTCTGTTTGAGGAAGAAGGTTTCCTATCACCATCATTGTCACCAAAATCGCAACTAGGCTTTTACCCTCCATTCTTTTTTTTAGGGAGAAAGAAGAAAAGATTTTATATTTGTAGATGTAATTGTTTGTTAATTGTGAAGTTGGTTGTGTTAACATGGCTTGTTTATATAGGGATAATGCAAATTTCTATATTAGTTAACATATTCACAATCAATAAGATATTAAGCTATAACTTTTGTGTTACAAAGCCATGGTGGGTAATTATTTAATTCCATTCATTTACAATCTGGAGTTCTCTATACTATTATTTTATGAAATCAAACACTAATATCATATTCTTTTTTAGTGTTTTCATTTCCATAAATTCAATAAACAATTTTGTTTAAAGATATAAAATCCATTCTCCTAATAAAAATAGATTTTGTTTTACTAAATTCATAATATAATTTGCTAAATTTACATAACTACTTTATTATATTATTCTTCTTTCATTCTAAATTTTTTATTTATTGGTAGAATATTTTATACAGATTACTTGAGTATTATAATACTCTCTGTGACTCTGTATCATTAGATTATATACGTGCATCTTTTTTTTATTTCCTCAATTGTAAATAGTATTATCTCCTTCATTTTAGCTTTTGTTTTCCTTTGATTTTTTTTTAACTCAGCTTTGTTTTCCTTTTATATCAATTGATTTCTTGTAGCAAAATATATTGAATAAAAAATTCGTTATTTTTTGTCGGCCAAAAAAAAATTCGTTATTTAAAAACTGAATTATACAAACTTGTTCATATCTTTTTTTATATAATAAAATATTATTAATCAACCCAAACTGGGAATGGGCTTTAAGCCCAAAGGATACACAGTTACAAAAAAAAAAGGAAAGTACTATAATTCATTAGTTTGTTTTAGTAATTAAATTTCAATAGTTAACCCAAATTATGAATGGGCTTTTGGCCCAGTCTTCAGATCCTTTTTTCACACATGAATTCTCCTAGTACCAACGCTTCTAGTTTTTCTTGGTACACTTGTTTGAGCATGAATCCACACATGCTGATACTCTTTCCACATCTGTCCATAACACAAACACCAACCAAAACCATTTAACGTTACAATCTCATTTCAACTATATATATATGGTCATCGATTTGTAAACACCGTTATGGGTAAGATTTACAATGTAAAAATTGTTTAGAAGAAGTATAAACTTACTCGGATTTTGGATGGAAGAAAGAGAAACACAATGATAAGTTGCACATCCGAGTTTGCAGAAATAATCAGATTCATCGATATTGTTTGAAGAAACAGATGGTGGAGAAGGTTGTTGAAGACATTCTTTGGTACACGTAAATGGACACTTAAGATACTTTGGAAACTTTGAACCAGCTTTACACTCCACAAGACAAGCTGGATAACATTCTTTAAATGGGATTTTTTGAGCCGCTGTCTGAGCCAGAAGGTTCCCTATCACCATCACTATCATTACTGCCACCAACATTGCATGTCACTCTTTTGCTCTCCATTTTTTTCTCTCTAGATGATATGCTTTTTTTTTTATGAAAGTGTTTTTTTGTAAGCTGTGAATGTTGCTTGGGTTATCATGTCTTGTTAAAATAGAGACTGTGTAAGTTTATATATTAGTTAACATTTCCAGATTCATCCACAAATCAGGCTGTAGTGCTTGTGTAATGATGACATAGTGGGAAATTAATATTTCTAGATTCCTTTCGTTTGGGATTTGGAGATCTGTTTAGTTATGATGACAAAATATACGTTAACATATATGTTTATGTATGTGCAGACTGTTTGTATATATTTGCTTACGTACATGAATTTGCTTTAGTTTCTTTTTGATATGTATCTATGTTCAAGCACTCCATATTAAAAATGGTGAAATGATCAACATGGCATCATATATTCATATAAGATCGTTGTATTAATTAGAATAATTGGAAGAAAAGAAATCAAACAATATTTTTTTTCTGCATCGAGTGAAGTACAAAATTAAACAGAATAAATGAACAAGTTTGTTTGATCTTTGAATATTTTTCGAGTAATCTTGGCATATAAAAACAAAGTTAGTTCTTAACATTATTAAATAAATATTATGATATATTGCAACATATATAGGTGATCTTATTTTGGATTCAGGATATTTTAGCATTCAAAAAATTGAACAAATGAAGTAACACATACGAATAGTAAAGTAGAACTGAACCATCTGAAAGGGCTAGAGTCTCTCATGTCTTAAGAGAACCAAGAGCAAACTAAGTAGCATTTGTACTGGATTATGGCTTTCAAGAGAAAATAAGAAGGTAACCAAACCTTAGAAAGATATATCAACGTTTTTTTTAGCTAACTAGACAGATATTCGTAAAACAAGATATTTTTGATCAGTTTTGATCTGATTAGGGTTACGTACATACGTAATGTCTCCATCGATCACGATCACATGTGACCATTCGGTTTCGAAGCGTAAGAATGTGTGCGTTGGTTCAATTTTGAATCATTTGGCAAATAAACATGCACATGATGTATTTTTAACTGTTTAACACATTATTTTGGTTAAATTTTCAAACTTATTTATTTTTGAATGATCAAAATTGTAAATTTTGTTACGGATAGGAATGAGATTCATCGAATAAGATTCAAGATGCATACCTTAAATTAAATACGTTGGTGAGTCTGCACAATATTATTATGAAACAATTCCTTTTCTTTATTAATGAAAGTCTCTTTATTTCAGATGGATGCCTCGATACCTATATATTTGCAATTGGCTTGCTCGTAACACAAAGCATATCAACTCAGGAAATAAATTCTCAGTGGAGAATATTTAATCGATACAAACTACGACACTATCTTCTAATTAGAGATTAATTTTCATAGACTAAAATCAATAGCGATTTTAGTTCTTGTGGGAGCACTCTTCTGAGCATGAATCCACGCATAATGAAACTTTCTCCACATGATCTGCCCATATATAAAACAAACAACCAAATCTAAGAAAATTAATTAGAATCCACACAATAAAATTATTTGAATGCTTAAAAACCATCAAACATTCTTACTAATAGCAGAATTACACCCAAAACAAAATCATCATTCTTACTCCAGAGAAATTTACATAATATCCTTAGACCCACAAGATTAAATTGTATATATATATGAACGTTATTGATACAAGAACTTGGAGAAAAAAAAACAAAAACAACAAACTTACCCTTATCATCAATTGAGGAGGATGAAACACAACGATCGGTAGCACATCCGAGTTCGCAGTAAGAACCAGTTTGGTCAATTTCATTTAGATTTGCCTCAAAAGAAAGCATAGGTCGACGTTTACAATCCTTGATACACAAAAAAGGACAAAAAAGTTTTTTAATCGGAGGCGCTATTAGAGCACACGCCACAAGACAACCTCCGTAACATAATTTAAAAGACATAACAGCCTCTGCCTCAATTAACATGTTCCCCATCACCAACATCATCACCACTAACATGGCCACTCTTTTGTCCTCCATTTTTTTTTGAAGGTACAAAGAGAGTTTTTTTTTGGGCAGAGAATATTAGAAATGTTGATGGAAAGTGTTTGTTAATTGTGATTGCTTGTTTGTGTAACTAAGGTTTATTTATATGGGATTGTGTAACTTTGTGTTATAGTTAACATTTTCATACAATGCATAAGTTGGTAATTAAATCTAATTCAATTCATTTAGAATCTAGAGATTCCATATTTAAAAAACAAATACAAAATATATTAAGAGATTTTTTTTATTGTATGTTACTATGTTTATGGCACAAAATCGCGCATTAACCTAGCATGTACATATTTGTTTGTACTTCGTCACTGTACATACATGAATGTACCTGACTTTAAGTGAATTAGATATGTCATATGTGTAAACATAGACATTCATGCATGTTAAAATAGTAATATATCTAAATGACATTCATCAATAAAATATATACTAGTATTTAACTATATATGACTCAAAGTATTAATGTTTATTTTGAATAAATTTTCAATCTAAAACTTCAATTAAAAAAAAAAAATCAACCTAAAATTTTGAAAAACAAACCAGGCTGTAGTATTTGTGTGATGATGACATAGTGAGAAATAAATTCTAGATGAGTTTCGTTTAGGATTTGTAGATCTGTCTAATTATGATGATAAAATATACGTTACCATTTATTTTAACGTATGTCTAACATGTGTATGTGTGTACACATAAATTGCTTGCTTACGTACATGAATGTGCTTTATTTCCTTTTTGATATTTGCGTCTATGTTCAAACACACTACATTAAAAATGGTGAAATGTAGCTGATAAAAAGGTTATTGAAAAATCGAATTAATTACTAGAAAAAATCTTATTTTAGATTCCGGATATTTCTTAACATAAATTAGTTAGTAATATTACGATATATATCGAAACTAGAGACCTTTTTTTGGATTCCGGATATTTTTCATTCAATCTTGAAAAGAACCAACAGTATGAATTATGAAACACTAAATGCTTAAAAACATTAAACAGTTGTAAGTAACATAAGAAAAGTAATGTAGATTTGAACCCTCTGAAAGGTCTAGAGTCTCTCATGTCTTCACAGAACCAACAGCAAACTAAGCAGCCTTTGTATTCGATTTGGCTTTCAATTGCAAAAACAAAATGTAAAGCTGCATTTGGCTTTCAAACCTCAAACATGAATTTTAGATCAGTATCACAAAGACCGCCACAAAATTTGTCATGGACCAAGGTAAGAGACAGGTCTTAAAGCAAAACTGCTTATCTCTATTCCTCTGCTCGACGATAGGGCATGAACCTATGATCCTTTGTTGCATTCTTCTTCCTCCGTTTGTCAAGATACGATGTAAGCTTCCCAGATTCCTGGATTGTACAAAAAGAACTGATTCAGTGATTCTGTTTCCATACAAACATTTAAAACTTTGGTAGTCAAAACTGATTTACATACCTTGAGACTGTTGTACTTTTCGATGAGTGTTTGCTTTCGGATTTCCGCTGCATAAGAAAAGAGAAAAGGATTCAGTAAATTGTAGGCAAAGAGAAACGCAAAACTGTAATGTTCAACCTAAACTTGGGACTTTTGAGTAAAAGACTCAGGAGACATACATTTTTTGAGATAGTAAGGCCTTTTTCCTTCTTTTGCGGCTTCTCGTTCTTTCTTTTTGTGTTCTGTTAGTATTGCTGCTCCTTTGTTCTGTGTTGATGGCTCATACTTCAACATTTTCTCCTGATATATATACAAATAACAGATTTAAAGGTGAGTAAACAAACTAATGATCAGAGAGTTACAACAGGAGAGGTAAAGAAAGGATCACTCACAACGTAAGTTAACTGGTTCTTCAATTCGTCGATTTCTTCTGGATTCTTTGTTTTCTTTAACTTCTTTTTCAATTCCTGTTTTAGGAACCCCAGAAAATCAAACAAAAAGCTTCGTGACAAATCGGAACCATATCGTTTTCAGCATTTAATAAATAATACCTCTCTTTCCACAGGAAGTTTGTCCTCAAAAAAGAAATTATATCGCTTCCTGAACCTACAGAAGATACAAAACTTACGTTCACTGAAACAAGAACAATGAGTGCATTATAAGTAATTTCAAGTTCACAAGACAAAGATGTTTATACCCCTCGACGTCAAGTGTTCCACCCAATTGGTTAAAGCGAGGATCACGAACCTCCTGAATCAAACAAACAAACTCTATTAACAACTCCAAAATAAAAAAACTTGGGAAGAAGAAATAAGAGATTCAAAATGTTCTCAATGCTAAGACTTATTACCTTCTTTGGAACGTGAACCACCTCTCTATAACGACTCACAGGTTTCTTAGAACTCACTTCCATTGGTCTGTTTTCATCACAAATAGAAACACCAAAGATTAACAAAGTAACCAACAACTGAAAGAAAGACAAAAACCAAGAACCAGAGAAAACAATGTTGTGTATACCTGTTTTTGTTAGCACGAGCACGACCTGTTTTCTTCACTTGATTTGGTTTCCATGGAACAGCTTTAGACCCATCAGCTCGTAATTTATGAATCTCCTCAAAGGTTAACTCTTTTTCTGTTTCTTCTTCCTAATTCCACATTCAAAAACAGATGCTTCAACAAACAATAATAATGTATTTAAGTTCCATACCTATTCTAAAGCTACTAACCTCATCTGAAGAAGACACAGATGAACACGAGAGATCTTCATCTTCTTCACTATCCTCAAAAACTATCTTACTTGAGCTCCCTTCAAACTTACCAGCTCCTTTCATGTCGACACGTGAACCTAATCAATAAAGATCACACCTTTAAGATGCAAATTTCCCAACATAAACAGAGTTACATACAGAAATCAAAATTTAAGCATGGCACAATCGAGAAACAAAAACCTAAAACAGAGTAAGAGTACCACAACCATAAACTTACTTGAACAGAGAAAATCTGTAGAATCAAGTAACGACGGCTAAAGAGGACAACGAACGGCGAAGAAACGAGAGAACTCACGAGAAGTAAAGAGATCGTAAGACCAGAAAAAAAGAGGAAATTAGGGTATTTAATTTAAACCGTTGGTTTTGCAATTTCAGTTGGTTTTAAAATACTGTACCGACCGGTTTATTACATGATACCTTTCGTTAACAAAGAAAGCCAACAACCACACGACACGACACCAACAACCACACGACACGACACGACCGATCTATAGATTCGGCGAGATCAGAAGAAAGCTTCCCGGAGCAACTCGGTCGTTGTGACTCATTCCGAGTTAAAAAAAACGGGTTTTCGACACCATGGATATGAGTTCAATGGCTGGTTCAATCGGAGTTTCGGTAGCCGTACTCCGATTCCTCCTCTGTTTCGTTGCCACGATCCCTGTTTCATTCGCTTGTCGAATCGTCCCGAGTAGACTCGGTAAACACTTGTATGCCGCTGCTTCAGGTGCTTTCCTCTCTTACCTCTCCTTTGGCTTCTCCTCCAACCTTCACTTCCTTGTTCCGATGACGATCGGATATGCTTCAATGGCGATTTATAGACCCAAGTGTGGAATCATCACTTTCTTCCTCGGTTTCGCTTATCTTATTGGCTGGTACTAAATTCTGAACCCTTTATGCTATGAATTAGTGCAGAAATCGTCTTCCTTCTGATTGACCCTGATTTAGTTATGGTGCAAATTCGTGATTTGTGTGTGTAGTCATGTGTTTTATATGAGTGGTGATGCGTGGAAAGAAGGAGGAATCGATTCTACTGGTAACTCTTACCTTCCTCATCTGAAAGTTGCTTCCTTTTGATTTGGATGCTCTTTGTTGTTCATGTGTAGTAATTGTGATTAGCTTCTTAACTTGCCCTTCTTGTTGTTCATGTGTTAGGAGCGTTAATGGTGTTGACGCTGAAAGTCATCTCATGTTCAATGAATTACAATGATGGGATGTTGAAGGAGGAAGGTCTACGTGAAGCTCAGAAGAAAAACAGATTGATTCAGATGCCGTCTTTGATTGAGTACTTTGGTTACTGCCTTTGTTGTGGTAGCCATTTTGCTGGTCCTGTTTATGAAATGAAAGATTATCTTGAATGGACCGAAGGGAAAGGGGTAAGCTTCTTCTTCTTCTTCTTGAGAGCTTTTATCATTATCAAGAATCTCTGAAGTTTTAATAGACTAGATTGTGAATATGTAAACTTTGTGCTTTCTAGATTTGGGATACTACTGAGAAAAGAAAGAAGCCATCGCCTTATGGAGCTACAATCCGAGCTATTTTGCAAGCTGCGATTTGCATGGCTCTGTATCTCTATTTAGTGCCTCAATATCCGTTAACTCGGTTCACAGAACCAGTGTATCAAGAATGGGGATTCTTGAGAAAATTTAGTTACCAATACATGGCTGGATTCACGGCTCGTTGGAAGTATTACTTCATCTGGTCAATTTCAGAGGCTTCTATTATCATCTCTGGTTTGGGTTTCAGTGGTTGGACTGATGATGCTTCACCAAAGCCCAAATGGGACCGTGCCAAGAACGTAGATATTCTCGGTGTTGAACTAGCTAAGAGCGCGGTTCAGATTCCACTTGTGTGGAACATACAAGTCAGCACGTGGCTCCGTCACTGTAAGTAGTCTTCTGATACTAATGAATCCTATAAAGCAGAAATTTCGGTTCATCTGTGAACTTATTCATGATGTTTAAAAATGCAGATGTGTATGAGAGACTTGTGCAGAACGGAAAGAAAGCGGGTTTCTTCCAGTTACTAGCTACACAAACCGTCAGCGCGGTTTGGCATGTGAGTTCTCTATTTTTTTTTTTCATGTTTTCAATTACTTCCAATGATGGAGGAACATACATTTGTATTTCTATTCTGATCTTTTCTTCTACCTCTAATGCAATTTGCAGGGACTGTATCCTGGATATATGATGTTCTTTGTTCAGTCAGCTTTGATGATCGCAGGCTCACGGGGTAAATACAATTCACCCGGTTCCACTCTTTTGGTAATGGCATCTAGCTATCTTCTTGTTGATCTAAATCTCTTTTCTTTGCAGTTATTTACCGGTGGCAACAAGCGATCAGTCCGAAAATGGCAATGCTGAGAAATATAATGGTCTTCATCAACTTCCTTTACACTGTTTTGGTTCTCAACTACTCAGCCGTCGGTTTCATGGTAATTACCAACTCTTTTATCTCTTGTCTCATTGATCGAATCACTCTTAACGCCTTTTTTAACCTTGTTTTCAATCACAATGTCTCAGGTGTTAAGCTTGCACGAAACACTTACCGCCTACGGAAGCGTATATTACATTGGAACAATCATACCTGTTGGATTGATTCTCCTCAGTTACGTTGTGCCTGCAAAACCTTCAAGACCAAAACCGCGTAAAGAAGAATAAGCAGTTATCTTCTTCTCTTAACGGTAAGTAAGTTTCCCGCGCTTGCCAGCTTCTTCTTCTTCTTCTGTAACATTTGGAAACAAACCGATCCGGTTCTTGTTTCTCTCTGATTTTTTAGCACCGATATTTTTTTTGTATTTGTTGCTTATAAATCTTATTTTTCACACTTCTTTTTTTTAATTAGTATTGGATTTGCAATTATATAGACAATAAGTATAAATATGTAACTGTAAATTGCAAATGGGAAAAAATAGTAGTGTTTATGTTTGATGTTTTTTTTGCTTTTACGTTGTAGGACTTATTATTCATCAATGTACCCCACTAACAAACACACAATAGTTCGTAAAATAATTTTTCTCAATTGACGGCAGCTTTTTCCCATAAAGACACCCTAAAAAAAATCCATAAGCCGGTTAAAGGAAAAACTGAATAAAAGACACATTTTTGGTGTTTTTATCTTGATCTCGAAACTATAAAGATTGAAATCGGATCAATTTTTGTTGTCAATATACAAATAAATATATATTTTTTCATTTCACATCGGTGAGAATCATTTTTTTAGATATAAGTGATGGAAAAACAAATCAGAGCTTTTATCATTATTATGGAAAATATTTTTATCAAAGATTTATATTTTATATAACACATACACACACTAATCCAAACAAATAGACTTAAGTTCTTTTAAGAAACTAGAAGTTCAAATGTAGGAGCATTGTCTTTTTTTGTCTTTCAAGAAAAAAATAAATCTATATATATTTTTTGATTTTTATTTATTTTTAAAAATTAAAGCATGAAAGAAACTGGGTGTATATGTCCAAAGTCCATGTTACTAATGTAGCTATATATTTTTACTTTGTCGGCAAAATGTGTTTCTAAATTTTTTTGAACAAGTTGTCAATGAGTGTTATAAAACAAATATTTCAGGTAAAGATCTAAAAATTCATAATTGATTGCAGAAATGTTAAAATAAAGAAATAATGAAAACTGATCAAAAATATGATGTAGCAGACCACGATTGATCAAAACTTTGTAGAATGCACTTTCCTAATATATGTTTTAATAGTGAATTAGAAGATAGAAATTGATTAACCACATATTTAAAATTTAAAACATGAGAGACTTTAGTCCAGTGTTCTCCACATGGATAGCTGTCCAGTCACTCTTAGGTTCGATTCAGTCTTTACCCATTGACGAAGGAAACTGTTATTATATAGTTTTTTCATAAATAATAGGAAAAAATATAAAGATCTTAACAATACAAAATCACAACTATACACAACAAGACTCCAACAATTGTTGCTGTGCTCTCTGTGACTCTGTGTCACACTACTAGCCTTTACTAGCTATGAGTTCGAATGATGACATTAGACAGTACCAAACGATTTGTAAGAAACCTATAACGAATAAAGTGTAGTTAACAAGCATTAAAAAGAAAAGAAAAGTATTTCTTCTGTAAAGAGAGTGTATTATAATGTCTAATGCTCAAAACAAACAGCCATTAATGGGAGTTAATTAAAATTAAAAGAATGGTTAATCATTGTGTGAGTGTGAGTAAACATACCAAAGAGGGAAGGGTTATCATTAAAAACACGTAGGGAGACAAATCTGCAGTGGACCACTATCGCATCAAATCAAGTATAAAGATTTGTCCGAAACCAATCTTTATATTTACAATATAAATCAACAGCTGGTTATCAAAGAAAACAAACGAATTTCAAACTAACATAGTAATTGCACTACAAATCTTTCGAGCTTTTCGATATAACAAGCCAATTAACTGACAAATAGGAATCCACAATTTGGTATGGTTAATTGATGTAGAACCCGCACTACGGCACTACCACGATCGAGCGGTGGAACCTAACCCTTTTTTTTAGATAGCGGGGGAACGTCACGTCCTGAAACATCATCTTCTACACCAATATTACTAACACGATATCGAGCCATATGTGAAATCAGAATCCATGCATATATGGTCTAACCGCCAAAATTACCTTTTTCCTACTAGACAACCACAACTTAGTTATTCTAATTACACCATACACACAAAAAAAAAAACTTAGTTATTCTAATTACTAAAACAGAACTTTATTATTCTTATAAAGAACTAGATATCCCTGTAATGGATGTTTTAGTTTGTATGGTATACTTATAATACCGATCACAGATATTTTATGTTAGGGGTCATAGATTTTTTAAAACCATAAAGACAGTTTAGGGTCTAGGTGTTGTAAACAAAACCAAAAAGGGATTTAGGTCAAACAAATCCGAGGAGATAGTGCCACGTGGCAAAGAGTTGGGGAAATGGAAATTTTGTAAAGAAAAAATAGTGCAGATGTTTAGTCGGAAGAGACAAGCCGAGTTAATTTTAGTTAATTAATTCTTAAATTTCTTATAAAACTATAAATAGGACGTTTACATAATTTAAAACAAAAGGCAAATTTCTTTGGTCTGACCAATACCTTTACCATTTTTGAAGAATATAAATCCATTAAAAATTTCATAAAAAATACCACTATATTGTGTGATTTTAGATAGAATATTAAAAAGTTGTAAAGCTAAAGTTTATAGAACTTAGTGACGGATATGATTAAAGAAAAGCCACATGGTCACCTCTCTTATTAACCTCTCTTTTGTCCGTTTCAGGTAAAAACATTGGTGTTAAAACCTTTTGCACCATCGTTTTGGCGTTATATCTTAAATTAGAATTTTAACACAAATAATATTACTAATTCGTGTTTCAAGTAAGAATTCTTATTTACTCTCCATACGTTAAAAGCTTATATGTATATTTGAATTCGATAAAATGATACTTTATGCATTTCAAAACAGAATATCATTTTATCATCGTTTCTATTTTTCAAAATAAGTTTTTTCTTAATATTTCAATATAAATAAATGTTTGTGTTAAGTACACAATATATGGTCTTACTCTTAAGTAAAACCAAATTACAATGAAAAACTAGAATATACCAAGAGTTTATTTAATTTGATTTACAAATACATAATGAAATGTTTCACGAGTTTTGTAATTTCTATGAAATTTATCAAAATGACAATAATTGTAAAACAGATGGAGTATATAGTTAAGACTAAGATTTTAATACAAAAATATATCACTTTATTAGCAAGATAGTGTCACAATTTAAAGAAAACGACAAAAAATGACCCAGTAAGAAAACACCACTCATGTCTATACATATATGGCAAAACCTTTACAACAAAAACATATCTAAAAAAGGAAACTCAGGAACATCAAAACTTTTTAAAAGGAACACTAGATGAATATAATATATGTATCATTGTGTGAATAAGCATCAATCAATCGATTGATTCATATGAAAACATATATATCACTACGAGACGAATTAAATGGAATATAGATCGCTGGATGGATTTCCGAATATATATCTGAGCAACGAACATGTGACGAAAAATAGATAGATATATGTTGTGTATGTAGAAAAAACGCAAAAAAATGATACATAGAAAGTCAAAAGACTCGAAACAAATTGATCATGGGTTATATAAGAAAAAGACTAATCTCAATAAACAAGAGAAGAAATTCCACAAAGATCATATATTCATATTATACTCATCATATTTATTGGATCTTTGATTGACAAACATGAAACTTTGCCGAATTAAATTGCGGTGTTATTTAAAAAAAAAACCTCCGTTTTTATGTTCCACCTGAAGATATATATATGTCAAAGACTTTTTTTAGTTCATGTATATAAGGAGTAGCTATTATATTAAATATTCATAATCTCATCTTTATATTGAACAAAAACAAACTTAAGAACATGAAATATATTCTTGACTAAGAAGATGCAAATAGGAATAAGAGTAATAATTGAAATCAAAACGTGAAGTCGCGAAACTAAAGGAGGATCACTATAAGGCTAATTAAGCCCTAGTTGATAACCCTAAAAACTCCAAACGCAAACCCTAATTCAACGATACAAGAAAGTAGAAACAATCTTAAATAAAACATTAAACATATGATTTGATATATCATACAAGTGAAATAATTAAGGGCGGAAAAAAAAAAAGCAACAAGAACAAATAATGATTACATATACGTACGTGGACAACACAAACCGATCAATAGCCCCACAAGTCCTCATCATTTGAATTCTCCGGAGAGTCATCCGACGGCCGAGAACCCATCCACGACGGCGGCGCAACCATCATCCCTTCTGCCATATTAGCCAGCAGATTAGGCATATTCAAGACTTCTTCTTCGTCCATGAACTCTGTCCCACACCACGACGAAGATCCAACATCATTATCTACGTGGCACTCACGCGCTCTCGACTTCGAACTACTACTCTTCTTCTCCTTTGCCTTTTTCTCCTCCTCCCCTTCCTCACATCCCTTCATTGCTGCTGCGGCTGCCGCAGCGGCTCGTATATCTGCTGCGGATGTTGATTCAGGAACCGGGTATGACCCGACGGATCCAGGGAAGTTCAAGACAGCTTCTCTTCCTTTAAGAGCCATAGCAGCCACATCATAGGCGGCTGCTGCCATCTCTGCCATGGGGTAAGTTCCAAGCCAGATTCTCGTGGTTTTCCTCGGCTCACGAATCTCGGAGACCCATTTCCCACTTCGGCACCGGATTCCTCTGTACACCGGATCCTTTCTCCGGCTACCTAAGCCGGCAGAAGCCATTGAACTATTCATACTATTAGTCGTATATTAGTAGCAAGCCGGAGAAGGGTTTTCACACGTGGCGAAGAAGGATTTGTCACACGTGCGAGGTGGCAAACTAATTAAAGAAGATGAAGAAGTTTTGGGTTAAGATCAGGGACATTTGGTATGATTTATATGGTGACCATCAGCCACATATATATAGAACTGAAAGGTAAACAGTATATAGATATGTGTTCTGTATATCTCTGTAAAGACGATTATAATTGAATTAGTTAGGGTTTAGTGAGAGATTGATATTCAAATACGAAATGAATCAAGAAAAGGGTTATTTCACTAATATTTTCTTAACACACAGTTGTTATTCTCTTTCACTTTCTCACTTGGGGTTGTCGAAAGTGTGTTGGCTCTTGT
>Ga0041059_1000453_pt1 | contig 30733 bp, 14 predicted proteins | sample AraColnosormetaG_FD_56232 | JGI IMG/M metagenome (GOLD analysis project Ga0041059, IMG submission 56232) | Arabidopsis roots microbial communities from North Carolina, USA - Col MF nosort | ecosystem: Host-associated > Plants > Roots > Unclassified | place: USA: North Carolina | collected...
GCTAATATCTAATACTACTTATTGAGGAACATTTTTAAGTAAATAGTTATGGACGTGTTAAGATTTACATTAAATGTCATTAATTAATAAGCTGTTTTTTTAAAAAAGACACTTATTAAGGGCAAAAATATCTCATACTTTTTCCTAGTATTATTCATATAACCAAACACAATTTAATAATTAAAAAATTGGTGGAAAAAACTAAATTAACTTTGCCTGAAATTAACTTCCGGATTTAATCACTAGTGGCAGTTTTTAACACGTACAAATGCAGAAAAAAAATATGGATGATGTGATTATTATATTTTTATGTAAAAGGATCAAGCAGAGATGAGATAAAATATAATGATTTAAAATAATTAATAGGATATAATTTGATCTGAAATCTTTTTAATTATCCATTTGCATTACAAGAAAACAAAAGATAAATTTAAAAAAGAAATGGAGAAATTAAGCAGTTAATGGCGCAGCTGTGGGATTTTCCTTTTCTCCACCAAAACCATGGCATTTACATAATCCTTTATCACATCGGTAATCAGTACAAAGCATAACAAGCAATGTTTGTAAAACAGTCCGAATTCTTTTTGCATGAAAATTTGATTGTGGCCTCTTTCCCCTTGGCTTCCACCACAGAGTTTGAAACTGCCAATAAAAAAGTTTATTCAAAACACAGTTCTTGTATAAGAAACAATAAAGAAATTCAATTTGAGATTAAAAGAAAAAACTAAGTACAAGCTAAGTCGCAGTGAAGACAAGAGCGGCCAAAAACACTGCAATGGTTAGGCGAAGATTGCTCATTTTCTCCTAGCTCTTAACCGATTTCGTTTGTAGAATTTGAGGTCTGAATAACTATAGCTTAGTTTGCGATGTAATAATATTGGAAGACTACAATAATAGGTATATATATAGAGCATTCTGGGGTCCAGAAAGTTTCGTTGCCTAAAATGATTTACTTTTGTCAATGTTTTCATTAAATAACGCATATGTAAGTATATGTTACGTTTGTAATGTCCGATTAAATTTAGATAATTCATTAAAATAAGGTGTCCTAAGAATCTATGGCTTTTAAAAAAAAATAGATTTATCCCAAAAGAAGAAAGTGTCGGTTACGTGGTTAATGAAAAATCTATCTATGGCTTTTGTGAGTTTTTTTGTCGTTTGTCCAATTAACTTTGTTGGTTTCGAGAAAGCTATTTTTGCCGTTTTGTAGTTTATATACTAAATTTCGTTGACGTATAATATTTCATTAGTAGTTTATCAACTGAAAATATTATGTTTTATTTTCTTTTGCATTACAAACAAAAGAGTACATATATAGGAGAGATTAAGACGAGTTGAAGATGCAGTTGGATCAATGGCTTGTGGCCTTGTGGGTTAAGAGTCATGGCATGCATTTACAGGTTCCATGATCGCATTTGCAATTGCGATAAGAACAATGCCTACATGCAATGTGGTTTGAACAATCCAGGTCAATTTTACATTTGTATTCTCTGGATTTGGATATAGTGTCCATATTAGGTTCATCCAAAGAATTCGTAACTGCGAAACAAATTAAAAAAATAGTTAATTAATCAAAACGTTGTTTTTGTCAAAGCGGCCAACAATCTAAGCGTAACACTGATGTATAATGAAACTAAATACCAGTTGTGGTGAAGACAAGAACGGCTAAGAACGCAACAATGGTTATTCGAAAATTGTTCATATTTGTCTCCAAGTTTGAAAATGACTCTGTCTAATGAATTTAAACTAGCGGATGTAAATGATTTATTGGTTTGTGATGATGGGCTTTTGGTATTTATACACGCTAAAGTATTCATTGTTCTTAATTAGTTTAATATTTTTTTATTAAATATCATTTGGAAAAAGTTAATTTGATTAGATTTAAAGTTTTCAAAAATAACTACTAAAAACTTTGTGTGTGTTTTTAGTATACTTAATATTGACAATTAAATTTATCCTAAATTCGAAATTAATTAATTTGAGTAAAGATAAATAAGAAATGTAATTTTAAATTTTAAAAGTTAACTGGATTGAATAATTTTCAAAATAGTAAATACAAGAATATGATAGATTTAATTGGTAACAGTAAGATAATAATTATATCAACGAAAACTTTTATCTTAAAATATTAAAGGTTTAATTAATGAGCATACATTGATGTTTAAATTATAATAACATTAGAAAAGTAATCAAAGAAAAGAAGCATTTAAAATTATGTTTACAATAAAGTTTTAGATTTGCATCAAAAGTATATGAATATTACTATTACTAACAATAAATATATTTTAATCTATTATACTTCATTTGATATTAATAAAATCAATATGCATTTATCGTAAATATATGATTTTAACTAATTAGTATTAAAAATCAGAATATGTAAAACGAGCAAAGATGAAAACTAATAAATGTATAGAGATAAAAATAGTGAGAAAATTTTATGTATACTATATAAAAATTGAAATTAATTCAGTGAAAGTGTCAAACTTTATACGCAACACTAAAATAATTAAACTCTCTAAATTAATTATAATTAAAACGATTCATAGAAATACATTTTAGAACAGAGGTAAGTATGTTTAAAAAAAAAAAGTATGTTTTAAATGAAATTAATACTAAAACAGAGGTACTAATATATAGTTTTGGCATTGTAAAACAATCTTTTGGATATATTTCAAACTCCTCTATGTAGTCAAACTTATTTAATTAGTTGTCATTTTCATGCTTCAACACATATCCCAGTCCATTCTATTAGTCAAACAATAAATTATATTAGTTCACAAATCCTACACGTACGTTAAATTGATAAAAACGAAAATTCAAGTTAAAGATATGATGGCAACAGAGGCAACATTGCTCATTTTTGTTTCCTTTCTTCCTTTCTTCCTTTCTTTTAAGTCTTGATTTCTCTTCTTTAACAGAAAAAAAAATTCTTGATTTATCTCTTTCTCTCTTATTTAGAACTTCGTTGATCTTGTTATATGGTATATCTTCTAGTCAAATATGTTTCGGCTTCTCTTTTTGTAATATATACACGTAATATCAAAAATGGGCGTACACGTTTTTGTTTTGTTAGTCACCACCTCTACTTCTGATTTGAGTTTCAGACGTACAGCTATTACTAAACACACGCATACCTCTATTTTACGATTCATCAGAGATCAGAGCACCCATTTGTGCTAATTAGCTTCTGTTGTTCTCAACTACCTGATCTGGACAAGAGTTATCTTATTAATTCCAACTTTTTGTTTTAAAGTCTTCCACATTTCTTACCTAGCTATATCAATCAAAGGTCTTTTTTGGCTTATCATATTAATGAGAATTTAAAACATACACCACCCCATCGAATACGTGACACATACGTTGCAAATTTAATATAATGAGAAATATTCATTTCCATATATTTGTAAAAGCCATGCATGTAAGCTCGACATTTCTTCTTTTATTACTTTCACCGAAGTTGCATCAATCAACATCTATAGCAATGACATGTACTGAACTCACATGTTCGATTAAATATACAGACTTTGTATTTGCACGTTGCCGGACAAACTTTGTTGCATTGAGAGTTTCTTTCGCAACGCGCACACTGCTCAATTATAGGTTTAGGACTAATCACTGAAGTAGTAGGAACTTGAAGATCATCGCCACAGTCGCAGTAAGGATTTTTGGAAGGACAAAAGCACGGTTCTTGCCATCCTCTAGGTATCGCATCAGTTACCGACAATAAATCTGCATCCAAAAGATTAAAAAATTTAGTAAATGTTGCCAGACGGGTAAAATGGATATTTCACATTCAAAGCTATGGTATGTGTAACGTATTCTTACAAGCTGCAAGGATAAGAGCAAATACAAAATGAAAGATAAGTCTCGCCATAGATTTTAATTAAGTCTTTGCAATGGGAATAAAATTTCGATGTGAATAAATTATCTCCTCTATATAGAGAGGAAAGCTTATTGCAAAAACTTTGACTATTTGTAGTAAAAATTAAAAAAAAAATAAAATTAATTTTGGTAAGAACAAAAGAATCAAGTAATTGGGTTTGAATGACAATAATTATCATAGCAGTACAGCTTTTTACAGGTTTGACAGTTACCAATCACAAAAACTCTATCAAAAGCATTATAGAAAGTTTTACTCTTAATTTTTTTGTACAGCTTTATTGTACAGCTCATTCTAACAGCTTTACAACTAAAAAACTTATACAGCTTTTTGTTACCAATCAAACCCTTTATTTAGTTAATTGCATTCATAAGTTTCATAAGTTTAAAAGCTATCTTGGACCGTCATTATGGTAATACAGTGTGATTTTGAAATTGAATGTTGACTTACTTGTTAGTATGTAAGGGAGTCAAAGTAGGAGTAACCTACCATTTAATTTTTCAAACAGTATGTTAAGATATCTTGTTGGTTTTTGATCCGTCTTCTAGACTAGCCCCTCTTCATATAAATGCGGCTTCTATGAATTCTTACCAGCCTAAGGGAATTTAAAACAACATAAAAGGATCAGCCACATATCTCAATATCTCATGGATTAAATAAAGAGAGACATCTAAAATTAGATATATCGAATGTGTAAAGAACAACCAAAAAAGTATTTTTTTAAACCCACAAAAAGTTCATTTCCTGGCGGAAAAAGAACATTATATAAAGTTTGTTTACTTATTTATTTACGAAATCCAAAATATATAATAAATCAAGATATGTTCGTACATATGTGTAAACATAGAATATGAATGGATATGTATGTCTTGATCTAGAAATAGAGAAGCATGATTTGACCTAAGCATAATATTATCTAGAATTGATTCGGGCTCTTACCGTGGTGAAGTTGGTTTGCCTCGCAAAGGGAATAATATAATGGAGCATATATATTTTTAAAGTATTTTTAATTGTTAGATCATTCTTTGGATGCCACTGCCCACTAAAACTCTTATTTCGAAAGGAGGTGGGTTCGAAAATTCAAGGTGTTAACATGGACCACAATTTATATACCAATCCAGCTTGGTTATGTAATCTACTAATTTCATCTATAATATTAATAGAATTATCTAGTAGCTAGCCCTGTAGAGGTTTAAGTATTTTCTTTTAACATGTCTGGGCATAAGTCCATGCATTAAACCCTACAAAGAGACAGTAAGGATTAAACCCTAGAAATAGTGGGATGATTAAAGCATTTTGGATCTAATCCATTTCTCCCAAATTGTTATCATTTATACTTTTTATCTTTTAACCATATAGCCTTACCTTATAATATAAATGATAATTAAATCTTCCAATTCAATATGGAGTTTCCAACGTTTTGATGTGGACATTTGCTGACGCCAGTTCGCAGCAGTTAGGTTCAAAGGTGCCAATGATTTATTTATCTTATTTAAATAAACACAAATCCTTGTCTTGATTTGTTTTTCTCCAAGATCACTTATTTTTAAATGTATTTTTATTTTTTTTTTGTCGCTTACTAGTTGGCTACTTCGTGCGAAGGGGCTCATCAGAGAATATGTGGCTCTCCTTCGTTGAAATTTTGTAGTATTAAATTCTGTGTTCACCCTTTTTCATTGCTGTTTTAATTTACTATATTAAATTTGTGGTTTGAAATGTTATGGTTTGGATAATCTGCCTCTTCAAGTCAATTTCCATCACTCTATGTACTGCCTCTTCTCGCCAAACACCGACTCCAATTAGCGATTAAATCTTACAAAACAAAGTGATAATATCTTATTAAATTACAAAAAGAAAAATCTAGTAAGTAGCTGAAGATGTGTTCCGACAATAATTTTTTACAAACTCTCTTTTAGATATCATATCGAGTTGAATTTAAAACTAAGTAAGTAGTTAGACACTATTCGTTTATGCAAAAACAGAAATCGTTAGACTGCAGTTGTATTTTTAAAAGCTGAAGAAATTTGTGGCTAATTTTATCGTTTTATTTGTGTGTGTGTGAAATTGAGGTTATGACAAGGTAGCCATTCTATACAAATCACTGAACTATTAGTGCATTAATAGTCTTCTAATACACATGCATATTTCTAACTTCTAAGTATGGATCGAGGTTATGATGTTGACAACAAAAAAAGGTCGAGCTTATGACAAGATAGCCATACTAATACGAATCACTAAACTAAATATTTGGCTAAACAAAAGATGTATAAAAAAACTATAGTTGTTCCTAAATATTTTATTTGAATATGAGAGATGTATTTATATTTATTTATTTATTCTTTTTTTTTTGTCGACTTCTGTATTTATTTATTTATTCAATAGTAAGAATTCAGTGTTTGTAGTAAACTTTGTTATCAATTGGTAGTATTTTTATTTTAACAAAAAAAAACTAAAACCTATGGAGATGTTTTTTATACATTATATATATCTTATGGAGATATGATTAAAGAAAAGGCAATTAGAATTTTTAATGTATATCTGAAAAGGGTAAAAGCCTTCATAAGTCCTCCATTATATAAATACGGACGGATAGAGACACATTACGGTATTACTGCACGTCTTTGCTAACAATATGAGACAGAGGCATCTTAATACTAGGTTTAGGTAACACACACCTGACTTGACTGTGACATGTTATCATCGTTAATTAATTAATACAAAATGTTAAAATATGTGTTTGATGGATCGACTATTTGTCACTCACAGAATTCAGAAATGTAACTAAATTAGCTGGGAACGACACGTGTCGACAGTCAGACAGCAAAGAACTGGCAAAATGGTTTACGTAATTAATAAGATAGGTTTAGCCCCCAATAAATTAAATGAATTCATTAATTGGTTAAATTAATTAGTGGCGGAAGTGTGAGTGGATCACTACCTTAATTTTGATTGCTTAAGCCAAGAAAATTAATTACGATCACAAATTAATCATCAACTAGATGAGGTGCCGTATGCCCGTGCTTTAACTTTCACATTTTAGTTAAAGTTTTGTATTATAAGAGAAAAAATAGTGACGATGTAATTTACTTTTTAATGTTAAATATTTACGTCCTTTTGAAAGTGTGTCTTACAGAAACATCGCATAGCATAGGACTATAGCAGAATTAATCACTGAAAGAATAGTTTTATTATGATTTTTGTGGGTAAAATCATTAGATGATCATGTTAGGCTGGTGATCAAAACTCGTTGACAAATGAATGTGTTGTTACTGGTGACGACAAAAATCGATTTTTTCTGTAGTCCTACGTAATAAATATCATGGTAACACTGAAACAGTTATATAAATTATACAATATCAATATGAGATTGGGTCTAAAAATTTGATTATTGATAAACTATGACGATGAAGACCAAGAAGAAAAAAATAGCTATGAGTGATTAGATGTGACCGGGTCGAAACTGTTGAAAATGATATCAAATCTTTTTCCAAACAGAGAAAAACATAGTGACCTTTAGCGATTACTTTTTTTTTAAGGGTTAGTGACATCTTCTAGAGGGATACTTGAGGCATACAACGAAGATGGGTCTAGATCAACACACAACACAAGGTTTTAGAATGAAGGAAAAAAAAAAGAGACAAGCTTATCCTCTTTAGTCCAATCAAATATTTATAGGGAAACTATATAAATATGGAGCTGCTTTGAAGTGAAATGGGGGAAAGTGGAGACAGTCGTCATGATGTTATTTGCAAAATGGTACACTTCAATAATCAAATTGTACCATAGGGGTCATAGGCTCTTATATGGTTATATTTGAAACTAGAAAACTACAAAAGAAGACATGAAATTTTCCGCTGACGCGTGCTCAACACAGTCCCTTATCGTGCTGTCCTATCACATAAAACAACTTTTCTCTTGCAGTGTCGACCGAATTTTACTTTCTTGATTATGTTACGAACAAATTTATAGAGGAATTTTTGGTCAAAACGAAATGAGACTTCTTTTCTATAATGCATGAAAACTTTGTGGAAGTTTTATTACCCTTTCTTAAACAAAGTTTCGTGTTTCTATAGATAGTTATAAACTATACAGATTTGATTAACAGATTCTCATGTGCATCTTTCAAATTTAAAGTTCGTATTAAGTAGGCCATTTGTGGAAAATGAGTCAAATAGTCTTCTAAAAATCATTACTTATTTTAAGAACAATTATTTTGTGGAAAAGATATATAGTTTTTGACCCCAAAAAGAGATATATATTTTAGTTAGTATTACCAAATCAAATGAACATAACTAAAGAAAAAGTGGATAGTCTACATTAATAAGCTAAGAATATTATGGATAACATATCGAAATAAGTGAACGATATATGAAAATATTTTTTTAGAATAAACTACAATATTAAAAATTCAAAAACAAACAACAGATAAAATCGATCAATGACCAAATAAAGTTTCTGATGTAAAAGTGCAGAATGAAACTGTAAACGACATGTTACCATTCACCAGCAATTTACCACTAAATTCACCGGTAAGGAAACGAATACTAAATCGTCAGATAAGGTCAAAATAAAGTTTGCTGAGGGCTTTTAAAGTCAATTAGTCAATGGAAAGTATTGCACCACTTTGTTTACTCTTTTGTTCTTTTCAGTGAACTCAAACTAAACTCAATTGTGAGATAGACTATGAAAGCAAGTTAGCATGTTAAGTAAATGTTTAAGTTGTGTCTCGGTGAATTGGTGCGCCGGCCATGAGGCGTCACTACAAAATGTTTGGACCCACTCATTACATTTTCTTGTCTGATTTATCAAATCACGTCTTATCTGTGTTCCCATTTGTCTCTTTTTTGGTAAATTTATTTTAGACAATGAACTAACATAATAGATTAAACATGTTTGGGAATCGAGACCTCTCTCTGGCAATAACTACTAACACTCTAACACAGAGAACGCGAATAGTATGGAAAGGATTACCAAATTTTGTTAAAATTTTCTTTAAGATAGGAATAATGTAGATGTGATTGGAGTTATGTTGATGGACGAATCATATTGCTAAATGCTGAATGGCTTAGTAATTTTAATAGAATAAGGATTTCAGCGGTCAACATTCAAATATAGTAAAAGGCTTGGACTGTTGGAGTGGAAGCTGGATAAAATACATAATTAGCGTTTGGAGACTGTTGATTCATGGTTATTTCTGATTTTTTAATTATTATTATTATTATTATTAATTATGGTTTCCTTCCATTAATTGAAATATATATTGTTCTTTTTTCGAGTCCTTTTGGTAGAATTTTTTTCTTCAAATATTAGAGATTTATTTATCATTTACGTTTTTCTCCAGTTAGGATTTTATAATATTCAAGATTTAGTTACAGTATATATTACTATATTAGTGTTAATTAATTATGATTTAAAATATCTTATGATTACTTTATATATTATTATTGTATGATTAGTGTCTTGAATTGTGTAACAGCCCATGATCTGACCGGACTAACTCGATGACTCCACACCAAAAACTTTTCTAGTTCGTTTTTCGATCTGCATTTGAAAACAATGTAGTATAGGAAGGCATGGACGATGATTTTATTTAAACTTGTTGTATGTTAATTATTAAAAACCACTTTATCTATACAATTATAGAGCGAGAGAGACATGGATTTAGGCGTCTCTTGTTATCTACAATTAAAACTTATCTCATGTCGTTTGATTTATTAATTAAGATCAATAGTGGGAAAACACCTAATTAATTAGTTTTTAAATGGACTTGATTAATGATTACTAGTTCATTTAGGAAACAAATAGGCATTGAAAAGGTATGGAGTAGTTATAGTCTTGTGGATTAGAGCCATATCACTCAATTAACACTCATCGGTCAAGTCTACACAGATCATACTTAATTATGAATGAAAAAAATGTAATTATTGACATTTCTCAGTCATATTTTTTTTTTCGATTTTATGTTTTTTTTTACTACTGGAGATATCACATGGTAGATGCAATGCTTGAAATTAATCTATATTTCAACTTAGTCGCCAATCATAAAAATTAAGACTTCTTGAATTAGAGCAGCAAGTGGAAACCCCACCTTGTTTTCGTTCCTTGAAATTTTCACAAACAATATAATTTTCCATGCCCAATAATTTTTTTTCCAGAAAAAGTGTTTGTTCTTGGTGAAGTGAATTAAGTACGTAAGGAATTACGGCAATATTTGTCTTGTATGATGCATATATTTATTGGCTATGATTAATTAACGGTTACTCACAAACACAAAAGAAAGAAAAAAGAGAGAGATATGATTACTACAGTGGTTTATACAGTAATTTATCTAATACGCGAAAAATATTTATGGTTGGTGATATGACATAAGACAATCATAGCTATTATGCATATTAGCATTATATATTTCAATAGTACTGTTAATTGTGGAGGCAATAGCTATTTCTAGTTAAAAATTGGATTTAAAATGTGTTATACGAAGTTTTCTATATAAATAAATAGCGTTTTATTTTTATTTTATTTAGCCATTTAAATTTATATATGTCATGCAATTGGTAGAGATATATATATATATATATATATATATAAATTTAATACTATTCCATCTGGTAAAGAAGTTTTTGTAATTTGATTATTCATCTCAAGTGACAAAAAGAAGGCAGCCACAAAAAATGCTAGAAAGTTATTGAAACGTGAGCGAACTTTTTCAACTCATATGCAACAAATAAAGTATAAGTTGGCTGAATTTTGGAGACATCTCATAAAACCATCAATCCACCAATCCACCCAAATAAAGTTAGTCCACCTAAACAATATTAACTTTGTGGTTCTACAAAAAAAAACAAAAGAAAAAATAAAATAATCTTAGAAACAATATATTTGTCGTATATATAATCAAGTAGATTATTTTTTTATACCATCATTAATTAATTATATTTATTTATACGAAATCGAGTATTACAAATCATCGTATTAGAACTTTCTGAATGAACTAATCTTTATGTATCTAATATTTTTACTAAAATAATGAATTATATTCAACACCATTTTCTACATAACTTTGCCTCCCTCCTCTATAAAACCCTTAGCCCTCTCTTCCTCTTACTTCAAAACCACTTCACACAACACACAGAACCCTCCCTCTCTAGCTCTAAAAACATCCCACAAACTATCTTTCAACAACACAAGACATATCACGAAACAAATCAAAGCAAAGATCATGAACACGATTCCAGCCGAACTCACTGGATACTTCCACTATCTACCACCAGATAAATATAATAACCAAACACCAATCATGGAGTCTGAGTACTTCAACATGCCCTCTTCTCCTACTTCTTGTTCCTCCTTCTACCACCTCAATGGTCTGATCAACAACAACAACTACTCTTCATCATCCAATGGTCAGGATCTAATGACGAGCAACAACTCAACTTCAGACGAAGATCACCAACAAAGTATGGTCATCGATGAGAGGAAACAAAGGAGAATGATCTCTAACAGGGAATCTGCTCGTAGGTCAAGAATGAGAAAGCAGAGACATCTCGATGAGCTTTGGTCTCAAGTGATAAGACTTCGCACTGATAACCACTGTCTTATGGATAAGCTGAACCGCGTATCTGAAAGCCATGAGCTTGCTTTAAAGGAGAACGCTAAGCTTAAAGAGGAAACTTCTGATCTCAGACAGCTGATCTCTGAGATAAAGTCACACAACGAAGACGACAACAGTTTTTTAAGAGAGCTCGAAGATTCGATATCAAACTCTAGATCGGATTCGAACCAAAGCGGCAGAGATTTTGAGTTGTGTTAATGATCTTGATCATTGTTCTGCTTATGTCAAGACTGTAGATTTCCTAAGGATCATACTATATTATATGATATAATATCATTAATAATGTTATTCTCTATCGAGAAAAAATATTGTTCTTCTATATCTTTTTTTCTTTTAGCCAACTTGAGTTAGTTAAGAATATTAGTGATGATCATGGACGTACGATAAATAGTATATTGTTCTCAATTTAAAGCCTTTTTCAAGCGATAAGTGTCCTAAAAATATGTATGAATCAAAAACCTACAAAACTCAAAATAACATTGAGTCAGTTCCAAAAAGATAAAAAAAAATTAGTTTCACGATCGATGTGAATTAATTCGCACTGGCAGAACAGGTGTTCCAGGTGACATCATTTTTAGTATTAATCAAGTCTGGTCGACATGAAATTTTAGATCAGTTACATGTAACTTTCAAGAGAATACTAAAGTAATGTTTTCGTTGTTTTATTTTATGTCCGTACTTCTCTTTATGTGTTTTTATAAGATTGCAAGAAAGTCTGCCTTAGTTACCAATAAATTTGTTTGTACCAATATGTTGCTGAAAGTTTTTATCAAAAAAAAAGTATATGTTGCTGAATTTCCAGGCGTCGAGTTTTTAATCATAAAATTCAAATGAATGATAAATTTCGATTATCAAAAATATTAAATGTATCGGTTCTTATGACGATATAATACCAAATCTTACTCCCAAAATTTCAGTTCGCCGCATAAATAGACTTGCATCATAAAAAATAAAAAAAAAACATTCATGGCAAACAAAGATTTAAGATGAAATTGATTGCTAAACACTGGTGGACCAATTCTTCTTTTTAGTTTTAATCAACCATATAATCATTAGCCCCTTCTTTTTATTTTGTACCTATTTATTTTAGCCATTAATGCATCACTAATAATTCGAGTTTGACAAAGCCACCTAGAAATCGTTTCTTCAAATTTTTCACCTGACGAATTAGTATTCTTCTGAATCCAAACACATCAAAATCAGAAGGAAGAGATCCATGTACATCATAAAACACTACACACTAGTGAAAAAAATATAATTAACTATCTTCACCAAATAGTATCCTCAGCATAGTTTTATACGTTGTTTTGCTTTCATATGTTGGAGATAGATTATTGTATTGTTATCTTTTACTGATAAAGATAATTAATATTCTAACTGTGGAAGTTCGTACATTTGGACCGATACTGGCCCAAGAATAGAAAATTTTAAATGTACATTTTTTTGGGGGTATAATCAAATCAATATGCATGCCTGTTGTTGAAACACTTATAGGTTGTGGTTTCATTTATTATCTGATAATAGTGACAATACTTTTCTTTTTGTTGTTGTAAAAGGGTTTGATAATAGTGACAATACCATGAAACAAACTGCAAAAAATTATTACGCATCAAGCCGAGTAAATATATCAAAATAGTTCAATATTAGTTGTTGAATCATCAATATTAGATAATTCTTTTTGCCAATGGTTGGATATAAGACTATTTAAAAATGGTGGATGGTAATGGTATTGGTAGTTGAAATGAAATTAGACAAAGGGAGGTGGAGGCTCCTGGTGATAGTGCCTCTGCAAAAAGAGTTAAAAAATTTAATAACAGATATATAAAAATGGAGACTAATTTAGAAAAATATAATATAACATATATATAGATATGTCTAAAAATTAAATAAGGCTTAGTAGTTACTACTAGTTAGTAACCTCTAGAGTAGTTAAAATATCATAAAATTAACCATTGATATATAGTACTTTAATATAAAAATAAAATTAAATAAGGCTTAGTAACAACCAAATGTAGAGCAAAAACTGAAAAAGAAAACGATTGGTAGCAAAATATTTACTTCTTCTTTATCCTTTTAAGTTTTAACCTTCTGCATGTTTACTTCGTTACAGGATGACCATAAGCTTCGATTTGGGCCTAAACCAAAGTCAAAAGCCCAATTAAGTTTTTTTGTTCGAAGGGTTAGTTTCTTGGTCGTCTATAGCCCAGCTAAAACCATGCTGCCTACGTCACACCCTTAGGAGATACATTAAACGAAGCTTATGAAAAAAAGAACAAAGAACATGAAGAGCTGAGTTTGAGGGCGAGAAGCTCCTTTCAAAGGCTTATGCATATAGTTTGCTAAATAAAAGACAAAGAGTAATAGTTCTTGTTTCAAGGAGATAGGTTTAAATCTTGTGTATAGATGTAATCGGTGTGAGCAGCTACTGTTTTCTTCACAAGACATTCTTCTTCACTGTCTGAATTCTTGCACTCTACTCCATCTCTGTCACCTTTAGTACTTGCTTTCTCCTAGATCCACCAAGAAAAAAAAAGTAGTGAGATGATGAATCACTATAATTTATTCATTTATATATATATTTTTTTGTTAAAAAATTATTCATTTATATCTTTCAATAAAATTTCTGTATTCAATTTTTTTATAATCACCAATCCACCATATGTTGAAACCAATATTACAACTTATAACCATTCTTATCCAAATATCGTTATCAAACATACATAGCTATAATGGTGATGGATCGCATACCACTTATTCATGTTTTCACTCTTTCAAAACGTTATCGCATAACTTCTATTATGATGCACAGTAATCAACAAGTATTCATGTTATCGAAAAATAATTCCGCTATATGTGATGCACATATATTGACGAACTTACATGTGTGGTGGGAGATGGTTTAGGAGGAGCAAAACCATCTTCTCTTAAAATAACACTTGAAGCCATGCTTAAAAGCAATACTAGAGTGAAGAAAAAGATCAACACTTCACTTTTCGTCTTCATCATTTCTTTTATTTTTCTTCTTCTTCTTCTTCTCCTCTCTAAGATATGATCGAGACGTTGAATAAATAAAGTGTTGTTTTATATATAAAGCCAATACTGATAATTAAAGTATTCAGAGATATTTTGACTTTGTTATAATACTAATAAAGATGCGGCTGGATAGATTCATAAATGCCAGTATAGAGAAATGGGCGTTTCATGCAGAGAACAAGGAAAGATCGATGATGCACAAAGAGAGAGAGGAAGGGAAGTCAAACTTTGGCATCTTTGGTGTCAACGCTTTCATTTCTCCTTGGAAACGTCACCTCTTCTTCTTTCAAGGTGACTTTCAATTTCTCGAAACATCATCGATATATTTTGTAGTATATTTTAATTGCAAGTTATAACTTACTTAAGCTTACTTACATATAACGGTATTTCAAAATACTATATGACACATATAGGCTATTATTATTTGTATTTGATATTGTTAATGTCATAATGACTCGAGCCTGCATGGACAATAGTATTAGAGAAGGTTCAAGTAAGTACAATCGCCGTTGGTTAATGGAGTAACTTAATAATGTTAAGTTGTGTTGAGCCAAAGGAAAAACAAAAAAGAAAAGAAAAGAAAAGGTTTTAGTTGTATAATCACCGACTCCTATATGGAGCATGTGTGGACAAAAGCTTTAACTAGTGTGAAACACAATAATGAGCTAATATTAATTGAGATTTAAATATTCGAAGTTTTTTTTTCTTCCATATAGTTTTTATCCAATTATATTTGCAATTAACATAAAGTAAACGAATCATTATTTTTCATACGGTGATTCTTATGCAATTCTAATTTCAATTAATGTCAAAGAACGAATCAAATCACATTATTGGCCAGCTAAACCAAGGCAACAAATTAATTTTCTTTTACTAACGCGTTGACAAAATTGATGCGAAGAAGAAGAGAAGACTCTAAATGATTCAGAAGGTTACGATTTATTCATCTTTGAAAAAGAAAAGAAAAAACAACTAAAACATCAATTTTTCTTTACTTGAAGCAAATTTGATTCAATCTTAGATTTCATGGGTTGGTAAGAATCAATCAATTTGGGAGGTGGAGTATAGTACAAGTACTTCAATTTGCATTGAACCCTCACATTGAATCATCTGATTTGCAGAAAAAGGAGATCTCTTTATGTAAAAGTCTCTGAGAATTTTGGTTTAAAGAGAGGATTTTACGGAGATGGGTTTGTTGGAATCGGTGAAATCAATCAACTGGGAACATGAATCATCTCCGGTTTATCAGGATTTTCGAGTTCTTCCTCTCTTCGCTGTGTTCTTCCCTTCGATTCGATTTCTCCTCGATAGATTCGTCTTCGAGGTAATATGAAGTTTTGTGATAGTGTGTCTCCTAAAGTTGTTAGATTTATATAGTATCTTGTGTGTTGCTTAAGTTACTTAAAATGATTGTTTTGTTTCATCAATGCCTTAGTTTAATTGTTTGCTTCAGCTAAAAGTATAGAAAAGGTTCACTAAGGAGAATGATTGTAGCTGAAAGTATCTATTTTTGATAAATGTGAAGAATGATTTATACCTTTTCTTATACTTTATAACAAATGTTAAAGTTTGTGTGAATGAATGTAGGTCTTGTGATGTTGTTTGACACTTGATTGTGTTGCATTCTTTTCAATGTAGTGAGTACTTGACATTTGTTTAGCTCTAGTTCTCTCTTTTGTTCCTCATCATTTATGTGTGCCTTTGGTTACTTTCAAGTTGGGTTTGTAGAAAGCTTCTTTTTTTGGGGTCAAGTTACTAACTTTCTAACTTTGACTTGATGATTGTTTTTTTTGTAGAAATTGGCAAAATATTTGATCTATGGAAAACATAGACAGGATATGGGAGATGACACAACCGAGAGAAAGAAGAAGATCAGGAAATTCAAAGAATCGGCCTGGAAGTGTGTTTACTATCTATCAGCTGAGATTCTTGCTTTATCTGTGACTTACAATGAGCCTTGGTTTATGAACACTAAATACTTTTGGGTAGGGCCTGGAGATCAGACTTGGCCTGATCAACAAACAAAGTAAGAGTGTTGCTCAAGGCCTTACTTTGTATATAAAGAATTCTCGATTTTGTGCTTGCTCTACATGATATATATCTACTCTCATGCAGGTTAAAGTTGAAGCTTTTGTATATGTTTGTGGCTGGTTTCTATACATACTCCATCTTTGCTCTGGTTTTCTGGGAAACGAGGCGTTCTGATTTTGGAGTTTCAATGGGTCATCATATTGCCACTCTTATTCTTATTGTTCTCTCATACGTATGTAGGTATGCTTCCATCGTCACATCCTATTCTATACTGAAAAACAGAACTGATTCCTTTTGTCCACATTGTTTTGATCTTCTTGTTTCTTTTTCTCTTTATCGCTGTAGCTTCTCCCGTGTTGGTTCTGTTGTTCTGGCACTTCACGATGCTAGTGATGTGTTTCTTGAGGTTGGGAAAATGTCTAAATATAGTGGAGCTGAAAGAATCGCAAGCTTTTCGTTCATTCTTTTCGTTTTGTCTTGGATCATTCTCCGCCTCATTTACTATCCCTTTTGGATCCTATGGAGTACAAGGTTTGTATAATATATTAAGATCCTTTCTATAGTTTTTCTCGAAATATTTGTCGCCTTACATATATTACATTGCTTGTTGCAGCTATGAAGTAGTTTTGGAGCTTGATAAAGACAAGCATCCAATCGAAGGACCAATTTACTACTACATGTTTAACACTCTCCTATATTGCTTGCTTGTTCTTCACATTTATTGGTGGGTTTTGATGTATCGGATGCTTGTGAAACAAATACAAGATAGAGGCAAGCTTAGTGAAGATGTCAGATCAGGTAAGTTTGGTTTACTGTAATAAAAATCGGTTTTCGCACCATCCAAATCAAAGAAGAGATCTTCAAGTTTGTGTCTTTCTCGCAGATTCTGAAGGCGAAGATGAGCACGAAGACTGATTTGATCACAAAGGTAGATAGAAATGTAAAAGCACGTTGTTCTCTCTTTACATATTCGCAGATTCTTTTGTTCTCTGTCTCTGTGATTCTGATCGCTAATGGGTGTTTAAGAGTGGAGGAGACTGAGTCATCAATCTCTAACATTGGACCAACTCATGGAACATAACTGATTCAGGAGACATGAAACTGTAGTTGTATTGAATTGTAGTCTGAACAAATTCCAGATCTTCTTGTATTGTATTCATTTCTTGTTTTGGATCACTCACCATTCATGATATATATCAATGTTGATATAACTCATCAATCTCTAACATTGGACCAACTCATGGAACATAACTGATTCAGGAGACATGAAACTGTAGTTGTATTGAATTGTAGTCTGAACAAATTTTGTATTCATTTCTTGTTTTGGATCACTCACCATTCATGATATATATCAATGTTGATTCATGTTCTCATACGCCTAATACATTGCCATTGTCTTCTATCTTAAAGTAAGTATGTGCTAGAAAAAAGTTGAATTTTTTATTGTTAGAAAAGTTATGAAATACTATATAATATAATATAATGTAACCGTCACGTGAGCGAGAGATTATGAAATTGACTTTTGGCCAAAACGCTAACTTTAATCGCAAAAGTAAGAAAATCTAGTAAAACAGATGCTGAGAGCAAAATCTGCGATCTTCTGCTATTTCCCCATTTGAAACTCCACCGTTCAAGCCGGTCACTGCTCCAACGGACCGGCGGAACAAGGAGACAAAAAGGTTGAGTCTTTTTCTCAAATCTTTCTGGGTAATTCAAATTTCGAGTTTTTGTTTTGTTGCATTGCAAATCGCAATCTCTGTCTCTTTCTTTCGTAGATAAAAAGGTGAAACTTTTGTCTATCTTATTGTGGTTTAATTCAAGTAATTTTTTAGAGTGGTGATTAGGGTTCTAAGGTTTTGAATGGGTTTCTGGGAATTGAATTGAAATTCATCAATTTTTCTAGGTTTGAAGTCAAATGCAACAACTTTATCTTCTGTTTGCATGTTAATGAGCATTGATGTGATTTTGCATGTGTTGAAAATGTTTTTAGATGGGTGAATCTCCAGATTTCATAAGCGATCTACCTCAAAGCATTATTGAGAATATCCTTACTCGGCTTTCGATTAGAGATGCAATAAGAACAAGTGTATTATCTAGCAAATGGAGATATAAATGGTCTACACTCACTGATCTTGTCTTTGATGAGAAATGTGTTTCTCCTTCTAATGACCGTTGTGTTGTTGAGACTAATCTTGTGAGATTCATTACTGGAGTGCTTCTCCTTCACCAAGGACCTATCCACAAGTTTCAGCTCTCTACTTCTTTCAAACAATGTCGTCCAGATATTGATCAGTGGTTGCTTTTTCTTTCGAGGAACGGGATTAAGGAGCTTGTTCTTAAGTTAGGTGAAGGAGAATTCAGGGTTCCTGCATGTCTCTTTAACTGTTTGAAATTGACCTGTTTGGAGTTATGTCATTGTGAGTTTGATCCGCCTCAGTATTTCAAAGGGTTTTCGTATCTGAAGAGTTTAAACCTTCACCAGATCCTTGTTGCTCCTGAGGTTATTGAAAGTCTGATCTCAGGATGTCCGCTTCTCGAGTTCCTGTCTTTGTCTTACTTTGACAGTTTGGTTTTGAGTATATCAGCTCCGAATCTCATGTACTTGTATCTAGACGGCGAATTCAAAGACATTTTCCTCGAGAATACGCCCAAGCTAGTTGCAATATCGGTTTCAATGTACATGCATGAGGATGTTACTGATTTTGAGCAGAGTTCGGATTATAATCTCGTTAAGTTCCTTGGTGGTGTGCCCCTTCTTGAGAAGCTCGTCGGTTATATCTACTTCACAAAGGTAATTTTGCTTCATCCTAAATATTTTGAGCAATTGCCGTTAATGAAAAAAACTCTTTTCTTTGATCTCAGTACTTGAGTATAGGAGATGACCCGGGAAGGCTTCCACTTACTTACATACATCTTAAAACTATAGAACTTTACCAAGTATGCTTTGAAGATGCCGATGAGGTGCTAGTTCTTCTTCGTTTGGTCACTCACTCTCCCAACCTTAAAGAGCTCAAAGTTTCGGTACGTTAACTCGTCTCTTTTGTAAGGTGACCATAAATCGGTATTCTTCCAATTCATTATCTTCTGTAATTCTGTTTCTAGGCTTCACCAGTCCAACCATTTCCTCTTGAAGAAGAAGGTTTTGACCTTTTCGAAAGAGATTACTTCGACTACAAACTCCCAAGCCTTGAAAGCGTGAAGATAACAGACGCCTCTGGCATCAGATATGAATTGGAATTTATCAGATTCTTGCTGGGAACTTCACCAGTTTTGGAGACAGTCACTGTATCATCAAGTTTATCAGATAAAGATGCGAAAATGGATATGGTTATCGAATTGCTCAGGTATCCACGTGTCTCTCCTCGAGCTCAGCTCCTCTTCCTTCAAGACTGAAATCTGATTCCCCTTCTCCATCTCTCTCCCTCTCTCTCTTTCTGTTATCATGTCTAAACATGTTTTGGTGTTGAATCTGTTGGAGGAAATATATAATTGTGGAAAGATAACAAAACTGTTGAATCTGCAGGAGTGAACTTAGTTGACCAAAGATAGTAAAAAAGAGTTACTACTTGTACTTGAATTGGTGTGTTAGTATTATCATTCTAACTAAAATTCAAATTGTAATATGCATTATGGGGTCTAAATTCGGAAAGTGATGCTAACAAATTAGTAGGTTATTTACATGTCCTATCAATTTAGACTCAAAACTATAATTTTATTATGTTGTCGGCTGTAGAAAGAAAGATATTTGGTTGGTTTGTAAAAATTGAAATAATCAAAAAAACAAAGAAAAGGAAAAATCGTTAACACACACGTGTGGGGAACGCGGAAGAAACGCAAAGCCCTCTCCTTTTGCTTCTGGTCCTCTCGTCCCGTTTCGCCGCTCTCTATAGGGGCAAGTGAGAGGTTACTGTCTCTTTCTTCTTTCAGACACTCGAGACGAGAAAGGCTCGTATCTGATTTTACCGCCACCGGACCATCGTAAGTACTCGTCTCTTGATCCAATTTGTAGCAAAAGATCTAAATTTCAGAATCTACCCAAATCTCGAAAGTCACTGTCTCAGTTCGAGCAAAGTTTTTTTTTTTTGTTGACGGGTTATGCTCATTTTATTGATTTAGCATTAGGGAATATGAAAAGTGCTCTCAAGATCCATGCTTTAATGTCATTGTGGGATTAGAATTGAGGATATCTTGTTTTTGTTGTTTTGTTTGAATCAGTGTGATAGACAATAATGGGTTACATAGGAGCTCATGGTGTAGCAGCTCTTCATAGGTACAAATACAGTGGAGTGGATCACTCTTATCTTGCCAAATACGTCCTCCAACCTTTTTGGACTCGATTTGTCAAAGTCTTCCCTCTATGGATGCCGTAAGTGTGGTATCTCTTTCATACTGTTTCGTTGCATGTATAATAACTTTTACTTGCTGAGGCTAATCAGACTGATGTTTTTTTAACTCTGTTTGTCTTTTCATGTTTCTCTTTGGACCATTCCAGACCAAACATGGTATAAGTAATTCCTATTTGCTATTGTGCTATGTGTGGTCTCTTCTTTAAGTTTGAGTTAGTAACTTTTGGCTTTGTGTTTTTGTTTCGCAGATAACGCTTATGGGGTTTATGTTTCTAGTCACTTCCTCCCTGCTAGGCTATGTGAGTTTCGATTCTTTGATTTCTTGTTCTATAGTTTCTTGAAGTATTTGGTTACTTTCTTGTTGGTAAATATGCCTGCTTTCTGCATATGGATTTGATTTTGAAGACAATTTTCTTTATCTGTCTCAGATATATTCACCTCAGTTGGATTCTCCTCCTCCACGATGGGTTCACTTCGCACATGGTTTACTTCTCTTCTTGTATCAGGTTTGCGTCTCTCTTTTTCTTCAAAAGTTTAACTTTCTGTTATATGTGCTGGTGAAGGTGTTTTGAAGTCTTTTTTATCTTACACCTTTTGAGCTTTTATTAGACATTTGATGCGGTTGATGGGAAGCAAGCAAGAAGGACAAATTCCTCTAGCCCCCTAGGAGAGCTCTTCGATCATGGTGATTTATTTTTCCCATGTTCCTCCTTTGATTATCTGTTTTCAGTTTGTTTCTAGATTTTTCTGACATGTGTTCCAATATTGCAGGTTGTGACGCGCTTGCTTGTGCGGTATGCTATTATCAATCCTTTAATCTTTCTTTTTTAATTCAGTACTCGTCTTGGAGTCGATTATGAAGGTTTTACCCTAAAAACAGTTTGAAGCCATGGCATTTGGAAGCACTGCAATGTGTGGAAGAGATACTTTCTGGTTCTGGGTTATTTCAGCTATTCCATTTTATGGAGCTACATGGGAACAGTAAGTACTGCTTTTATTACCTAAAACATCCATAAATGTTTTAGCGATTTTCTTATACTTTTCTTTACCTTTCTCTAGCTATTTCACCAACACACTTATTCTTCCGGTTATCAATGGGCCTACAGAGGGGCTTGCACTTATATTTGTCAGCCACTTCTTCACAGCCATCGTCGGTATGCTTCTCTCTTGTCTGCAATCCATGAAAACTTCACCCTATTTAAAGTGCTTGGACAATCTTTCTATACTTGGGTTTGGTCTTTACTTCAACTCTATCTTTCTTCTTTTTTTTTTTCTGTCTAAAGGTGCTGAATGGTGGGCTCAGCAGTTAGGGCAGTCAATACCATTGTTTAGTTGGGTGCCATTTGTGAATGGTAAAAAGATCTCCGACATGCTTTTCCTCCAATTTTTCTTGCAGCGTTACTTTCTTGATTTCATTTTAAAGTTTGTTTTTTGAGCTATTCATTGTTCTCTGTTTTAGAGATTCAAACTTCTAGAGCAGTGCTATACATGATGATCGCTTTTGCTGTTATACCAACCGTTGCATTCAAGTGAGTCTATCAAACTTGAACAATCTTATGTTATTTTTGAGTGATCAACTAAGAGTCTTTTCAAGTTGTGAAGTTCGTATGTCTAAGCTGGTTTGCACACGGTTGTATTTTGCAGTGTAACAAATGTCTACAAAGTCGTTCGATCAAGAAACGGGAGCATGGTGTTAGCGTTAGCTATGGTAATCTCCTAACTAGTTATTGATTCAGAAATAGTTAATTATGCTGCAAAATTAATGTTTTGTTCAAATCGTGTTTTCAGCTGTATCCCTTCGTTGTCTTACTTGGAGGAGTTTTGATATGGTAAAGTCTTGTTTTCTTCTCTTTTGAAAAGACCACGTGATCTTATTCTCTCCTTCATTGTTGAAGTTTATTTGGATCCTATTTTTTACAGGGATTACTTGTCTCCAATCAATCTCATAGCAACATATCCTCACTTAGTTGTACTCGGAACTGGACTTGCATTTGGATTTTTAGTGGTATGTCTTGATTCGAAATCTTAAGTTAGATCAATAGTACAATTATTGCGAAAAAGTTGTGATAGAACAAAAGTTACTATGTTTTTCCTTTTTCAGGGAAGAATGATTCTTGCTCACTTGTGTGATGAGCCTAAAGGACTAAAAACAAACATGTGCATGGTAAATCCGATAATTTTTTCTTGCCAATTTCTCCGTCTTACTGGATACTGGTTTTGAAAATGTAACCTTGTGAAATCTTTTTACTCAAAATGCAGTCACTACTCTATCTTCCCTTTGCACTTGCAAATGCGCTAACCGCAAGATTGAATGCTGGGTATGTTTTCTTTCTTTAAATTTTCCGCACAAACTTCATCGGTTCTTTTTTTTCTTTAACACCCTGAGAAACTTCATATTTCAGGGTTCCTCTAGTCGACGAATTATGGGTTCTTCTTGGCTACTGCATATTCACAGGTTTGCTCCTAAAGAGAAAAAAAGCCTTAGTTAGCTGTTGATTTTTCTTTTTCACTATTCAGTTATTTTGCCCGCTCTAAACCAATGTTGTATTGATGCAAAACAGTGTCATTATACTTGCACTTTGCAACATCAGTCATCCATGAGATCACTGAGGCCCTTGGAATCTACTGCTTTAGGTGAAAATTTAGATAAAGAAGATCGAAATTCTTGTTTTGAAAGCATAATGAATTAATGTACATATCTCTGGTTTCTAATCCACAGGATCACGCGTAAAGAAGCTTGAAAAGAAACCTTTGACACTGCGAATGGTCGATATGGACCAGTTGGATCGGTGATGTATTTCTTCTTCTTATTCATTGTTGTCTGTTTGATCAGGATAGGTGAAGTTATGTAGAACTTTGTATAATGTTCTTGTTTTTGGATTTATGCATTGGGCAAATACGAAAACTATTCTTGAAATGCTACGAAAATGATTTTAGAAGGAGCATTTTTTTAACCTTATCTTGTACCTCGAAAATTGGCTGGCTGGATTTGGTTTGCAAGCATTTCAGGAATTGGTTGACTTTTGACTTTTTGTAATACGACTATACCAAAGAGTTCTGTATATCAGTGTCTCGCATTTTAAACCCTAAAGAAATTACATATTGAGTTCCTACTTCCTAACATCATATTAAAACATTAGTTAAGAAGACTTAAATAAAAAAATCAACGCATAGTTTTGACCAACCAAAAGTCAACATATTTTTGGAACCTACAAAATGGGCAATAACAATGTTCACACAATTCATAGAACAAACTATCATGTATGTAACAAGGCGTTTATCAGAGTATCGGAAAAACCCGTCGGAACTTAAGAAGCCTCCACCGGAAGGTCCAAACTCCGGCGTACTTGTGATTCAAGACGAAGAATCGTTGACCACTTGTTGCTTTGGTTTGTGCAACGAGATTTTCCTAAGAGGATTACCGTTTCCACAGAACGCAGCGTTGACAGTTAGACGCGACGACGGTGGACAGAACAATACTGTTCATCGTGATCCGGTTGTGTTCATACCTGTTCTTGGTCAACCTCTATCTTCTAACCGTTATTACACATATGAACGATGCGGGTATTATTCAAGGTAGTATGACTAACAATTCAAATGCCAAATATGTTTTGAAAGTCTTAATTTATAAAAAAATTCATTTTGGTTTGCAGAGAATCATCTACTAGTACTGAAAAAGAGGTGGAGAGAGTTACATGCTGCTTCTGCATTAGATTTAACCATGTTCATATGTATAAGAAGCCACAACCAGATCCTTATGACATTCACCAACAAGTAGTGATCACAACAACCTCTTCGCCTTCCCGTTGTTACTACTTTGCGAAGCCTGTTGCTCCTAATGCTCTACTACCTGCATTTCTTATGAGACAAGGCTGGACAATAGAAAACTCGACTTCTACACTACAAGACTTTGGTCTCATAGATGACGCAAAAGGTCTTAACTTAGAGCTTCGTTCTAAGCTTCCCGGTCTTGATATAAGCGTTGTTGTAGGGAAATGGTATGTTCCTTTCATATTTGTGAAGGAAGGAGACATAATAGATCAAGTGAAAATATCAATGTATTACAACATGACGCTTCATCAAAGATGGGAAGAAGTTTTCTTCTATGAGAATGTTCACAATGAAGATTGTGTTGAGGTCGTTGTTGATGTTGATCTTGAACTCCAAGTGATTAACATTGAAGGACAGAAGGTTAGTATAGAGACAACGAATGTGGATGCTAAAGGGATTGTTTGGTTCCAAGTTAAAGACAAGAAGATAGGTTTAAGGTCAGTGGTTGTGGAGAGGATGGAAAGTGAAGAGGAGAGTTTCGGGTGGAAGAAGGTAGACGGAAACCGAGTGACGGTTAAGAGATTGGATCGGTTCGAAGGCGGTTCATCGCATTGGAAGAGTTATAAATGTTATGTATTGGTAGAGAGATTTGAATTGAAAAGAATGGATGAGAGTTTGGTGTTGACATATGAGTTTAGACATGCTGATAAGTTGAGGACTATCCAATATTGACTTGTGAGCTTCTCTCTTTTATTTAGTCTTCTGCTTTTACATTGATGTAAACTCTGTTTAAAATGAAAATAAAAATGTCATCTTTCAGAGTTGTTGGAGCGTTGAATACTTCATGATGCAGAGTGGTGTCATGATACAGAGAGGCGAAGACTTTGTTTATCTTATTTTAGAGACACTTGATGAGAGGTGAAATTAGGGTAGGCTAGGATCTTTAAGGAGATCAAGTAAGTTTCTTTGAAGTTTCCTACAACGAGCCATCCAGAAAAGTCAAGTCACCTTGTCAGTTGCTGTTCTACAGAGTTGTTTACTCTATAATATAGGATCAAGTTTTTCTCCAAGTCCAAAACTCGATTTAGTGAAACAATGTACATCACAAGGAGTTTCTCAGAGTACCGGAGGAATCCAGCAGAGCTAACACAGCCTCCTCCTGAGGGTCCAAATTCTGGAATTTTGGTAATCCAAGACCAACACTCACGGACACGGGCTACATCTTGCTTCGGCTCGTGGTTGGTTGTGGACTCTTCTCTAAGTGGTTTGCCATTGCCCCAAAATCTTAAGCTAGCAGTCACATTCAATATTGGAGGTGATGACAGCACTCGTGACCCAGTTGTGTTCATTCCTGTTCTTGATAAGCCTCTATCTTCAAACTGTTATTACGCTATTAAACGGCATGGGAAGCATTCAGGGTATGAAGTTTAATCCGCAAATCTGAAATTCTTGAATCTTTCTTCTTATATAACCTGAAAAAGTTTATAAAATTTTGGTTGCATTGCAGGGAAGCGTCTGGAAGTGCAAAAGAGGACGATATAGTCTCCTGCTGCTTTTGCTCTAGTTTTGTTCCTGAAGCCAAACCAAAACAGTTAGATCCTTTTGACATGTACCAACAATTCAAGATCCATCAAAAGGAGCCTTCCTCGCGTTGTTACTACGCAACATCTGTCGCTCCTGACGGGGTCCCACCATGGTTTCTGAGGAAAAAAGAGTGGACGGTTGAATACTCGAGGTTCCAAGACTTTGAACTGAGAGATGATGCAAAAGGACTCATCACAGAGCTTCGTACTGAGCTTCCTCTTCTTGGTATGAGCACTGTGGTTGGGAAGTGGTATGTCCCTTTCATATTCGTGAAAGAAAGAGAGGTAAAGGATCAGATCAAGAATTCGATGTATTACAGCATGACTCTTGAACAAAGATGGAAAGAGCTTTTTTCTGATGAGAACGACAAAAGCGAGAACCGTGATGTTGTCGTTGATGTAGAAGTAGAAACAGAAGTTGTTAAGCTTGAGGGACAAATGATTGAAAGAGGTCTGGAAGCAAATGGGTTTGTCTGGTTTGGGGTTGGAGACAAAAAGATCGGTTTAGGATCAGTTGTTGTTGAGAGGATGAAATGGGAAGAAGAGAGATTCGGGTGGACAGGCAAAGGCGACAATGAGCGATCAATGACAGTTAAGAGATTGGAGAAATCAACAGATGGTAGCCTTTGGAAGCATTATCATTGTTATGTTCTGATAGAGAGCTTTGTCTTGAAGAGAATGGATGAGAGTTTGGTCTTAACATATGAGTTTACACATGTAGATAAGCTCAAAACCAAATGGGATTAAGCTTATCACGCAACCAAATCTGCAAAAACTTTCTCAATCTCAATGACATGAATCCATTGGTCAGTGTGATTTATCTATAGCCATTTTCAATTCGGTTTTTTCCGTGTATTGTGTTTTGATATTATCTTCAATCTTTTTGGGTGAAGAAAGAATAAAATATAGAGTTTGTTTGTCTTCTTACTTGTTAGTACTCATCCACAGGAGATTCTGACAAATGTTTAAGTCAAACCTCAGATTATATTTATAAACAATAGCTTAGTAAACTTCCTTGCACGTTCTTATGATCCTTTGTTTTATATAAACGATGACAGGTTAGATCTTGAGTAACAAAGAATCAAGGAGAGATGTATGTAACAAAGCGTTTGTCCGAGTACCAGAGAAACCCATCGGAGCTTACTTTCCTTCCAACGGAAGGTCCAAACTCCGGCGTATTGGTGATTCAAGACGAAGAATCACAGCCTACATGCTGTTTTGGCAAATGCTTTGGTTGTGATCTCAATGGTTTGCCGTTTCCTCAGAACACAAGAGTCACCGTTAAATACCAAATCGGACGTTAGTTACTAGTCATTTCACTCCTAACTTTCTGTCAATCATTTTACTTTACTCTGTTTCTGTTTCTTCTCTGTTTATTATCTAAGCTTTGATTTCACCATAGATGGAGATGACAGAATTGTCTTGCTTGACTCGGTCGCGTTCATCCCCGTTCTTCACCAGCCTCCTTCTTCCAATCTTTACTACGTTATAAGGCGAAGAGGGAAACATGCAGGGTATGATTCTATTGAATCTTTCTCATGTTATGTAGATATCAAAGTTTATCGTTTTAGTTTTAATTAAGCCAAGATTAATAGTTTAGCGGCCTAAATTCACATCTTTTAAAACTTTGATTGGTATTGCAGAGAAGCATGTGTTAGTGCAAAAGAAGAGGACAAAGTTTCTTGTTGCCTTTGTTTTACTTATGTCTCTAATGCTACGCCAAGGCTTCTTGATCCTTTTGACATATACCAACAATTTGAGATACATCAAAGAGGCTCATCAACTCGCAAGTTTTTCGCTACATCTGTTGCTTCAGATGGAATACCACCTCGGTTCCTGAGGAGAAAAGGCTGGACCGTTCCTTTCTCTGCTTCCCAAGACTATGGTTTGATTGATGATGCAAAGGGTGTAGTTGATGCAAAGCTGCGCTATGAGCTTCCCGATTTCGGTAAGAGTGTAGTAGTTGGAAAATGGTATGTTCCGTTTTTGTTTGTAAAGGAAGGAGATGCTAAAGATCAGATGAAGAAATCGATGTATTATAGTATGACACTTCACCAAAGATTTGAAGAGGTTTTCTTCTGCGAAAACGTTGACAATAAAAATTGCGAGGTTATAGTTGATGTGGAGGTAGAAACAGAAGTGGTTAAGCTTGAAGGAGAAAATATTGGAAGAGAGACAAAAGGTGTGAATTCAGATGGAGTTGTCTGGTTTGGTGTCTCAGAGACTCAGAAGATAGGTATTGGGTCTGTGGTCTTGGAGAGGATGAAATGGGAAGAAGAGAGGTTTGGGTGGTCGAAGAAAGGCAATGAACTAAAGTCTAGCATTAAGAGAACTGAGAAATTTGAAGGCGGTGGACCACAATGGAAGAGTTATAGATGCTATGTACTGGTAGAGACCTTTGAACTGAAGAAAACTGATGGGAGTTTGGTATTGACGTATGAGTTTAGACATGTTGATAAGTTGAAGAGTAAGTGGGATTGACTTTATTTCAGCTTCTTTGTGTGTTATGTGTTCAATTTATGGTGTGTTCATTTTATTGAAAGGTTAATGCAAGTTCATGTGTTATGTGGTGAAGCTAACTTGCACAAAAAGGGTGTATACTCTAAAAGGAAAAAAACCTCAAAAGTTTTGTAATTATTTTGTAGAAAAGCATTAGCTAGTGCCAAAGAGTAAGACAGAGTCCCCTGTTTCTTTTGCTTCAGTTTCTTCCTGAAGCTAAGTCACAAGAAGCAGATCCTTATAGTTAGGTCAATCATAATATAAAGAAAATATAGAATTTGTTTGATTGATTCTCCATGATAGGTTTGTGAAACCAGGTCAAGGTCATAACTTTGGAATTCTAAAGTTTGAATTGAACCATAAAGTAAAAAAATTTGAAAAGTCTTCAAACGATAACTTGTAAAATTTGCTTACCGCGTTATCCTCAATACATGGTGCAATATATAAACATATCATATCTCTTCTAATCAATAACCTGATCAAGATTCTGAATTCAAGATGTATGTTACAAGGCATCTCTCCGAATACCAGAGAAACTCGTCGGACTTGACACGATCGTTGCCGGAAGGTCCAAACTCCGGCGTACTTGTGATTCAAGACGAAGAGTCAAAACCGACTTGTTGCTTTGGAAATTGCTACGATGGTGAACTCAAAGGCTTACCGTTCCCACAGAACGCAAAGCTGACTGTGACTTACAGAACCGGAACTGGTAATGACAGGCGCAGTTACCATGACCAGGTTCTGTTCATTCCGGTTCTTGATCAGCCTTATTATTCGAACCGTTATTATGTCATTAAACGACGTGGGAAGCAATCAGGGTATGGCCAAAAATCTTAATTACTTTCTTGACTTTGTTTTGTTTTTTTGAGGTTTTAATCAATTTATGTCATGCATGGTTCGAGATACTTGCTTTTGGGTTTGGTTTTCTTGGGATGGTTTCGGTTTGACCGGATTGGCCACCCCTTTTGACCTGACTTGCACAAATGGTATTCATTAAAAAAAAACTAATTTTGGATTGCAGAGGAGCTTCGGCGAGTGCAAAGGAAGAAGACAGAGTCCCCTGCTGCTTTTGCTTCAGCTATGTTCCTGAAGTTAAGCCACAAGAAGCAGATCCTTATGATATATATCAACAGTTCGAGGTCCATCAACGTAAACCATCATCAGGCTATTACACTGCCACTTCAGTTGCTCCTAATGGGATACCACCAGAGTTCCTTAAGAGAAAGTACTGGACCGTTGAGTATTCGAATTCCCAAGACTTTGGTTTGACAGATGATGCAAAAGGGATCAACACTACGCTTCGTTCCAAGCTTCCCAACGATATGAATACAAGTGTTGTGGTAGGGAAATGGTATGTTCCTTTCATATTTGTGAAAGAAAGAGATGCAAAAGATCAGATTAAGAGCTCACCTTATTACAGCATGACGCTTAAACAAAGATGGGAAGAGGTTTACTCATGCGTAAACGTTAACTACAACCAAAAAGGAGGAGAGGTTGTAGTTGATGTTGACGTAGAAACACAAGTGGTAAAGCTTGAGGGACAAGAAACTATTTCTAGAGAGACAAGTGGTGGTGGATTTGTTTGGTTTAGTGTTTTAGGGGATGAGAGACAAGACAAGAAGATAGGTCTTGGGTCTGTTGTCGTGGAGAGGATGAAATGGGAAGAGGAAAGGTTCGGATGGTTAAACAACGGTGAAAGATCTAACATTAAGAGATCAGAGAGATTTGAAGGCGGGTCATCGCATTGGAAGAGTTATCGATGTTTGGTATTGATAGAGAGCTTCGAATTGAAGAGAATGGATGGGAGTTTGGTGTTGACATATGAGTTTACGCATGTTGATAAGTTAAAGAGCAAGTGGGATTGAGTTTTTTATTCATCTTTGTTCAGTTTCTTTGTGTGTCATCTTTTGGTTCAATAATTAATTTAATGAATAAGTTTTATGCAATTTCATGTAGTAATTAAAAAAAAAAAAAA
>Ga0041059_1000454_pt1 | contig 30728 bp, 33 predicted proteins | sample AraColnosormetaG_FD_56232 | JGI IMG/M metagenome (GOLD analysis project Ga0041059, IMG submission 56232) | Arabidopsis roots microbial communities from North Carolina, USA - Col MF nosort | ecosystem: Host-associated > Plants > Roots > Unclassified | place: USA: North Carolina | collected...
CTATTTCACTTTTTTTAGAGTTTCTAAGCCAATCAGAAGGCTCTATTTCACACCCACTCGCACAAAGTGAGCGTTGAGCGCGTGAGAGCAATTCTGTGGGTATACCCCTTTCGAAATCATGCCTTTTTCAATCGACGCACTAGTCTCAAAAATTCCCATCGCGTGAAAATTTGTTTGTTTTCTTCTCTAAACCAGTGTAAACCAAACCGCAAATCAATTCTAATTTCAATACCAATGTATACCGAACCTAAAAATCAATTTTAATTTGAAAACCAATGACTAACCGCTTGTCCTGAGAATAGAAGAGTGATCTAAAAGCTAGATTTTTCGAGAGAGAATCTACGAAAATTCTGACAACAGAAGAAGAGAGTATACCGGAGAGCTCGTGAATCGGCGCCGGAGCGATGGAGTAAAATTGTTAGGATTTTGAAAAGGAGAAGCGTGGTTGAAGAATTTCGGATTAGAATTTTGATAGGGTGTAAACGACGGTGGTCGATCCATGAGCTCCGGCGACGGCGAACTTCACTGGCAACGTTGAGTTTGTGTGTTATTCGAAAAGATAACGTTTCTGTTTAGCATAGTTTAATTGGATATAGTGCCCATTTAATCAGGCCCATTAATATTTATTCGGCCCATTTGTTTCCTTTTTCAAATAGAATCGTATGTGTGGTCTTGTTTTCCATTTCTTTGTTGATTAAGCGATGTTGCATGAGAAACATGCATGCATGCTCTATATATAGTCCAAAAAGTGGTCCAAAAATATTTGATTTTAGTTTACAAGTAATTTACATCTAACTATTATAGATTGATCGAGTTTGTACGGAATATATAATCATCAGATTATTTCGTCATTACTATATTTCATAATTATTCACTGAGGCTAATTACGTATGTCATCAAGAGAACACTGCCTGAAAATATTTCACTTTGTTGAAGTCCAACGCAAAAGCTTTAGCCAAAACCTTGGGATCAATCAAAGGTTTCGATCCGAAAACCGCATTACCTATTATGATCCTACCGGGGTTTTGGCTCCCAGTTGCAGCAATCACAACCGCATTTGTCTTTCCAATATTCGCATGAAATTGTATCAAACCTTTGGGAAACACAAATACATCTCCCGGATAAAGAACTTTGGTGAAGAGCGTGTAGTTGTATTCGTTCGACGACACAAATCCAACGAAAAGCTTGCCCTTCATGACTAAGAAGATCTCGCTGCCACGTGGGTGGGTGTGAGGTGGGTATAGACCGCCCGGGGCGAAGTCAATGCGGGCAATGTCGACCCCAAGAGTGTTGAGACCAGGCATTCTTTTGACATCCACGACGGTGATTTTGACGCCCGGACCGGTGCTGGTATTTCCGGGAACGTTTAGGCCGGAAGTGTAAAAATCATTCGCCGTTACACATTTTGGATCTTTGCAGAACTTTCCATTTACATAAACTGTGTAAAACGTCAAATTAAATGTTTTGAGGTTTGAATTATTTAATTATGTTACTATGATTTTTGGCATATGATATCCAGATTGAAGAATATCAAAAGATCCAGGTACGTGAGATTACCTCCATTAGTTTCGTTGGTGGCAACACAGTAGTCTTGAAGAGGAGATGGTTCGTAACAATATACAAACGAAGATGCTAAAGCCAACAAAATGATTTTGGCTAAAAGAAAATGCAGAAGACCTTTCATTTTTTTTCTCTCAAACAGAAATGTTCGTGTGTTTTTTTTTTTTCCCTGTTGTGGATTAAGCGATGTTGCATGAGAAACATGCATGCGCTATATATAGTCCAAGAAGTCGTCCAAAAACATTTGATTTTAGTTTACATATAGCGCTATATTTTAATTTCACGGAAAATCAAAGCCCATTAATACAAGAAGTTTTAAATTGTGGGACTTTCCTGCTTTTACTTTCTATTTATTAACGTGTAAAGCTTGACTGCTTCATTTGAGTGTTTGTTTAATAATTTTTAAAAATACATAGTTACATACATAATAAGATATTAGATATATGTTTTTGTTTCTATAATTTGTAATTTTAAAGAAAAATAATTTATTTTAAATTTAAATTAACACATATATAAACGCAACTGAACACTAAAAACCATTTTGTTTTGTTTTTAACATAATTTTATTATCGAACTAAACAATATTTCAAACCAATACATATTTGTAGTTCATGATTTTTCCAAAACTCTAAAATCCATTTAGTTACGGAAAGGAGAAGTTCGTTGTATATTCTTTAAAACTTTTGATTCGAGCTAGTACTAAGTAATGAAGCATTGAATCTGACGTTTTATGATCAATTTGGAAAATTAAAAACGTGAGAAGAAGTGGTTATCATTTGCTTGATGATTAAAGCCTACAAGCATACACATATTTATTCTGGACACAACCAGAACATTAACCACACAAATCATAGGAAAAACATGAACCACTAATGACACATTAAAAAAAAAATAGAAATTAGAAACATATAATATTGGCTATTATCATAAACTTAGCTACATACAAACTCTGTGAAAGTAAAATACACATGTTGTAACATGTTTTTTTTTTTAGGGTTGAACTAATTTTACATTCATTTAGAAAACAAATAAAAAATACAAATTTATAAGTTTGGGATTTAAATACATGTATGTATATCATGTGATTAACTCACAAATTTTATCATCAATCTTAAAACTTACTACCATAATGGCGGACCAAACACTATGTGGAGAAATCTAACCAATTTAACGTCTAATTGAAAAGCTTTAGCCAACACCTCTTGAGGAATCGAAGGGTTCGATCCAAAAACCGCGTCTGCAATCCTAATGGTACCAGGATTCTGGCTCCCAAACCCAGCAAACGCGACCGCCCTTGTCCTCCGAACGTTCATTTGAAAATGTATCAAACCAATGGGAAACACAAAAACGTCTCCTCGTTTAAGAACCTTGTAGAACAGTCTATTGTTGTCTTGGTTCGAAGACACAAACCCAACCAGGAGTTTTCCTTTGGTGACTACGAGTATTTCAGTGGCGCGTGGATGTATGTGCGGTGGGTTTTGACCTCCCTGAGCAAAGTCTAAGCGAGCGAGGGAGACTCCGAGGGTGTTGAGGCCAGGGATTTTGTTGACATCTACGGTTGTGACATTAGAACCGAGGAAGTTGGTGGTGTTTCGGGCGATGTTGAGTCCCGAATAAGAGAAATCATTGGCCGTTACTGATTTTGGATCTTTACAGAATTTGCCATTCACGAAAACTGCAAGAAAAACCAAAAAGAAAACAGCACTAATGATGTTTTGTAATTTGATTATAGTACTAAATCCTTTCCAAAAAATATAAATATAGTAGTGATAAAGAGATTCTAGATCCGAACACTAAACTAGCTATATTCGAGATAATACCTCTATTAGTTTCGCTGGCGGCAACACAAAAGTCTTGAAGAGGATTTGGATCGTAACAAGATACAAATGAAGTTGCTAAAGCCAATAAGATAACTTGAGTTACAAGCAAGCGAAGAAGCACTTCCATCATATATTTTTTTCTAATAAAAAAACTTGAGTGGAAAGAGTGTTAGATAAGAAGAACGCGCTAAATGTATAGAGGATATAGCTCACAGGGAGATTCATTAAATATATTTTTATGTCATTTCTTTGTTCAAGTCAAATACACCAATCTACTGCTGCTGATCTAAATATTTGAGCTATAACATTAAATTTTGAAGTAATTATGATTGTGATTTGCTTGACAATCAAAGTACACACTAACATACAACTAAAAGCATTAGCCATAAATTTCTTTTAGTTTTAGAAGTTAGAAGCATCATACATTTTTATCATGAACGTAAACCACACACAAACTCTACTGATTAAACCAAAATTAGACCCGCTAACTATTCGATTCTATCATCTTTTAGTTTTGTGAATTGTGATATTATATAGTTCAACTAGGTCATATCTCATCGATGAACATACCCCGAAACACCACCAATTTCCTCTGTTCGTAATTAAATATCGAGGAAAATTCGATTTTATCATCTAATTCATTCCCACGGGAGTCACTGGCACAACTAAATCTATGAACTAAATTACTTATAGACGAAAATTACAATGTACCTGGAAGATTGTTTTACTTTCTTCAGTTTCTTCATTACTCTGTTTCAGACAGAGTCCTCTGTTCTCTCTGTTTTCACCTGGTAACTTCATACCAGGCAGTCTCCTCCTGTCTGTTGAGCTACGAGATGTCTGTGATGGGGGTCTCGTTTTCTTTCCGACCATGATTTATCTCCAAGATTCATACACCACATGCTAAGACGGAGAAAAAAACATGAGAAGAGGGTTGAACAAAATAAGATCACAGCGGAATTAAAGCCAAATAAAAAACTTCTATAGTGTACATATTGTAAACAAGAAGACCTAGGCAACGAAAAGCTAAATGGACACATGAACCCAACTCTCTTCTGCTGCCTTTGTAACACACCGCGTACGGAAGCCTGAATTGGTTTTATTACGAATATTGTCAGGATCCAGATAAATTGCTGCAAGAGAAAACAATAAAACCTGGAGATCATGTGGGAATGTTGATACTTGTCCAAGTTATTTATAATCCAAGAACTTACCTTAAATTGTTTCTTGTTCACATTGTTCCAGCATGCAAGTTTTCACTATCTTGATGTCTCCAGATTCTTCGTATTCCGTTCCGTTCCGTTGGAAGTATCTACCAAGATTTGAACACCACAGTCTAAAATTTCCCAGTATTTACCAGTGATCTTGAACTCAAATTCAAGCTCTCTGAAATTCACATCCACAGCCGTATCAGGTAAGTTTAGAGAGATGGAAGATCCAAAGAAATACATAGTAGTGTACGTAGCAGAAACATAAGTTCTTGATCACCTCCTCGTATCACATTTTTAGGAACAGGGTAAAACAAGAACAATAATAAGACTTTTGTTTTAGGGAATTGAGATTGTCTCTTTACATAGATACCACAAGCAAATAATGGAGAGTTGGTTCTACATGATATAGGTTGACCGATTCTCTCCTTGTTACAACTGAAGCAAATTGCAGAGTAAATTAAAAGATTAACATACATATAACATAAATCACTCATTGCACATACTTTCGTTTTGGTGGTTTGATCAGGTAGTTTCATGTTCTTGGACGTGGTTCTTCAACTCTATCAGTTTCTTTACTTCTTCACCAAGTCAATGATTCAACGACTCCGCGGACGAATCCACCTCTTCTTTTATACTTGTTTCATAAACACTAGCAGCTTTTGCTGCTGCTGATGCTATTTGGTGCTTCCTTATACGGCTCAACGTATTTGACAGCATCTTCTGTTTTACATTCCTTAATCTATTTATGAGCTTTCTGTGGGTCCTCGGAGATTCAGAGTCAAGCTTACTAGTCCTTAACCTTTGTAACGCGTTTACCCACTCCGGTTTTGACATTTTCCGGAAATAAGAGCCCATACTTTTTATTCCCGAAGGGTGTATACCAGAAAGGTATGTAGCTTCCCATGCAAGCTCCTCGAAACCATGTTTTGGAGAGGTTTTACCAAAAGCATACATGCAGAAGATTTGAAAAGCATCATCAGGTGGTGGTAAATCCACCTTGTACACATCTTTGATTCCATGTGCTTTCAAAAGTCTTCGATCTTGCGTGGTGATGATAATCCGACTTCCAGGACCAAACCACTTATTTTCCTTGGCCATGGCTTCTAATTGTGCTGACTGATCAACGTCATCAAGCACAACAAGCACTCTCTTGTCTCTTAACCTGTCTTGTACAACTCCTAAGTGAGGAACTTCTACATCCTTCTGGTTGAATATTTGAGACAGAAACTGCTGCTGTAAGTGCAGCTTAAGACCGTGTTCATCCGAACAACCTGGTCTTGTATAACCCTTGACAGTCTCCATAAAGACACTCAAATCGAAACTGTCAGAATGTTTTCGAAATAAAACTCTGGCGATGGAAGTCTTACCAATCCCAGGAGGACCCCAAATCCCTATCATCCTCACATCATTCAGATCTAGGTATAACATTCGTTCCAATTTTTTCATATGATCCTCCATCCCAACTAAGTCGCTGAAATCACTTGACGGCGTTGAGATGTTCAACGTATTTGAAATATCAGTGGTGACTATTCCGATCATGTCCGCTTCATTATCCCTAAAAGACAAGTGGCAAAAAAATACAAAATATTAATACTATAAGTCTATAACACATGTATGTCAAATTAAAAATATTCATAATGTTTTTTTTTTGGTATCAACATACACACTCATGAAAAATTGCTTGCACATATATATACACATTCAAAAGGTAATGAATTTTACCATATGCTTGAATGGTAACCGGCGATTTTGGCGACTTCCTCCAAAGCATGTCTCCATCTTCCAATTTCATCCTTTGTTTTACCTTTACAAGTTTCTTTGAAGGCCATCCCAAAATCTCCGGTCTGCTTCCTTACATCAGTTGGGTCCAAGTCATAGAAAAGGGTCATCACTGTTAGACCCAACTCTTTTCTGCACTTCATGATCAGTGCCAACTCATTCAGGCACCACGACGAAGAAGCATATTTCCTCGAGAGGAAGACAATCGCAACCCTCGATCCTCTGATAGCTTCTGTGAGCTCAGGACCGATGGACTTACCCCTCTTGATATCTTTATCAATGAATATGTCGATTCCCTTGCTTTTGAACTCCTTCATGATGTGGCTGAGAAAGGATTTGCGTACATCTGCCCCGTGGAAACTTGGAAAGACTTGGTGTTTACGACCGGGCGACGAAGTCGATGAAGAAGATGAAAAAGAAAAGCAAGATGAAAAAGAAAAACAAGATGATATGTTGTTCTTCTCTTGGTGTAACCTGAATTTTCTATAAACCATAAAAGATATTGTTCCCAAAAGCGTGTAGATTGCAAGAGCAACAACAACAACAGTGCCAAGGAAAAAATAAGAATCCATTATTCGTATGATATAGAGACGAACAAAGAGCTTTTTTAGAGAGCTATATGAAGCAATGGTATTCAAAACAGATAAAAGGGTTTGTTGTATATATATTAGATTAGTACACTAACTCCATTGACTTAGAATAAGAAGACTAGCAACGCAAACATGGGAAGAATATTCGTGAGGGGCGGCTAATTCTCTGTGGCTCCACCACGTGAGTCTATATAAAATGTCCTCTTAGCAGAAAAATGAGGGATCTCTATTAAGTCTTTCTTGTACTCAAACAGTCAAACGGATCTCTATTATATAAGCCAACTTGCAAAAGTCTTTTTCGCACAAAATTGTGTGGCGTAAAAATATTCAGCGATCTAGAATGATAAGATGGCAAGAGAGGAAGCTTAATTTGTTGTTATTTATCTCTTCATGGAAAATTCGTGAGGGGCTCTACTAATCTTCAGACTCATCCAAAATCTACGAGGAAGAAATATGCTAGTTCGATTTTAAGTCTTGAGTAGGCTCAAACGGATCTCTATCATACAAGTAACATATACATATTTCTTAGTCGCATAAATAGAATAACTTTTAGCAATCAGAAAAAAACGAAAAATCATCTAGTAATTATAATTGTAATGTAAATACATTTGTTGCATTTCTTTATACATTTTCGTATTAAACAAATTTGAGAATAATCAGAATCGTTTTATCTATATGACAAGTAATTTGGAGCAATCTATCTCTAAGAAGGAATTAGCAAGGAATAAAGTACAAGGATACATTAATTAAATCTATGTCTCCGTCAAAACATGAAATTTCACAGCTAATAGATTAAGACATGGATGGACCAATGATAAAGTTGTCTTCTTAACTCCATCGAAAACTACACTGAATGTTTTCGCATCGAAAAATATCGGACAAGCAATAACAAAGGAAAACTACAAAATACGTTTCTATTTGCAATAAAATCATCTGCATGCAAGAAAATGGGAAAAATAACATTCAAATCACACATACCATGAGAAGAGGTTGAACAAATTATTAAGACCGCATGCGAAGAACTAGAATCCCAGAGAACTATACCAACGGATATATATATATATATATTAGAAAAAGGGGAGCTCCACCAGACTTTAGCATTTATAAAACTTCAATCTCTTGAGATAAGTGACATTCCCAAACGAGGAGGGGAGTAGACTTGAGCAATCTCTAAGATCCAAATTTTCGAGATTAGTAAGATTCACAAATGAGGAGGGGAGTTCCACCAGAGTTGAGCATTTTCTAAGATTCAATACTTGGAGATTAGTAAGATTCCCAAACGAGGATGGGAGCTCCACCATACTTGAGCATTCTCTAAGACCCAACACTCTGAGATTAGTAAGATTCCCAAAAGTTGATGGGAGCTTCACCAAACTTGAGCATTCATAAAATTCCAGGCTTTCAACATTAGCAAGATTCCCAAACGAGGTTGGGAGCTCCACTAGACTTGAGCATTCTCTAAGATCCAATTCTTGGAGATTAGTAAGATTCCCAAATGAGGAGGGTAATTCCACCAGAGATAAGCACTCTCTCAAGTTTATTTTCTTGAGATTAGTGGCTTCCCCAATAGAGGAAGGGAGCTTCACCAAACTTGAGCAACGCTCAATGGACAGTCTTTGGAGATTAGTGGCTGTTGAAAGATCAGGAAGCTCCTTCAGATTTCTGGAACAAGTCAAATCCAGCCACTCGAGATTTCTAAGCGGCTGCAGTACAAAAACCACAACTAGAAGTTTAGAAGTGTGAAAGCGTTTCAAAGCCGTTCGTATACATCAAATAATCCATTCGAAAAAGAAAAAAAAATGAAAGTTGGAGAGAAGTAAATAAAGAGAACAAACAGTTACTTGAATTCCTTCCCACAACTTCTCAAGCTTGCTGTAGGGCATGCATAGTTTAACAAGGAACTCCGCATGAAACTCAGAGGGCAAACTTGTCATCGGAAATTGTTGCCAATGTAATAACCTAAGTTTTCCAGGTAAATAGTCCAGACCTCGCGGGAAGTGCAATTTACTATCATAATCCAGAGACACGCGGTGACCGCGACCGCCAAAATAGTATACTCCGTGACGGCTAAAAAGGTCACCATAAATTCTTATGAACTGAAGATTAGACATTCCTCGGAAGGCTTTCTCACTTATATCTAATTCTTTCTCCATCGTATTGAAGTCGAAATCTATGCCTATTACACTTCTACTGCCCTGAAGAAATTATATAGTTTAGTTGTCAAATGATAAGAACAATAAAGGAAGAAAAAATATATGTCAAAACTTACTGTATCATCAGTGAGTACTTCACGAATATCTGTTGCATCAACCAAAAATTGACGTTGTCCAGGCTCATGAATGGATTGTTTACGAACAATTTCTCTACCAAGTTGTGCCAGCAGAACATGCATACGTATCAGTCTTAAATCCATATGTATAAGCGATTTCTCAGCTAAGACGTGAAGCCCTTGCCTCAAATCCGAGAACTTCTTTCCAAGCTGCTGTTCTACTAACTCGGTATCATCATTGTGGAAAGAGCAAGCTAGATGAAGGAACAAACTTTTATCTACATCACATAAGGCATCGTAACTGAGTTTTAGAATGCTCTCAATTTTTCCGTCAAGGTGAGTCCTTACCCTTGGTAGTGCCATTGTCCACTCCTGCTTGGTCATTCCCCGGAAATAGGATCCCATAACCTTAAGTCCCAAAGGAAGTCTACCCGAAAGTGTTGTAACTTGTTGAGCAAGCTCCTCAAAACCATCATATGGGGACTTTTGACCAAAAGCATGCATGCAAAAGATTTGAAGGGCCTCTTCATAGTTGGGATAATCCACCTCGTAAATATGTTCGATCCCATGCGCCCTCAAAATTCCTCGGTCTTGGGTTGTGATGATAATCCGACTCCCAGGACCTAGCCAATCATTTTCTTTCGCCAAGGCATCTACTTGTACTGACTGATTCACATCATCAATAACAACAAGAACTTTCTTGTCGTTCAACCTTTCTTGTGCAACTCCTAAATGTGGGATCTGGACATTTTCCTGGTTGGTTATTTGAGACAGAAACCGTTGTTGTAGTTGCAACTTTTCATAGTAGTCATCGGAACACGCTGGTATTGTGTACGCGGTTTTGATACTCTCCATAAAGACACTCAGTTGAAATTTGTCCGAGTGTTGATTATATAAAGATCTAGCAATGGTGGTTTTGCCAACCCCAGGAGGACCCCATATTCCTATCGTCTTCATTTCATCTGAGTCTATGTCTAACAATGGTTTCATCTTTTCCATGTGATCTCCCATCCCAATCAAATCGTCAAAATCACGTGACGGCGTCGAATGATTCAGCATTTCCGAAATATCACTGACTATTTTTTCGATCATGCCCGATTCGTTATCCCTGTGTAAAATTAAAGGGAGGTGCAACACACAACATGTTACATACACATCATAAGATTTTGCATGCATATCAAGAAAACATTATTAGTACTATTCTGGTTTAAAAGATTTACCTATATCTATAACGCAAACGATTAAGAGTGGTCAATTAAAGATCAAAAGAACTAACCATTTTCTTGAATCGTAACCAGCTATTGTTGCTACTTTTTTGAAAGCTTCTCTCCATCTTTCAATGTTTTCTCTTTCTTTACCCTTACAAGTGTTTCTGAATACCTTCCCGAAATCACCGGTCAGCTTCTTTACAAGAGATGGATCCACTTTGTAGAAAATGACTATCACTGTTTGACCCATTTCTTCCTTGCACTTTATGATCTCCACCAATTCGTCTAAGCACCAGCTTGAAGAAGCGTAGTTCTTGGAGAGCAAGATGATTGCGATCTTGGACCCTCTAATCGCCCGAATGAGTTCTGGACCGATAGATTCTCCTCTCTTGATATTGTTATCAACAAATGGTGTGATTCCTTGTCTTTGAAACTCCTTCTGAATGTGACTGAGGAAGTCTTTGCGGACATCTTCCCCGCGGAAGCTTGGAAAGACATCGTATTTTCGCGTGAGAGATAAAGACGACAGAGGTGGTGAAGGAGACGGTTGTGTTGAAGAAGAAGAATCATTTTCTTTGTTTTCTCGATGGTCTTTGAATTTTCTGTAAACCATAAAAAGTATTGTACCCAAAAGTGTGAAGAAGCCTGTTGCAGCAGCAACAGTTTCGAGTAAAAAAGAAGAATCCATTATTAGTATATGGTGGAGAGAGGATTCAAGAATCCATGATTAATAACAGAGCGCTATATGTGGAGCAAGGAATTACAGATTAAGAGGCTTTGTACTTTTGTTGACCACACAGCATTGACTCCATTGACTGAGAATGGTGAAAACAGAGGAAGCTTCCTAGTTATCGTTTCATGGAAACTTTATGAACCATTGTGACTCCTCCGCTGTCTTATGTGGAAATGATAATGATTCCTGTTCCCACTTCACATCCACCAGCTTTGCTCTTTTTGATTATATAATGTTAATAGTTTTCAACATTTCATTTCCACCTAACCACACCTAGACATTATGTTAGTGGGAGTTGGATACAGATCAATTCTATTAAATCTTAATGTAAAACTTTCAAATCTTTGACGTAGATGACTTTTTTGTTTATAGTGCGAATGTTTTGTAGCTGAGAGAAGCAGCTGAAATCCACTTTTAGTAGGAGACTCTTAAGTGGCTGAGCTTAGACATATCAACAGCTAAGCACACATTATAAACGCGAGAAACCATGTCAAGGAAATCATAACATACCATCTCAATCTCTCTGCTCACCTCAGAGATGTTTGTGATGATTATGAAGTTGTAGAGAGTTAGTATCACAGGGTAGTTCGGTCATTTGAAGATTCTAGAAGCTGAAACTAAAATTGAATCCTCAACTAACTAACTGATTCAGCAACCAGCATATTAGAGAGTAAACGCATTAACCTCAGTTTATGTTCAACGTTTCCTTTGCAACGATTTAGAGGAGGCTGAAATTGCAAAGTGAGAGGGAGAAGAAGAACGAAGAATCAATAGCATTCTACGTAAACACTAAACACAGCTTGTGAGAACTTTTCGATAGTAGAAACATTATCCAATAACCATTGAAAATAAAACGCAAAAGAGAAACCAAGTCTCACAATTTCAACATCATAATCCCAAAACGTTGATACAGAAACAAAAAATCAAACCAGAATCTAACGGTAACTCTTCTGGAAACGAGCACGAGCACCAGGACCACCAAACTTCTTCGACTCGCACCTTCTCGGATCCGCAACAAGAAGAGTCCTATCGTACCTCATCAAGATGTCCTTGATCTCCTTCTTCGACTGCTCATCAACGTACTTCTGGTAGTAAGCAACGAGGGCCTTAGCGATACTCTGACGGATTGCGTAGACCCGAGATGTGTTACCACCGCCCGTGGCACGGATCCTCATGTCAACTCCGGCGAAACGGTGTTTCCCGAGGAGAAGGACTGGCTCGAAGATCTTGAATCGGAGGATCTCTGGCTGATAAAGCTCGATCGGCGAACCGTTGAGCTTAATCATGCCCGAGCCCCGTTTGCAGTAGGTGACTGCTGTTGCCGTCTTCTTCCTTCCGAAACATTGAACAGACTCTTTCGCCGGTTGGGTCGCCATTGCTAGGGTTTTATGATTTTTGTGCTTTTTCTGCAGGGATTTGATTACATGAGAAGAGCAAAAAACTCTAATCCGTTAAGCTTTTATTGGTCAACATGATGATCGGCTGAATTTGAAGGCCCATAAAATTAGGGTAACTATGGCCTGTTACATGATGATTTATTACTACATAGCTTAGATTAACCGGCTAGATTTCTGGTTAACCAACGGGTTTCGTCAATTTCGATTAGATGGAAAAACACTTTCGTTGTTTGCATCTGGTTAACAATCGATAGGAATTGATAAGAAGCTTTATAAAGAAATTGGGAGCTAAACGATCCGTTTTGGTTCAAATGATCAATATATATATATATATATATGTTTTCATGTAATGTTACATTGGGATATTGCACATGCTCCGGTAATGGAAAACAGAGATAACACAGCCAGCTTTGTTTTATATATATAGTACACAGCTCAAACAATAATAATCTTCTCTAGCTCTGATAATTTATCAATATTTCTGCTACTAATTCTCTTCGGTTTTTTATTTACAATGCCGGGTCCTCATGTGTTTCAGTTGTCTTTCCCTCCTTGTTTATCTGTCATGTGGGAATTCTAGGTCGTTTTCCAACACCTTGAAGTGTTGTGGCTGCTGCCCAGAGCAATGGAGGTTCCACATTTTGAAGTATGACCTCTCCAGATTCTTCACCTGTAAACCAAGAGAACTCATTGGTTAGGAAATAAAACGCAGAAGAGAGATATAGAGTCAGAAAGTGCGGAAGACTAACCCAACGCATGGTGTCGAATAGAGGACAGGTTAAGCGGCTAGCCCTCAATTCCTTAGTCAGTGCCTGAAGTTTTGGCTTGTTCAGTGCCAAAGAGACAGCCTTCTCTTCGTACTCCTCCAAGCTGGTTCACAATTGTTATAGAGATATCTCATCAACATACATGAAAACAGAGGATACTGAACACATGTACCAGTTGGTTTTTGCTGAGACGTACCTGTTAACAATCATCCCATGGCCCAGACCAGTTGCAAGGCAGAGTGATCCAGCCACTCGAGTTGCCATTTTCTCAAGTGGTAACGTTATCATTGGTACACCAGCCCACAGTACATCTGTTCCTGTTGTGTGTCCATTGCACAGGGGCCTAATGACACAGGACAGGGTAGGGGAAGGTAAACTTGTGGCAGAATTGAGTTTTTGTGTTGTTTTTTAAATATATCTTGAAGTAGAGATAAATCGAGTTGAGAGGCAAAAGAACTCACGTGTCGAGGATTACATCGGCAAGGACACTTCGCCTGATATGTTCACTCTTCATGGCAACATCAGTGAAGATAATTTGATCAGGCTGTACACCTTGGGCAGCAGCATCTGGATATAAGGTCAAAAAAATAAGGTTATAAACGATAGAGAAAGCAGAAAGAACAAGGAAATGCTAGGCGATTGAATGGAACCAAACGTACATGTGCGAAACCTCATCTCTCCGGCTGCTGGAAAACGGAGAAGCCAAAGAGCACTGTTGGGTACTCGTTTAAGAATGTTGCACCTATAAAAAAATAAAAACAAATCAGTTTGTGCATGTATAAATTTACATCTATACAGAGTGTTATTTATGGTATCATGATGGTGTAAGGTGTCATACGTAAATTTCCAAACAAACTTGCAAAGCTAAGGAAAAACGTTTACCAAGTATTAACGATCTCAGGATCCATTTTGTACAGTTGGTTGAAGCATGCAAATATGAATTTGTCTTCAGGAAGTCCATAGTCTGATCGCTTGGGCTTCGAATTTGGATCCAACACATCCTGATTTTTCTGCAAACAGCATTTATACGATGAGTTTTATAAAAATAACTGTGGACCTGATGAATGTACAATAACATGGTAAAGAAAACTTTCTCGGAGCATACCTGCTTGTAATCATTGACAAAGTAGCAATGGGGAAGGTGGACCAGCTTCTCTGAGTAAATATGTGCATATTGCAGAGGAGACACGAACTGAAAAGTAAAAGAGAGTAACCAGTCATGACATAGAGAAAAAATAAGGTTGGAAAAAAAAAATGTTCTGAAGATATCTAGAAAACTATAATTCAATTGCAAACCTCATCAGTCACTAGATAGTCAATATAGGTTGCTCCAGTGGTACCCGGGAAGCCCATATATGAAACCTGGATCGGAGCAGGCTGCATGGCAAATATTTCATTTCTAGCCCCCTGCATAGGTTAAACCAAACAATGTTAGCAAAAACATTTCCATAGGAATGGGTACAGCTCCAGAGTAAAAAGTTTCTGAAATGTTCAGAGCATGCATGCCTTGGTATAACCGTTTAGATTGATGAGGATCTGGATTTTGTCTTGGTTTATAATTTTGGCGATAGCATCAGATGACATAGCAGAAACGTCCAGGAAATGCTCGGCTTCTGACTGGATTCGCTGTCTCCACTCAGTATTATCATTTGCACTCAGAGCATAGCAGAAAACCTGGGAAAAAATGTGATTTACTTTGCTGAAAAGCCAAAAACAGGATAGGCAGATACAGAATGATATACCATCAATTACTAAAGTTCTATATTCCACACACAGGACCCGTACGGTTCCATACATTCCTACCATCATAAGAACTAAACCCAGCATGTACGAATTTTATAGCCTCACTAGAAAACACTGGGTTGAAGAACTCAAACTCTCGATATAAAATCAGAGCAGACCTAAGAAATGGATCAACAAGTATCCAAGTGCAGGATACAAACCTCAACGTTTTCTCTGTTGTGCATCCCAAACACTGATCCCATGAGGTGTGACAACGGATGGTTACCAAAATCACTGCTCACGTATCCAATCCTTAATCTCTTAAATCCTCCCTCACGTTTTACAGGGAGCCCAGCTGGATGGGTAAAAGGAGGTAGTCCAAAACGAGAAGCGATTATGGAGCAGTGTGCAGCGTATTTACGACTGAAAAAATAGGGGATTTATAAGAAATAGGCATATACATAAAGATAATATAAACATGTATTTTCATGAGTATTGAGTATTAAAAAATCAGCCTCAAACCTGATTTCAAGGGCAAGAATAGGGTCAATAGGATATGCTATTGCATGGAAGGGCTGGACACTTGGAAGGACCGACATCTGAAGATAGGATCAATAGGATATGCTATCACCTTAATCTGTAATAGTATATAAGTACCACAAATTTTGTGTGGCGTAAATACTTACATTTATTTGCCTCCTAATAATGCTTTCAACTTCAGCGAACATTTTGCTACGGTCCTCCCAACAGCATACACACTGGTTCAGCAGCAGGAAAGAAAAAATGGAGACGAAGGGAGAATTAACAAGTAGAGAAGAAAGAAGCTATCATAACAGACGTGTGACATCAAACCAGGAAAAATAAATACCTGTAAGGTGTGTAGAAGGTTGCACGTTGCTTCTGGGAAGTCTGGTCGTAGAAGCAAGGCCTGCTTATAGCTCGTAATGGCAGCTTCTACATGCCCACTGCTTATGCAAGAAGGTGCAACAAATACATTAATAGTAGAACAAATATTTTTCTGGTCAAACATACTAACTCCTCAGTTAAAAGGTGGTCATTAACTCATTGTTATACTGCCACATCTTAAATGTTCTAAATCCCAGAAAACAAGAGCCTAACACGAAACCACCTTAAGAACTGTACGTAGAGATATAAAGGCTTCTAGTGAAGTAGGAAAATTGTAAGTAATTTTAAGATATATGACACCATAAGCTATTCAAGAACCATGAAATACACAAAATTCTTCTCGAGTCAGATCTTTTCGTTCAAGGTAAAGATGTTTTGGCTCTGTTCTTAGCTAAGCGGTATTTGAACATGTGTCTGGTATACCTAATAAATGAAAGATAAAGACAATGGTTACCTATCCTTGTAAGCTGAGGCCAGGTTTGCGTGAGCTTCAGCCATTGTAGGCCGGAAGTTTATAGCATGCATGTAATCCTGAATTGCTTCAGTTACCCTCCCGATCTCTTTGTAAGTATTCCCTCTATTAACCAGAGCGTCAGCTGCCAATGGGTCAATACGAAGAACCTCATTATAGCAGGATATAGCATCCGAGTAATTTCCCTGTAGTAAAGGAGAAGAAAACAAGCTAAATTTGTCAAACATGAGCAAGACTACAAAAATGATTAAAAATTGATAATGGAGCACGTAGCTACCTGTTGCTTGTAAATTATAGCAAGGTTATTGAACGGAGCAGATAGCCCTGTAGTTACAGCCAGAGTAGCCTTGAATAATGAGGAAGCAGGACCCATCATATTCCTGTTTCAAGTTGTGAAATGGATTTTATGGTCATTTAGTCTTTTCTATCTAGCAAAAAGAAAGAAAGGATCACATACCACTCCATATAAATGTTTCCAAGATTAGCCATGGCTTGTGGATGATTTGGTTGTAAAGCAAGACATTGCTGCAGTATAACCACAGGTTTGTGAGTAATACGCAAATTCACTAGTAAGTCTCAGATGGAAAACACACATACATTATAACACCGAACTGCTTCATCAACTCGCCCAATATCCTTCAATGCATTACCCTTCAAGTTCCAAATGCAAAAAATATCATATGTTAGATACTGAGAATTATAGTTCAGACACAAAACCCACAAAATGTGTGTTGTTGATGCTAACCAAGTTATTGTAAGCCTCCAAAAATCGTGGATCCCGGGAGAGAGCCTGCTTGTAGTGTCGAATTGCTAAATCTAGTTGACCTTGCTCATAGTATATACTGGCTATATTCCCTGCATTTAGTAGTTATATGTCAATTATGAAAGACGTCACGCATTTACTTGGCAAGTATATTTTATTTCAGCTGAGCATTTAGTTGATCAAATTACACTCACCAAATGCCATTGCAGAATTTGGCCGCATCTGTAAGGCATGCTGATAACACATGATCGCTTCAGTAGGTCTCCCGAGGGCCTTAAGACATAGAAATATAAAATTTTGTTACTACTATTGTCCAGAAAACATTATTGCACTGAACATATCTTAACACACTATACGTAGACATACCTTATACACGTTTCCTAAATTTAAATATGCATCAGGGAATGCAGGTTTCAACTTCACAGCTTCCTGGTAAATTAAGAAAATCAGCCAACATAGTTAAAACATAAAGAATTTAATCTGGGGGACAAACGCACACATAACACAATGTCAACAGGATCTTTCTAGGAGAGAATGAAGCATACCTTGTAGTATTGAAGGGCTCTGTTGAGATCACCTGACTCCATGAAAAGACCAGCAAGATTCGACCATGCAATAGCAAATGTTGGTTGTATACGAACAGCTTCAAGGTAACAACTGTATGCCTGCACAAAATATTACATTCTAACTATTTGGACTCTGGCAGTAGACACTGACTATAAGACTGACGATCATCCCTGCTTGCCTTTCAGTAACAACTTGATGTCTGTATTGATTGTGGATTATGACACAGTACAACACAGAAAAATGAATGCATCTATTAGTAATTGCAGTTGATAAACCAGTAAAATGACTACAGATGTGATGCTATATTCCTAGTGCATCACGTCACCGTCCATTTAATTATAATATATTTTGGTTCAATTAAAAGTTCTTCTGCAATGACAAAACTTTGATCAATCAATTGTAGAATTAGGGGCCGCATCCATAACTAGGACACAAGAAAATTGCAGATAATCGGGTTGGAACAGTAACAGAATAACTTAAATAGACTAATTCGAAAGACTTACTTCATGAATCAATCCTTGAGCCTTCATCAGATTCCCCAGATTACTATGTGCGTCAACCTAAGAACAGTTTACATTACCAGGTGAGAAGACTAACAAAAGAAGATAGACAGTGAATCTCCCAGCAGTAGTGAGACAGAAAACTTAAAAAGAAGGATCATAAAGTCAATTACCAGAAGTGGATTCAATGAGAGGGCCTGCTGACAGCATTGTGTTGCCTCACTGAGTCTTCCCTTTCGCATGTATGCACTTGCCAAGTTCGACCAAGCATCAGCAAAATTGGGCCTCAGCTGAAGAATTATATTGAAAAGAAAGTGTAAGCAAGGGGAAATGAAGAAAGGTAAAAGCATCAGTATAGGATGAGAAGTGAATAGCAGATATCGAGAAGCATAAATTGGATATAGCACAACCTCAATTGCAATTAAATAGTAGCGGATTGCACGATCAGTGTCCCCTTTTTCCTGGAAATAGCAGATTACAGATATAAGAATATATGTATTGGCAATAAAACCACCTGATCAGACAAAGACCAAGCCATTCACCTTCCACGCGTTTGCCATGTTTCCATAACACTCAGCAAACTGAGGTTGAATACGAAGAGCTTCTTCATTTCGAGCTATGCACATATCATACTCTTGAAGCTGCACGGTATATACCATACAAGTAAACAACTAATTAACCGAAAACAAGAGGATAGAGTAATGACTAATGAGATAAGGAGAAAAATAGTACCTGGTAATAAATAGCACCAATTAGAAGAAGATTATCAGTGCGTAATGGGTTTCTCTGGTAAACCATGTTGCTGTGCTCCAGGGCTTGTTTGAAATCGCCTCCTTTGTATAGCTGATGAGCAAGAGCCAGGCGTGCGTCATCATCACCTGCACGAAACGCTTACAGTAAACATCAGCACAATCATTACCAGTCACATTCTCCCAAAAGAAGTTAGCTTTTTTATCCTAAAACGAACAAACCAAATAACAAAGCTAAAAACTTTGCTCGCCCAAAAGTAGAATTCCCAAAAGTCAAGTAGCAGTTAGTAGCAAGTTTGATTTCACCAAATCTAATGATCTTTGAATTGTAACATAACAATTATACCTAGAAAAGGAAAATTAGATCGCACAACCTAGTGTTCTTAGTAAAACAGATGGAAACTAACTTCCACAAGGATCAGCTGTGAAGATGCGATTACACAAAGAAGGGACATCGAAAAAAAACAAAAATTTAAGCTCGTGACAAATCAGAACCTTCATGAGTCTTATTGAACTGCTGGAGGAGGCTCGAAGAAGACGAAGAAGAGACAGACAAATCAAGCTTTCTAGAGAAGACTTCATCAACTCGATCGGAAAGAAAGACAGGTCGGGAGATCATGGCAGCTCCGTTTTTGGACGAGATCATCGCGTCTTAATGAAATTGAACACCAAATTCCCCCAGATCACAAGTCTCCGGGACTTGGCCGGAGAATCAAAACACCGATGATAACGCAAGAGAGAAGAAAAGGGCAAAACCCTAAATTATCAAAATTCGTTTTTTCCGACCTCAGAAGCTGTAGCTTCGTCTTTCCTCTTTAGCTTTTATTTGCCTTTTTTTCAATTTCCTCTTTCCGACCAATCAAGATTTCACACATATAATTAGACTTAATATTTGACACGTGTAAATTTCAACGCCGTTGATTTTACGTATCGGGGTCAAAGAGTCAACAAAAATCTGGACAAAACCAAATTCTTTTGTCTTTAGTTAACACGTGTCTAAGACGCAACAGTGTTTTCTTCTCAAAGGTTGTAATTTACAATCCACCCAAAAACAATCTTTAATCTTTCCCAAATAGTGCCGCAAAGGCATTAAATGTGCCAACAATAAAACGTAATCCTGATTAATTACCTTAAATATATTGAGAAAAGAAAATAACAAAAAATTTACAATATCTTCCTCTCTTTGTCTACTCCAATATATTTTCTTTAAATACAAAAAAATTGCATACTAAATCGAATTCAAGGGTATCACAATTCTAATCTTATTTGAACTTAACTGCATGTTTACTTGATCTTCTTTTTCTAGAAGTAAATATTAAATGTCACAAAAATGAAAACAATTCACATTTGATTTTAATTAAAGATGGACGCGTGTTTTGGCAGCTTCCACTTATCAAATGTTTCAATTAAAGATGGAATTTAAGATACTGTTTTAAATTCCAATAAGCCCATAGTTAGCCCAGCTTCATACAAACTTGATGCTCTCCCCATACAAATGGTCATTGTTGGTAAAGAACTTGGATGTTATGAATGTGATTACCAAAAAGAAAACAAGAGAAGATTCTGAAGCCCACGATTGGGCCCAACTTCAAATTCCTATGTATAGTCTTCTGCGGGAAAAAAATCAGAGGAAAAGAAGAACACTTTTTTAAGGTTAAAAAAAAAAAAACCTTGTTGCAACTTGAGAAAACGACAACGATGATCTTAAATCTTCCAAGGGATTTGATAGAGGATATTGTATCTAGACTTCCCATGAAGTATATGAGGACATTGAAATTAACTTGCAAAACGTTGTACGCTTTATCCCAAAGTCAGAGCTTTATGAAGCTGCACATTAGTAAAGAAGCAGCACCGCGTAGAACAGGATATGGACATGTACAGGTACGCTCTAGGGTACGTGAACAAGAACAACTCTTGTCGTAGCCACAAAGTCTTGAGGTTTATAGATCATTACATCTCTTCGGCCGTGAACCACGCACCCGAAAACCGGTTTTCATGGTATGAAATCTACGATATTGAAACCGATTTATGGACAACTCTTGATGTCCCTCCATATTGGATAGTATCGTGTTATCAGCGTGGTGTTTCTCTCAAGGGAAATACCTACTTTTGTGCTACAAAAAGTAACGCAATAAACAAAATCGACGATCACATAATCTGTTTTGATTTCACAAGTGAGAGATTTGGGCCACTTTTGCGTCTACCGTTTAGCGCTGGCCATGATGACTATGTGACTTTATCTTGTGTTAGAGAAGAGAAGCTTGCGGCTTTACTTACGCACAACGACTGGAATCCATATGAGTTTGAGATATGGATCACGACTAAGATCGAGTATGATAAAGTGTCGTGGAGCAAGATCTTGGAAATGGATACAGGACCATTGGCTGACATGCCGATTGCATATATACATGGGAGTTTCTTCATTGACGAGGAGAAGAAAGTCTCCATGGTTTTTGATCACCACAGAGTCAACATCATTGGAAAAACTGGATATTTTAGAGAATTGGATCTCCGAGTACATGTAGCCGGCATAAAGTGTAGGCCACATTTGTGCCCTTACGTTCCAAATTCAATGCAAATCAAACAACCTCCGGGAGGCAAAAGGAAACGAAAACCCATTCTAGAACAGCGTCGATATGACCAAAACATGTTGAGAGTTGCCGCCTTTATAAAGCGAACCAAGCAGGAGGATAATAAATGGAAAAAACGAGTCCTCGAGGGTCTGAAGAAGCAAACGAATTTTAAAGCCTAATTTAGCCTCCTTCGTTTACTCACTCTTTTTCTCATTGAATAAGATTACTATCCTTATTTTGTTTCTTCCTATCTTATGCAATATGATGAGGATTTTCTAACTTTTGTTACTATCGTTCATTTGTTTCTTCCTATCTTTTTCGTGAACAAAACGTTTGTTAGTAAGACCAATTCAGCTGCGTCTTGCTATTTGCGTTTCTTATATAGAAAGATCCAACACTAAAGAATTAAGTATCAGACTGGAGGGACCTGGTGCAACACTAGTAAAAACTGTTCTACACTCGGAACTACATGACTTGTACTTATAATGAACAAAACTTTCATAACTAAGACAGATTCAGCTCCTTCTACCGATTTCTGTTTCTTATAGAGACTTCACAACAAGCAGAAGAGGATATGATAACTAAGAGCTTACTGTTGATGCTGGCTCTTCAGGCTCAGACCGCGGACTCTCATTAGATTGTCTAGCAGATATGACCTTGTCAAGGGTTTGATCAGGGACAGTGATCCCTGTGGTTTCCATATCTGCAACTATGGCGATGGCTGCATCAAGTTCTCCAAGGTCCAAACACAATGTGATGATCTCATCGTACAACGGGCTGCAACAGATTTTTACCACGTGTATTCAAATGTCATTGTTTATAGTCAAGTTTAGTCATATCGAACGCCTTAGACTAGCTTCTCTAACAGACTAAACCCAAAGAGAGGTTGTAACTGAGTTACCTGCCAAATGAGTAGCCAAGACTGTGTGTCGTCTGCAAGATCTTCAAGAAGGCTGAAGGCATGGGAGCTCTTAAAGCAGCTCGTAATATCACTGCACAATCACCAATCGTTGGAATTCCACCCAATTCAATCACCTACACAAATTTATCATTATTATTAACATGAAGGATCATAAAACAATTTGTGTAATAATGCTTTAGAGGCTTGAAGGAACTCCTGCCTTTGTCATGAGCACAATTGCCAACTCGACTTCCCACTCTTGTGACCATTTCCTTGGAGTTTTGTTCTTAAAATCCTTCTCCCATGTCCAACCCCAAACGTCTGCTATTGTATACATGTCAGCCACATCGAACACTTTTCTTTCCCTCATTTCTTTGAATGCTTCAAATGGTTCCTCAGGGAACCAATCCTCATCTGCATCATCCTGATATGGAGGTAATCGGCATTGTGAAAACATGCTTAAACTATCAAATTCATAATCATGTGTCTACTTAAATCATAACCATATCATAGTGTGTTATACGTACTAACCTCAAGTGTCATACGAGATGCCCTCTTCCCACGTTTCTTTGTTCTGTTTGCTTCATCGGATTCTTTCAAGAGTTGGACTCCAATCATTTGAAGATGCTTCTTCGCGTCAGCTGCCTTATTCTTCACTAAATCTTCTCCTTCTGCTCGATTCTCAGTTTCTGGAACAACCACTTCTTCCTCTTCATTTTCATCATCATCCTCATCTCCTTCTTGTTCCTCCTCATCATCATCCTCCTCATTGTCAGCTTCTTTTGAAATATCTTCAATCGCTTTCTCCGATTCACCTGTAACCACTGATTCAGTCGTTTCCTTGGATTCAACTGAAGTTTCAATCAAGCCTTCTCCAAGAAACCGACGTTTCCAGAACTCTGTGTCTCCTTCATGTAGCTTGATTCGACATATTAAATCGTCTACTTCTTCATCGACCTATATCAAAAACAAACTTTTTTAGATGTAACAAGTACTAAAGATGCATGTTTACCCGAATGAAAGAAAGAGCATAAGCATAAATTTACCTCCTCCTCTTCTTCTTCAATTGGAGGAACCCAAAGAGGTCGACCTCGAGATTTGTTTATTCTCCTTGCTTTTTGGACACGCTGGTAAAGCACATTTCTTGTTCCATCAATTGGCAAACCCTGAGCTTCGAGTTCTTCCTTTAACTCTGATACAACCATCTTGCTTGCTGCTTTCGGCTTCAAAAGATTCAGTGCAGGACCTTTTATTATGTTCCGTAATCTCTCCACCACTCTCATGTAATCAGATTCTGATGCATCTCCTAGAACTGGAAGACCTTCACTCTGTAAGGTTCTCAAGAGCTTCCTATGGTGAACTTTCCAATCTTCAAGGCATCTCTGTTTAAAGGATGTTTCAATAGGGTTTGAGTATATAAAACCAGAAGCATCGGGATCTAAAGGAGTTTTCCCTCTTCGAGGTACCCAACGCTTGCGTTCACCAGTAAGTCCCCCTTCCTCTATGTACCTGAAAATGTTTACAGAATGCGAATCTTAGTATATCAAGACAACATGTAAAAAAAGACACTATACTTCCTTTCTGACAATTAGAACAGAGCATTAGCGTATAACTTGTAAATGGGAGGATAGAATCTGATCAACAAAATTCCAGTCAAACCACGCAGAACTCAAGTTTTTACCTCGCTAAATAATCAATCTCATAGCCAAGTTCAGCTTCTTCTTGCAATGGTTCAATCCATGAGCTGACTAGTGTTCGATACTTTCTGCTCATAATCATGGCTCTTGGAGGTATAGGTTGGTTATCTTTGCGCATTGCATCTAAAGCATCAATAAGCTCAACAATTCTTCCTGGTTCAAAGGTAGAGGGTACCGTTTAAAGACAGTAAATTTAGCATGTCCTAAAAATCAACAAATATAACGCTTAAGTATAAAAACAGAAATAAGGGAAATAGAGAACCATAATCATAAATCGTTTTAATCATAAGTTCTCATGATCTCCCAGAAGGTGTTCAACATATGCCTCTGCATATTATATTGACACAGGTACAAGTGTATGCATACCTTCTCGACACAAAGCCCTGAGATACAAAGAGAGAGGATCCTCAAAATTCCCTGCATTGTGTAAAATTACTGTTCCTCCTTCAAAGTTTTTAAGAGCACGAAAATGTCTAATCGCTTCCTTCACGACACAATATTTGGTGAAGCACTCAACTAAGAGCCTGAAATGGATCATCATACAGATCATATTAGGATTTTTACAATAGAACAGGTAGAAATGCAAAGTTGGTAGAAATGAGTACAATACAGAAATAATGATTCTCTTACGCATAAGTCTTCACATTTGGCTGCACACGTTTGTGGTCCTCAACCATCATTCCAAGTAATTCAGCAACATCCTGAACCCTGTGATTCATGCAACAGGCTACCTGAAAATTTGTCCACTTCTAAGAGAAATGTGTGCAATCAAAAACTCATAAGAATTACCTATCATATGACTCGGCTCTAGTGTAGGCTTGAATCACCCAGTTATATGTCTCAGTGTCAGGCTTCATAAATACTACCAAATCAAGATTACATCAAGCCATGTCAAAAGCCATCAGGCAACAACTAAACCAAACAATTGAAGCGGAAATTAGCTAAGAAAAACATACAACCTTCACCGTACTCCATATTTTCGAATGTAGCATAAGCTACCTCGGGAATCCCACATGTAGCCTACACAACGGAAGCAAAGAAAAATGTAGTTGATGTCAACAAAAAGACTTACCATCTTCATTATACAAAGAAGAAGTGTGTGTATACGTTCTAAAAAAAAACATAACAAACCTGCACACTAAGAAGACAGTTGAAATGAAATGTTGTGGCCATTCTACCAGCTGCCTCCATTTCGTAAGAGATGTCTAAGGCATTAGAATGATCTCCAGCTTTGCAATCTTCTTCAATCATCAAATCATAAAGCTGATCTGTTGCTCTCATCCCACCTCTTGCACCCTTCAAGAAAACTTTATTCGCATCTTCCAAGTGATTGATCCTCATGAGCTCCTCTATAAAAGACCACAATCAAATTATAAACGATTACTCAGTAACCTCAATCCTGGTAGACACAAGCAACAACCATTTGATTCTAACACATAGTCTTAGTAGTAAGAGAGAATACCAACAAGAATGAGCCAAGCTTGACGAATGTCATACTTAAGCTTTTCCATAGCGGCGAGGATTTCTAGGCCTCTCGTAGCATTCCCTTTCGAACCAGAGAGACGAACCAAAGCAATCATAGTCTCAGGAAGCGGACGTTGGCCTGCACCTAGCTCCTTTCTCAGCGAGTGCATCTGCAATCACACACAAACACACACCAAGCAAAAAAAAAAGAAGCAATCTTTCAGTTCAAACACACTCAATAAGCTATGAGAAAGAGTAAAGTTCTAATTTTGATACAAAAAATTTGTAAAGTCTTAAACCATAACTCAAGTTCTATAAAGCACAACAATTCAAATTCGATTTAGTTTAAGCTCCAGCATTGTATGATTTCTTAAAAACATAAAGTCTACGTCTTTAATTTAAGCTATAGAGAGAAGCATATACCGCGCCTTGTTCGTCGCCGTTAAGCGCGTGAGCTACAACCAAACCATGGAAAGAACGAGGTCCAGGGCTAAGCCCAGCAGCAATCATGTCATAGATAACCTCAGAAACACCTGAAGTATCTCGATTTCTAGCTCGTTCCATAAGCTCGTCCATAAAAGTGAGGCGGAGACTCCTCTCCAGAGCGGAGACAGCTTCACCACTTCCGAAAGACAAAGAGTCGTCATTCTCAGCTCCGTCGCCGCGCTTCTGCTTCCTCCTCCTCCTCGGTTTCTTCTCCGGTGCAGAAATTGAGCATCGAATGGAGGATATTCCGGCGGCACGACGAGGAATTGGGTGGATTGAATTGGAGGGAAACGGAGGATTGAGGAACAAGAGTGACATTTTTTTTTTGCCAAAGTCTGAAACTTTTTTTTTACTGGGGAATGGATAAAGTGATTTGAAATTTAGATTTTTATTTAATTAAAATGTAGACGATGATCATGTGCAGATCACGTGAGTTAATTGGATTGAACCAGACAGAACCGAACTAGACCAAATTGCATTGAACAAGATTTATATCAGTAGTCACATAACCGAACTAAACCAAGTAATATTTTGTTAATCGGTAGATTATGCGGTTTTGAGATGGTCAATGATGGATGCGATCTTTCCAAAGGTTAAGGGCTTTGACAAGCAGTGGTCAACTCCAGCTTCCATGAATGCCCTAGTCTCGTCCTCATGTGACGTCATCCCCACGATCATTGACGTCACATTCATGTCACGTAGCTTCTTATTTCTCGCCGTTTTTCACCATGTAAGGGAATCCTCCAGCCATTTGAATGATTCCCATGTGGAGTGTACGACAAGATGGATCATCGTCAACGACCAACACCGTTAGTTTCTTCTTATATATCAACGACATGTTCTTCCCAATTTCTCCTCTCGATTCTTTCTTCTTTGTCTTCATCATTCATATAATCACAACAAGAACCCAAAAGATCAAGTATATAAGCTAATCATGTTAACTCTTATTTTTGGAAACAAGAGTATTACTCAAAATAAAAGGAAATACTTGGAATACGTGTTGAAAATTTTAGAGATAGTAAAAAAATGGAAGTTGTCGGTGAAAAAAATTATTTGTTCTACACTTACAAAAAGGAAATCAGTTTTTACGAATAGTTTCGTTTACTGGTATGAGTAATTTTTCCATCTTAGTTAGGGTGGAGAAAAATGCTAAGCATCCACACGGGAAATCTTGTTAATTAGTGTTTGAAGACTTTGCGCCGAAGTAACAAAAAAAAAAAATGTGAGCTTGAGTTATGTAGTAGAGGAATATTTAGTTTAATTGTAACACATTTCAGATAAAATGATCGAAAATGCATAAGAAAGAAAACAGAAAAAGCGGACATACAAAATTTCACACAAATTTTGTCAGAACTTTCGTAATCCACATTATAATACACAGCGTTTTTCTTGGATATCATTAATTGTTGAACCACTGATTCCTGATATAGTTTATAGATAACACTTTCATATATTTTCGAAAGTAATATCAAAACAAAAGTGAAAATAATTGTATTTACAAACATATGAAGATGTTACGATGCCATACGTATGTTAAATAAAGAAGCAGAGACAAATAACACAACACGATCTTGTTTATCTAAACAAATCATAATCTCAAAAAGCTATGGTATATATAGAAAATATTCGAACTCATCAATCCTTTGTTCTTCGGTTCAACCTCCCAAGCATTTCCGAATCAAACCAATACACCTGAAAAGCCAAGTGAAGAATTGGTTTGCCTATATATAACAAATTTGAACTTTCCAGAGAGACATAGTAGATGCTTTGAAAAGTGAAGTACAGATATAGAGTTCAAACAAAACAACTCAAAATTAAAGTGTAGAATATAACTCCACTTCAAACACTTACACAACCAAAGCTTTTAAGATTTAGAGTCACGAGTTATACGGCTGCAAGAAATGTGGTCACAACCAAAGAAATTCAGAAACGTTAAATTTTTGTTTGATGTTCTTTTTCTGATTTAATTCAAAACAGATATCAAATAAAAATTTAACGTTTCTAAATAAATAAATAAAAAGATGTCCAAAAAAATTGTGTTATAAAGTCAAAATTAGAAGAAAAAAAAATTACATTTTATGTTCTGATCTTTAGACCCATAGCTAGTTTCTTGATTAAAAATTTGTAATAATTATTATTTATAGTGCAACATTAGTATAGGTACTTTCTGAGTGTATAGCACACAATGCTTAATCAAATTTGGCTAAGATGATACACGCCGTTGAAAATAGAATTTACTCTTATTTACACAAACCTTATCAAATCCAAAGTAAGATATGATGTACCCAGTAGTAGTACCCTATCTTCTTAATGACATATAGTATTGGACAAAATAATATGACGTATATATGCGAAGAACAAGAATAAAATATATATACATTAAAAATATGGAACGTAAACTGGAATTGAAATAATATGAAATATTATGTAAATTATGTTTTTGAAAAATAGAGAAAAGAAAATAGATATAGCTAGTAAAGTGTTTATATTTTCATCTTTTTGAATAAGATAAACAAAACATAAATATAGTCAGATTCGCGATATATATTATTTTTGTAAGTATTATAATTATTCAATTAAATTAGCCAGTTACATTACATATTTACATACATACATTATTTTATTTTTAGTAAATGTGATAGTTATTTAAAATTTAGAATTTATCGCGAAACTATGTATAATTTTTTTAAAGTTAACTGATATGGAGATTTGCATGAGCCATATGAAGTAAATTAGCTCATTCAACAAGAGAAAACCTTATTTTAATATTTTATTAGCCAAAAGAAATGACTTGCATGATTTTACCTCGGACGATAAGAAAATAAATCAAACATAGATATGAGAAACCCTATATCACAACAAATGCAGATTTTTGTGTCAAATACACGTGTAGGTGATTTCATGATTGAAAATATAGATACATTAATGAGCCTTCATCCATCAAGCATCGAAGAGGTGGCTAATGAGCGGGAAGATCTTGGCCTTGGTTAAGGGTTTTTCCAAGCAATGGTTGAGCCCAGCTTCCATAAAAGCCTTACGCTCTTCTTCTTGGTCAGCTACTGACGTTACCCCAACGATCATTGACGTCACTTTCATTTCTCTTAGCTTCTTAGTTGTCTAAATTAAATCAACAAAGAACATAAAAACTATATTAAAGAGGAGGTTTTTAAGTATAGTGATGATCGACCCACTTAAATTGTCTATTTGGTAAGCAGATTAAGATTCAAGATCATTAAGTACCGAAACTCCATCCCTCTCAGGCATTTCCTTATCCATTAGAATAAGGTCGAAAGATGCTTCGCCGTCACGGTGGAGGATCACTGCCTCCTCGCCATTCTTTGCAGTCTGAGAAATTCCTCCGATCGTTTTGATGATCATCTCGTGGAGTCTACGGTTTAATGGATCATCATCGACGATCAACACGTTGATTAGTTTCTTCTTCACTTCTATCGACTTGGTTTTCTCGGTACCTCCGGTGGATTTTGTTGCCATCTTCGATTTCTTTTCTCTCAAGAATCTTCACCAAAAAAAAAGAAGTAAGTTAAAAATGAAATTAAACTGTATAGAAATTATTGCGTGTTTATGTTTCTATGTGTGTGCGTGTGTGATCACACCGTGCATGTATGGTTTCGTGTTTAATTTGTATATAGATGTATCTGTATCACATATATTACATAAGTATAATGAAATAGTGGCCTACGATTTTGGATTTTAAAGAAGATCTTATGTTCTAAGAAGGTAGGCATTGCATCAAGATTTATAGTTAAGAAAGAAAAAAAGTGAAAAGAAAGCATTTTAAAAACATCACAAAGAAAAGCATCTTTTACATGAATTTGGCTGAAATGTAATCTACATTATTCTAAGTGAGTTGTATAACAAACTAATATGAGAACAAGTAAATCAAAATGGTGAACAAATTTAAAGAATGTATAAGAAACATGAGTAGAAATGAAAAAAAATATATATATATTTCTTTAATTAATTCTTCTAGATCATAATAAGATTCTATGTTCTTTTTATTTATTTCTTTCATATCGTTTATAAGTAAACAAAAGAGAGTATGTTATTTGATAATTTAGACAAGAAATGTATAATCAAGTTTAGATACTTTCATTCTTTGGTTTTTTGGGTTTAAAGGTTTTGTTGAACGGTTGTAAAATCACTATCGAACCCATCTGCTAGTATAGAACGAGGAATATTCTCATGAAGTACTTTTATAAAAGCATTGAAGTTCATGCTTAAGCAAATTAAGCATACAAGTTAACCCATCAAAATCTACTACTTTATATGTCAGTAGTGTTCAATGTCGTATTCGTAATGCTTTACTATGAAAAATGGCTTATACTCACGGAAAAAGGAAGAAAGATAAATAAAATCATAATTTAGGTTCTTTACGCATTACGTATTTTGTTATTGTCTAGTGTTTTATAGAGCATTAGTTTTTCAACAGTTCTACCTTTTTGTAAATGTGAGGTAATTTGAAGATATTTTAACTCGAAATTCAAAAATTCAACAATCTATCGTGAAATTTTTTACATAATTTATAGCCAAATATCCCACATACATATTAAAAATTAAAAAAAAAAAAAAAAAA
>Ga0041059_1000455_pt1 | contig 30710 bp, 18 predicted proteins | sample AraColnosormetaG_FD_56232 | JGI IMG/M metagenome (GOLD analysis project Ga0041059, IMG submission 56232) | Arabidopsis roots microbial communities from North Carolina, USA - Col MF nosort | ecosystem: Host-associated > Plants > Roots > Unclassified | place: USA: North Carolina | collected...
TTAAAATACATGATATTAACCGTTTAAATTAAAAGTTTTTTGAGTTTTTTTTTTTAATATGTGTGAAAACACTTCAAAAAGGACATTAGATTTGAAACAGAAATATATCTTTATAAAGAAATGGTTTCTGTTTCTTGTTTTTTATCTTCTGTATTATTGTGCTGTAATTCGGATGCCTTTTCCTTTACTAAAAAGTTAAGTAAATTACTAAGCGAAATATTTTATAGAGACGTCTCTGGAAAAAACATTCCCAAAATTGGCTTATAAATACTTTCAAAACCACAAGGCCACAACTCATCATTCGCACCAAAGAGAAGAACAAAACATCATCATATATTCTATTGACTAGATTAATTTCTTCTAAGTGCAAAAGAGGAGAAATGGAGTCAATGAAGATGAAGCTCATAGTGGTGTTGATGGTGGCTATTGTGGCTTTCTCCGCCGTAGGAAACGTGGCTGCGCAGACAGAGGCTCCGGCTCCAAGTCCTACTTCCGATGCTGCTATGTTTGTCCCGGCATTGTTTGCATCTGTTGCTGCTTTGGCATCAGGGTTTCTCTTCTAAACCAATCTCCACATTTCATTGAGTTAGGTTCTAAATTGTTTTGCCTTTTACTTTCGTTTATGTCTTATGGCATGAGCTTTTTGTTATTTGTTTCTAATATTTGGACTACTATGTGTTGTGTGTATATGATTCATAATTAATACTATATTTATGGATTGATTTCTTTCTATCAATGTTTTTCCGAGTCTTGGTTAATCTACAGTAACCATAAGAAAAACATCACATGCAAGATATCTAATCTAAGTCCACACAAACGATGTAAACCTCACATCTTCGAGGGGTATGATCAATGATGCGATGAGCTGTGAAATTTTGGAAGGTTGTGATATCTTTGAAAGATGTGTGGTAATTATCATGATGATGATGCTATGGCTTCGAGATTTTCTCAATAAAATTCTAGTGAAACTACTTTTCACTAAAAATAAAACAAATAAAAGTAAAACTGTGGGCACAACAATAAAGCTCCAAAATGAGACAAGAAGGATATGAGGAATATATTGCACTTGCATCAAACATGCTTCAAAACTCAAAAGGATCAAATATATTCATAAAGCATTCCATTTTACATTGTAAAGGCTAGAGAATTTAGTCATAGAAAAAATTCATAGCCAATAATGTTTTTGGTATAGTTAGAGTTGAAACATAGCTTGAATATCGGTGCCAAGGGCCTATGAGATTAACTTTACACTAGCTAAGTTTCAGACCAACCGAACACAAAACCACCCACTAATCAAGTAAGAGAATAAACAAAAGGTTTTAATATTTGGAGCATGGGATGCTATCAGACAACAACATGTTAAGCCATGTGAGATGCATAGAGGAAAAGTGGTCAGCAGCAAGAATGGGCCCATAACCTTAGCTTCGTTTTCCTCCCTCTCTATTTGAGGAAGCGATCGAAAAGCTTTTGTAAGTGGCCGCCAGTTTTATTTTTTAGTTTGATTGATTCCTTTTTATTTCTAGAAAGTTCACTAACAAAAATTTAAATTAATAAAAACTTGTTGGCATGCGAATCAAAAGAACAATGGATGATGACACACAATCTTGATGGAAACCAATCCCTTTAAGACAACGCTAAAGATTGAATACAACTTTTCTTTTGATTGGCTGTTGTATATATAACTTTGCACATAAGATATTGAGAACAGCTCTCTACCTTCTAGGCCTCAATTCTTTTTTTTTCTTACTGAAATGCGAATCCTGGTCTCTGTCCAATGAAAATGGTAATGCAGAAGCAAAAGAACAATAAGGCACAAAACAATATGAGAAAATGGGTTGATTCTGAATAATATCCGTTAGTTTGACTCTGAATTTTGCATATTTTCTTAAGTTTAGGTATGAAGTTCAAATAAAGATGCGGTTTGGGTATGAAAATACCTTACAAATTTTCATTGTCCTCTTGGTAATGCAGAAGCAAGAATACACTGAAAAATGACGTCGTTTTGAACACGTCATTATCCACGTGTTTGCTGACTCAGAATTTTTACGGTGTTGACTAACATCCGTTAATTTGACTCTAAATTTTGCATATTTTCTTAAGTTTAGGTATGAAATTCAAATAAAAATGCGGTTTGGGTATACAAATACCTTACAAATTAGTTTGGGTATAAAAATACATTACGAAAAAAATACAGAAAATACTATTTTCCCAAAAAAAAATAGTCCGTAACAGCGTGGTGGGTAATCTCTCAGGTATTATAGGAGACATCAAACAATAATGGGCCAACACAAAAGGCCCAAGGCCCATACTAAAGAGTCAACGACATGAAAACCTAGAACGAGACTTATAAATAAGGTGTGTTCCTCTCGAACCCTAATTAGTCGTCACCTTTCTTCTTCCTTCGATTCAGTTGATTTTCTCAAAAGTGTTTTTTTCTTTCATTTTTTCGGAACGATGATGGTGCAGTGATGATGGGTATAAATCTCGTTAATCTGAATTTTTGTTAATGAAGATACTTACTTCCCAACCATTCATTAATATCTGAGCACCTTCGTCTTTATTCAGTTTTATGTTTTTTTGATGATCGCACATAGTTCTTCTTCGAAGCCTTTAGATTCGCTCTAAAAGTGGTTTTGAGGATTTTATTTGTGCGTAAAGTAAATGATCCTATCTGCTTGAGTAATCTCTGTTATGTGTTAACCATAGAGTTATGCTCCAATGTTATAGGATCACATTTATTTTATGATTCAAAAACTTTGCTAGGATTCATATAATCAATGGCTAGTGTTTCTTTGAAAACGAGATTGAACTGAATTGGACTATAACAATACGAATGAGCTTGCAATGGGACTTAATTAAGGCACCAATGAATTTGGAGATGCGAAATTTTGGATTGATGAACAAAAACTGTCACTGACAATCACAGATTCCGACTCATGAATTAAGGAACCGATGATTATAAATTTATAACAGTCTCAATTAAGAATCGATCACATAAATACAACTCCCCTAAAGAAGGCTAGCAAGAGCAGTATATATATTACAAAAACCACAAGTGTTGGCATCTCTCGAGGGACTAAAAACACAAGAGAAGCCACAACTAAACAATTACAAATCTTTTAAGTTTCACATTTTGTAAATGGAAGGGAAGAAGAACAGGCACTTTCTTCTTGGAAAAATGGGAGTAAATGTACAGTCCCCCAAGGGATATTATCGTTTTGGTGGACTCACAATATTGTGTTGATGTGAAGTGCTTTGAGGAGAGATGTTGCCATTTGTTTCACCAGAACTTGGCCTCCTGAACGTTGTCCATCTCGTCGTTCTTCTATTAGATTCTGCAGTTTTTGAGGAAGGTCGTTCTCTACGATCAGCTGTTTCGGCCGTGGATGATGTTCATAAACAGCCTGTTGTTTCAATGATCCCCAAAACCAAACAGTCAAACACTAGCAAAAAACTTATTAGATAATATTTGGCTATAGAATGATTCATTACCTTGATGAGTTTTAGGAGGTTAAGTCGAGCAATCGCATCTTGATGGTCTAGCCTTGAAATAAGCAGTGGAGTCAATCCATTTACAGCTAATGTCTTATTGATCCGATATGATTTCCTAGATTCAAGAATGAGACAGGATTAGACTAAAGAAGCGGCAACTTCACTTCTACTTCTAAGTTTAGCTGTAATTGTCTCGTATTACAACGCTTTGGAAAGATAGATATTAGAAAGGGGAGAGATACATACGTGATAATCTTTAAGAATGGCTCCAATATGTGCACGAAGTGTCTCTCTGGGCAGCTCTGGAAGAAGTCAACTAATTTCTGAATTGCATCTTGCTTGAGCAATGCCTGCTCTACCTTGCGGTTGTCATTGTCTTGCGCCAAGCAAACAGCGATTGAATCTAAGGCTATCACGGACCAGTATTCATCATCGAGTAAACTCAGGTAAACATCAAGACCACCGTGGGCCCTTAACTGTTCTCTTGAATTTCGAGATGCATGAGCCATATCGCAGAGTAGTGGCAATGCATACTGTTTCAGAGGAGAATCTGACATAATGAAAAGCATCAGATGCGGAATGATTCCGTTTTCAGCCGCTTGTTCCTGCCTCCTCTTGTTTATCTTGCACAGGTTGAATAGTGCACTAAGCACCTACATAAATAAACGTTTAAGAAATTTTAAACTTCAATATTTCAGATACCATACTGGACAAGAGGTTGTAACCAACAAGCCAATGATATCTATATGAAAGTCAAGAAGGTAACCTCATGATGGATCTGATAAACAAGATGCCCATCCTTAAGCTCAAGGTTGGGGATCAAATGCTTAATTGCATCTGCACGCTGCAGATTCTCCAAGCAATTTGGATCAGTTGATAAATGATTTGTGCACTCCAGTATCTGGAAATGAAAGGCATTGTAAGCATGCGTCCTGAAGATCCTCTAGAAGAAACATCCAAGCTCGGCCAGAGAGAAATAAAGAAACTTCTGAGTATATGCAAGTACCTTTAACAGAATAGGAGGTTCTACACGGTTGAACATCTGAAAAAGACGACTGAGTAAGCTTTGGCTGCACATATATGACTTTACTGTCGTATCAGCTCGAGCAAATTCAAGAAGCAGGTCAGCAACTTTCTCCAAGTATTCCCTTGCAACATCTGCACTCAGCGTAGAGACCATATGGGCAAGTAAACCAGATGATGTGGCACTTCCAGGTCTAGCGTTTAGAACACCCGAACCTGACAGTACTCCAGATGCTGTCTGAGATGCAATCCCAGATGTTGAAGCAACTCCTTCAATAGCCAGAACCTTCTTTGTCATTGTTTTACTGGGATATCTAGTCGTAGTATCAAGACTTCCATTTTCCTTTCCACGTCCAGAGACCTCTGATGAAACAATGTAATGATAAGGTGTAAACAAAAAAATCATATATGAACACTCTTGCTAAACATACAACTTTAAAACCTACCTGCAAATTCAGCCATCAGAAAATCTAGGTCTCCGTTGTTTTTCTTTTCATTTGATCCATGCAAAAGAGGAAGTCTACTTTCATGTCTCTCTATGCCAGTGATATGCTTAACATAATCCAGTTGACCAGAATAATGTCTTGAAGGGGGTTCTTTATCCAACAAGCTAAGCAAAGGTCGAACTTGTTCTGTCTGAGTAACAGGAAAACCATTAGAGGCGCCCTCTGCCAGCTTCTGAAGCTTATCTGTCGATGTCCTATTGGCGGAAAGAGATATTCGATGCTGTTGTCTAACATCTTCTGTGCCAGAGGTTGAGGCATCTGGTGCAACACTGCTTACTCTAGGCTTATCACCATCTGGGTGCAAAGCATCTGGTTGATGGACATCTGATCTTTGAGAATTTGAGGTTGAAGCATGAGAAGGCTCTTCACCACCCCCATGCCTAGTTTTCAATACATCAGGCTGATCAATCATACTGAGTGAAGAAGTCTCATTTTGACCAAAAATAGGATTGTTAGGGTCAAGTTGACCAGAGCGCACTCGTGGAGCTTGACCATCCAGGCCCCCTGATATAGAAGCCAGCCGGGTTGCCTCATTCAAGCTATAAAGAGTGTTGATTAGCCTCAGAAGAATTCCATTCTTTGCAGCTATACGGCAGAAATCATTTCTTGGGGTGGATCTTTTGAGTTTAAATACCTGCCACATCCCATCAATAGCCAAGTGAACCATCTCCCTGAACAGAAAAGCCCAGATTAGTAAGATCTAGTACCACATAGAGCTAAAGGAACCAGAATTGATTAAAGAGAGAAGAGCTAATTAAGATAATTGTCAGCTAACGTTAAAAGTATCTGCGGTTTTCAATTGAACAAATACACCACATACATTAACTTCTGCACTTAATATGTTCAATAGTCCAGACACCATATGAAGATGATAAACAGTACCCACCTGTATTTGGCATAATCTGCTTCAAGAAATCCCACCAAAACGGGTATTCCACGGCAAGCTATGAACATTTGCAACGTCAAGGGGCTGCCAAGAAGCTACCATATCAACTTTATGACTTACAGAAAGAAAAAAGAAGCAGCAAAATTATAAATATTTGATGACTAACCTTGACTGACAAAGCTGCTGCAAGAAGTAAGCTGCTTCTTTACGAATTTCGCGAGAACGATCCCTCTCAGGACCAGCAAAACTCATTACAACAGGAATCTGCCAATTCACTTGGAATAATCAATTTTCATGGGTTATTTTGCCACATCAATGAAAACACAAACTTGACTATTTGAAAACACCATGAAAAAATGAGTGTTGAGATAACGAAACCATGATAAACTATCTACGTTTTTCCCCAAAAATGGTGTTAGCTTTCCAAATTGAAGTTTGAAATAGAAATTGGAGACACGCCTTTGATAAAACAAATTGGCCATATTCTCCGGACTATACCAATGATCCCCTGAGTCAGCAAGCATATGGAAGGTGAAACTTACAAGGCCAACAAGACAAGCATTTTCCTGGAAGTCAGTGTTATCTTTAATAATTTCGTTTATCAGCTGCAGCACAGCACATATTACCTGAAAACACCATAAAATATTCACAAACACAAGCCAGTCAGTATTCACAGCAAACTAATAACTACTTATCATGAAGGACAACAACAAAAATCCTGCTAGATTACAAAAGAAGCATACTCGAGATTTAGGAATATCGAGTAGATCCATTAGAGGCAGGAAACCATGCTGTGTCACAAATACTACTTTCTGCTCAGGTCTCTGACGAAACATGGCAACAAGTTTCTGACAAGAAGATACTATTGCATCTTCTGACTCATCTGGCCTCAAGGAGCTGACCAGTCTGCTGAACTCGACTGCCTACAAAAACTTAACCAATAAATACTAAGATTTGGAATCACTAAAAACAGTGTTGAGAAGTAACAATTCTCTTTTCAAAACTTGATTAACATTATCATTCTCAGAGGATGAAGTGAATCGGTCAAGTAGCATTAGCAACATATAAAACGCCGAAAGATTGCCAAAACAATAGGATATAGATTTGCAGAATACCTGCAGAGGAAAAAGATTCTCCGCGGGCACTTTTTCATCAAATACCTGAGAAACAAGATATGGAAATATTATAGCAGTATACTACTTGAAATATCAAACGTCCAAACTTGAGACAGAACATACCAAGCCATCAATGTCAATAACATCATCTTTCAAAACACCCATCATCAAGCGAAAAAGATCACCACCATCATTTGAGTGCCCTGTTTCCCCCTCCATTTGCTTCTGAGCAATTGTAGCCCTCAATTTTGTAGCCAGATCATTCTTTCCACCATCTGCAACAGGAGAATCACCTTGGTTGACATTTGACGTAGGCATGGATGTTGAGGCTTCATTTGGTTTTCCCTCAGACACTTTATCCAATGGGTGAAATAAATCATGCAAAGAAGCATCCCCAGGAGGATCACTAAACCTAGCCAGTTCATTCCCACTAACACTAGATGGAGTCTTCACAGCCTTTTAAGAGAGAAATACCAATCAAAACAAATCTAGTCAGTTTACAGGTTTCCAACTCAGTAAATAGAGCACTAGGTCTGAACACGTCATTCAACAAAGAAAGGGAAAGTATTGCAGTAAGAACATAATCTTGTAAAAAAGCAAGACCAAGGCCCAACAACAAACAAAACCAGTCTCACTATACAAGCCTCTATGCATGTAGGTGTGAAATTTGCAAAACAAATAAAGAAGTATATAATACAGTACAAGTCGGTGACCTGTTTTGTTTTTATCGGTAAGGAACTTATTAATCAACTTAACACAAAAGCACGACTCGTGATTTACCATATTATCTAAGAAAATGCTAGGACAGTAATGACGTAACAGCACAACTAACCTTTCGAATCCCACGTTCTTCACCTTTGCGGCCAAAACTATGTGATGTCTGGTCCACTGGGATGGATAATTCTTTGCCAACGTGCTTTATTGCTGAAGTATTTTTTCTAGCTTCAGAAGTTTCCGTTACAAGATTTTCAGGTGTTTCACCACGTTCAGATTTCCCATGAAAGTCTGATACATCTTGAGGTGTCCCCTTAGCATCCGAAGATTTCTCATGGATCGACAGTGTAGGAACTTGATCTGACATAATATCATCTTCTGAATTATCTGTTCCTTCTTCACCAAGATCACTGGGTGTCGACTGATCTTTCTCAGACCTAAAACTCGACACCCCTACCAGAGGTAATTTGCTTTTCGAGTCCTGGACAAGAAAAGTACTATCATTAGCTTTAGAAAGTTCATCTCTAGCTTTAATGCGTTCTCCTGTTCATTTATCAACTCTTTATCTGCATATTCAAAACATTGAATGATGGTAAATTAGAGCCGAGGATTGAGTCAGGAATCTTACAGTTTTTGATATTCCCACATTTTCTCCTGAAAGGCTTTCTGCTGCATCTTGACTACCTTCATCATCCTTCTCTGAACTTGCAGTGGCTTCCTTCATATATCTGCAAAGGATGAAGTACCCAAGGACATTACAGGTTCAGTGGATGCAAGGAACACTATTGCGTGTTCTTTAAGATGGGATATATAATACATTTTGTAATATTCTTCCAAAAAATAAAGTTAAATACATAGGTTCTCACTTGATGGTGCCACTATGCCGAAGTGATGACTGCAAAGCTCGTCTAGAGTTTCGTATCCAAGGGTGAGAGAGCAGTGTCTTTGCATCAGGCCTCTGCCTGGAATCCTGTAAAACACAAGATACAAATCAGATGTACATACTGGATATTAAATAAATCATTGTCTAGGTTCTGGTACAGAGGTAGGTGAATAAACCCTATAGCAGAAAATTATACCTTCTTGAAGCACTGTCGTAGAAAGTCCGTAATATCTGGAGAAAGACTATCAGGAATAGGAGGGTTGTCATCCTGAAACGAAACCATAAGAAATAGTTTGTCACTTCTGGCTAACAGCTTTTGCATTTTTCAGGAGAGAAGTGTTTACGACATGGAGAAGGGGACGGAAGAGACACCTAAATTTGATTGACTTAAATGCAAACTCATAAAATGTTGTCAAATACCTGAACAATACGAAAGAGGGCTGGCATGGGTTGCAGATCATAGTAAGGAGGTACACATGTCAGAAGTTCGATAACAGTGCATCCAACGCTCCAAATGTCAGAAGCAGCACAAACTCCTGACATTTCAATAACCTGAAACAGAAGTTGGGCTTCTGTCAATACGTACATAATCAGGTAAAAGTTCTCTAAAGGAGCAAACAAAAGCATCTTTCAAACAACAACAAATATTGTTTCAAAACTGCGTACGAAAGCTATACAGAATATGGAGATGGAAAATATATAATCAAAGGTGTACCTCAGGAGCCATCCAGTAAGGAGTTCCAACCACCGAGTGAGTATTAACATCAGCCTCGTTAAGTTTAGTGGCAACTCCAAAGTCAGCAAGCTTCACAAGACCCTGAAGTGTGATGTAGTCAAGTATCTTTCTAAGGAAAAAGCCTAGAAGAATCTTATCCAGCAGATCTCAAAACAAAAACACACTGAAGACATGTCTGAGAATAGATAATATAGAAAACACACCTCCTTTGTCGTCAAAATATTTGCACCCTTAATATCACGGTGTATAACACCCTGCTCATGCAGATATACCAAACCTTCCAAGACCTGTATTCACTAGTTAGTACACAATGCATAACGAAACTTAACTCAACTTGAAAGATGTATACAGACCTGAGCAATGTAAACAGCCACCAAAGATTCTGGGAAAGGTCCAAATTTATTTGGTTTAATAATGTTTGCAAGAGAGCCATTCTCAACGTACCTGCAAACACATAATTGAACTTGAGTTTCCCGTCCATAGTCCAGAGTGGACCAAAATAAACAAAAAAAGCTACTTACTCCAAAATAATGTGAAGGTGAGTCTTTGTCTTCGACGACCCAAGATACTTCACAATGTTTTTATGGTTCAAGTTCTGCAATGAAATATTATCTCAGAATACATAGAGAAGAACTGCATCTTAACCAGCATCATAACCATTCATGAGAAGAAGCCAAAATTCAGAAGGTGATTGATTTGACATAAACTTAGTATCAGGATCCCAACTCTGTAAACAGTACAAAATTCAGAAAACTACCTTCAAAAGATCAATTTCTTGCTGGAGAAATTCATCCCAACAGCACAAGAATCATCCACATGTAAAAACCAGGATTAGTCAGCATAGCAGTGGTAAGGAACAAATAAGGAAGATAGATATAAGGAAAATAACAAACCATAATGGTGTTAAGATCCTCTTGAACAATATTTTCCAAAGAGACTTGTTTAATGGCCACAAAGTCACCATTCTCCAAGTCTAATCCTTTATAAACTCGACCATAAGCTCCTTTACCAATTTCATCTCCCAGCATCTACCCTCAACATATCAAGGATCAACCATTGAAATTAATCAAAATTGAAGAGAAAACAGCAAAAAGCACCAGACTTAAGCTTAAAATCAATAAAATTACTAAAGCTAAAATCTTAAGGAGACCCATTAGAAAACCCAAATCCCAGAAATTACGGAGAAGAAGAAAGCTCACATATTTGTTGTCGAGAGTCTTTGATTTGTGAAACTGAGATGACGTCATTTGCCGCGCCATCTCTTCTCGTTTCTTCTTCCTCCGTCAGCAGAACAAAAAAAATGCAGCGAACAGAACACAATTGCTCCTCAAGGAAACAGAATCCAATAAGAATTAGGGTTTTAATTTTTTGAGAAAATTGAAAGAAAAGATTTCGAGATTGGTGGAGTTGAAAGATCAGAGATGCCAGCTCTATTACAGTAGTGAAAATACATGACCAAATTTTAATAAAATCAAAATTAAGAAAAAGGAAAGAACAAAACAAAAGTTTTGGGTTAGAAATTGACTAACTGTAATAAAGGAGAGGTAATTATGTTAATTTCTCATGCGCCTGTATTCTTCTTTATTATGTGGCCCATACTTTTTATTTATTTACGATTTCACCCCTTTATTTCCCGATTTGTAAAAATACTAGCATTTTGTCCAATTACTGATTAATCATCTATTTAAAAGGTGGTCCAAATATTTAATGCTTTTTCACTGGTGTCAATTTTAATTAAGGTGGTTAGTATTCATTAATGTATTATCAACCATTTTGTTATAACTTTCTCAATTGTAGGAGCTGGTATAATCGGATGTTTATAGCCAATCAAATTATAATTCATAGTAGTATCAAATCTTTAATATAAATAACTAGAAGCAACTAACCTATGCATTGTAATAACATTAGCCATTTGGATTTCAATATGATTGTTACTGCAAAATCTTTAAAATGAAAGGAAAAAAAAACCACGCAGGTGAAATAAAAACCAAATGAAGATTATTACCAAACGCCGAAGCTAGCGCGTGAGAGAAAAGGTCGGTAGGTTCATTGGTAACATCAGCAGACTAATGGAGAGAGAGAAACTTTGAGAAAAGAAAAAAACAACCAATCGAAGAACTCATAGAGATCACGAAACCCTAGTGGAAAGAGAGAAAGCTTTGTTGAAGACGGCGGAGATGATGTCATGTGGTGGGAAGAAGCCAGTGTCTAAGAAAACAACGCCGTGTTGCACGAAGATGGGGATGAAGAGAGGACCATGGACGGTGGAGGAAGACGAGATTCTTGTGAGCTTCATTAAGAAAGAAGGTGAAGGACGGTGGCGATCGCTTCCTAAGAGAGCTGGTTTACTCAGATGTGGAAAGAGCTGTCGTCTACGGTGGATGAACTATCTCCGACCCTCGGTTAAACGTGGAGGAATTACGTCGGACGAGGAAGATCTCATCCTCCGTCTTCACCGCCTCCTCGGCAACAGGTATATATATAGATATTAAAAAAAAATCTCGTCAAGTATTCAACTATACAAGATCGTTTAGTTTATATGCATACGTATGTGTGTGTCTCTCTCTACCCATACACTAGAGTTATTTTTTTGTTTAAGCTAGCTAGGGTTTTATTTCTTCCACATAAACATGAAGGTTCTGATTTTAGCTTGATCCCATTTTTTCTTATAGCTATATAAAACAATTATACTTTGATTCTTGATTCGATATTTATATAGAACAAAAGGTTAATCCCTTCTCTAGTTTCTTTAGAGTATAATTTTAATTAAGTTGATTCTGGTTCTAGAGCAAATTAATAGTTCTAGAGATCATTCATTCTTTTTTCAAATTGTTTATGATTACTAGGATAAAAATGCAAGCTTGTTTTGTAACCATATTAGTAATTAACCGCTCTTGTTCTTCATGGAAATTCTAATGTGTGATGCAGGTGGTCATTGATCGCGGGAAGGATACCGGGAAGGACTGATAATGAAATTAAGAACTATTGGAACACTCATCTTCGTAAGAAACTTTTAAGGCAAGGAATTGATCCTCAAACCCACAAGCCTCTTGATGCAAACAACATCCATAAACCAGAAGAAGAAGTTTCCGGTGGACAAAAGTACCCTCTAGAGCCTATTTCTAGTTCTCATACTGATGATACCACTGTTAATGGCGGGGATGGAGATAGCAAGAACAGTATCAATGTCTTTGGTGGTGAACACGGCTACGAAGACTTTGGTTTCTGCTACGACGACAAGTTCTCATCGTTTCTTAATTCGCTCATCAACGATGTTGGTGATCCTTTTGGTAATATTATCCCAATATCTCAACCTTTGCAGATGGATGATTGTAAGGATGGGATTGTTGGAGCGTCGTCTTCTAGCTTAGGACATGACTAGATACAGGAAGATATATAGTTGATCGAATCTTGATGTCTTCTATATCTACCATGCTTCAAGAAGGGGTCACAGATGCGATCTAGAAGGTTGGCATATATGTGTACTAAGTTGTTTTGTGGTGATTTGTGTGATTATTATAAAACCATAAATTGTGAGTGTAACTGAGTACACAAACCTCTATTTATATATATGGATATATCTATTGCGAATAAATGAATCATCACTATCGTTAAATAAGACTCGTGGTAAGCTTTTGTCAAATACAGATAACTAATAAGCATGTTCACAATCTTAAATTATGGTACTAGATATGTTTCTAAGTTTAATTTCTTCAAGAAGTTTATTTAATGTAAACAATACAGGCTAGCTAAGTGCTAACGTTAAACTTCATATCCTTGAAAACAAAAATACACTAAACTTTATAAGCTATTAAACATATTCCGGACAGTTTACATACTAAAGTACGATAATAACATATATGTTGTTTGAAAAAAAAAACATATATGTTGCCTATAGGTTTATTATGTGTTTGCGTCACCACACGAGTTGAGGTTATAAAACTCTATTTTCATGTAATACTAAATTAAAACTCAAAAATGTTTGTTTTAAGTATTTCAGACACAATTCATGAGTTGTATATATAAGTTGAAACTTATAGGTTCTTTTTATCGATGAGGATATACTATAAGTTCGAAAATCAAAGTTTGTTGCGTAGTTCACATTTACGTATCTTATAGTAAGACCAATGTTGGTCGAAGATATAGTTTTTTACCTATGCATGCAGATTTATTGTTTAACACAGTTTTATGTATATATATGCTTACTTCATCACAGTCTCTCGTCCGTGCGTTCTCCCTCTAGAATTCGTTACTTAAAACCAAAAAGAACACCATGCCGTTTTCACATTGACTCTTCACACGTTCCCACATTTACGCCATATAAACTACCCTTAGTTAAAGCCTAGGAAAATTGAATTATAGACCAACATTAGCGGTTAGAATAATTGACGTTTAATTTACATAAGTTTTTACTTTTTACTTAAAACGAACTTCGCATGCGACTATGCTGCTCCGACCTAACCTTCTCTTTGACCCTTCGGTTCACATCACAGCAGCAAAAATAATTAACTAACCGATAGTCTCTGGCTCAACCAAATTTAGACGAAAATGATTTATTGCCAAAAAATTCGTAAACCTAAGACTCTGATTAACAAAATTTTAGTGTTAGATACATAGTCATCATAAGATTGGATACTATATATAGTCGATATACTGGATATATCTTCCAACATCTCTAGAGGTTTTACTCAAAACTTCAAGAGAAATATATATGATGCCAACGAAGGGGAACATTAAATAAAAAAATAAGATAAACAAATTGAGTATATACATGTGATGCATAAAATGACATATTCATCTGCATATACACTAACACATCTAACACACGTATAATTAACGGATAAATATTACAACGTACCGATATGAAGATATTAGTCGCAGAGACTCAAAATATGTTACTCTTTTTTAACACTGCTGTTCTACATATTCTCTATATATACCATGCGTAGATAGATATGTACTGACCATTTGTGATAATTATGTTAAACAGAGTTAGGTTAAAAGAACGAAAAGAATTGACCGGTAGATTTGGTCTCTCAAGTCTCACTTGTGTCTTCAATAGAAAGTTTGATCTTTCTTTTTGGAGATAATCAATCAATAAAGATTATGGAACATGTTAGGTACCAACTAATACTCTTCAGTTTAATTATCTCATCTGTAATCGCTTTTCTCTAGAAGTTATGGCCTACTATTCTTGTTTCAAAACAAAATGCTCTTGTTTTCTTATAAAAGAAACAATTCCTCAGTTATATTCAGACCATATATGATCTTTGGTTTTCGAGTCCTTGACGAAAAGATTTGACACTAAATTGTATAACCTTCAATAAATTGGAGTTGTTGAGGATTGGTCCTACCTCACATTGTTGCCTATTATCTGAGCAAACAATTTTCTTGGCCATCTAACATTGTGGTTCCACTTTTATGAATGTACATTGATGACCATTAACTAACCAAAGAACTAGGTGTATTTATAATACATCAGTTGTCTTTTCCTCGTATTGAAGATCTCACTTGGCAAATCGCAATGTCCATTCTTTGGCTACCTCGTCATGCTTTTCTCTATCTGTCAAGTAGAGCCGTGCAATCACCGGTAAAGCTGGACTATCTGGTCGATGAAGAAGAAGCAAAAAGAATAAGAACAATAGAGATTTACTATGGAAGTTAAATACAGTAGTTAGATGCGGACATCTATTATGTTTGTTGGCCAAAACTCATCACAAACTTTTTTTTAAAAACGTTCTCTTAGGTAGATCTGACATGAGCTGGTCATTTCATCAGAGGACTTGAAATGGTCTGATCTGAAGCCTGAGAGTAGAATAGAAACTTACAGGGTTCAGGTTTTAAGAAGATAGATCTGATGGCTTGTAAGACTTTAGTGATTGTAAGGGCTGGACTCCAACTATCTCTTAGAATGTTCACACTTAAATCTCCCGCAGTATCAACATTGCAATGGTAAATCCGAGTCTTGAACACCAACTGCAAATCAACCTCACCAACTTAACCAAAAAGACAGATGTAATAAAAGTGCAAGCTCTAGATTAGTACCTATAGCTTGACTATCACTAGACCCAAAACTTCAAGAAATTTGCTACAAAATGTATCCTAAGACTATGTTGAAAGCAATAAAACTACATAATATGCTAGACACTGAGAGTCTGAGACACTAGATGATCTCTGTTTCAATGTGATGCAGTTGAAGACTCATTGATATTCACTAAATAGTTCTTCCTAAAGAGATCATCATTAGAAATCAAAACTTCTAAACCTTAAATCATTACCAGCTAAATCAGTAAAGCTCCCAAAATGTGTTAACCAAAGAATCCATGATCATACCTTAGGTGGCTTGAATGGATAATCAGATGGGAAAATTATATCCAGGAAAAAGATCCCTCCTTCATAGGGAGTTCCTGCAAAAGTTCCATAAACACCAAATTCAAAGACTTGAAAACCTAACAAATTTTCAATCGGATTATCTACAAATATTCAAAGAGAGTATCAGAATTAAACCCGAAGGACCAATGATGGTGGCGATCCAATGGTAGAGATTATCTCCTTTTGGACCAGCTGAGCAATCAGGAGGTGGATCAATGTTAAGCTCAGCCATCTCCCTCTGTATCCTCTTCCCTGACGCAGAAACTGAAGTCTTCGCTACCCAAGACGACGCCGTTCCTGAATATCCGGCGTACATCGCCGTCGGTAACGGTCTCAACCTCCCGCTTCCGCCAGGTGTCATCATCTCCCGTCGTCGTCGTCTTCCGATACTCTCTGCTTATCCAATCCACCACTTGATCGTTTCGCTCGCACTCCATCGGGAAAAGATTTCGAAACGCCGCGTTTTTGTCCGATCAATTAAACAAATAAAGTAATCGCTGACGTGGAGATTAATTTTGTAACATGTATTTTTTATTTTTATTTTCTCTCACTAATCACTATCAATAAATTTGTAATCATTTTGACAACCAAATTTATTTAAGTTGAATTATCGAATATTCTTGTCCTTTTGTGTAATGTGATCATGTTATAACCACGTGAATCCTTAATAATTTGATAAATGATTATTCAAAGTTCTTGAAAAAGGCACACATTTTGGAAAGAAAATTGAAATTATCCAAAATCAATTTAATTTTTGTTTAAACATAATCAAATTTACTCTGTCAATTTTTATGAATAACATGATTTACGTAAACTCTCCTACAATGCACTGATTCATTTGAATATGAAATTTAAATCACTCTAATTCGAATATTTTAGTTCAAAGATGAAGACAAAAAAAAGAATGGGAACTTGTGAGCCCTCTTTAGTCTCTAGTTACACTTACACTAAAAACAAAGTACACAGTAACTACCGGTAACCGTAAGAAATCCAATCCAAGCCACAGGTAGACTTCCCCGGTTACTACAAAACCGCTTTTTGGCAAACGTTCTACAAAAGGCGGTCATGCTGAAGCAACAGTTGTAGTAGAGTGAGAGCTAACGGTGCCAATATGGGAAGATGGTAGCTAAAGATGATACGTGCGTTTGCGTTTCCTCCCAATGGACTTGCGGGTCCTAACGCATCCGGAGGAAAGTTTCCATTAGTAGCGTTTGCGTTTAAGCTGAGATAAATGGAAAATGATTTCAAAGAGTTAGGAGCAGATTTCATTTTCAAAACTTAACAAGACATAAATTTAGTATCGTTACCTTCCCGTATATGCACATGTTCTATAGCCTGCAAACACACAAGCCATCGAATTTGAGATTTACTCTGAGGAAACAACTTGAAAACATAGAATTATTGCAACACATAGATCAGAGGAAATGAGAAAAACTTACTAGGATCTCTAGTCGTAGTGATAGCCGTACCATCAAAGTCACAAGTTCCACCTGCACTTTTCATCTTCTGGTAATAGTCATTGAAAGCAAAAGAAGCATGGCTCTTAACATCGTTAGGGAGGTAGCAAGGTTGGCCCGGTTGAATGGCAGCGCAGTTAGCTCGGCCTTGACCACACGCCCAATTCAAACCGTCAACCAACTTATCATCATCAGCATCTGCTTTAGCCACGCAGAACATCGATGAACCGTTTAGAGCTGCGGAGCTAGAGCCACCACTCAAACTCAGAGGGTAAACCGAGGTCCCATTTGGAAACAAAATCCCCCAGTTTCTTTCAGAGACTGGTCCTGACCGCTTGTCTTCATTGTACAGCTCGTAGATGTAAGTGTTTATCGGTATGTCTGGTTGACTAGGAGGACCTGAGTTGTTCAGCACTCTCTTGATCAAGTTAGTGTTGAATGTCTCCGCATTAGCGACTGTTGCAGCCGCTTCATCGCTTCCACCAGACGAAGGCCAGCCTGTTTCCGTGACTACAACAGGAATCTTGGAGAAATTCAAAGCTTCCATGGAGTAGTAAGCAGCATCAACCATAGCATCAAACATGCTGTTGTAATGTAAAAGCGTGTTGGGATCAACAATCTGCTTCACCGGAGAAAGCTGCTTGAACAAAGCGTAATCAAGCGGGAAAATCCCATTAGCGGTTGTGTAACCGTAGTAAGGATACGCGTTTAACATGAAAAAGGAACCAGTGTTCTTCAAAAACTGAAGAAGCTGGTAAACCGTGGTGTTCCACGACGGGCTAAAGGTAGATGTAGATGGAGGAAACGGTTTAGGCATTATATCCATAGACATAGGGCTGGAGACTTTGACCTTAAAGTTGAGATTGGAAGCCACAAGAGCCTTGTGAATGTTGTTAAGAGCAGAGGCGAGAATCGGCGCCACGTGAGGAATCGTGGTGAGAACCTCACTACCAACAGCAATGGCGGTTATATTAGTTGAAGGAATATAAGCAGCGACGTTTTTGTTAACCCAAGCAGCTGCAGCTGAAGGAAACCGTCCGATTTTGAGGATTTCTTCATTGGTTACACCGACCATAACTTCGATGCTAGTGTTGGCAAATGCTTTGAGCATATGGCTATTAGCATCATAGAGACGGACGTGTGTGATTTGTTGTGATTTGAGAAGTGTTACAATGTCTGAAGGCGGTGGCATGTTGGTGAGATCAGTGCCAATGTTTACACCGATAAATGCAGCTGTATAAAGAATCAGATTAACATTGAGAGTCTATGAACTTCACCAAGTAATAAAAAAGTAAACTTAGAGATAGATATAACATGTGAAATTTACCGTTTGAACAGGCAAGAATTGAAAGTAGGAGCAACAACGCTTCTGCAAACCATCTCGGAAGCAGCATTGGAAACAGAGTGCTTGAAAACCTTAAACCTACAAAAACTCTGAAAAGGTTCAAAATTGAGCCATATGCTAATGATTTTAACAGAAATTTGAAACCTAATATAACAATGGATTGTAGATTTCTCACTCTGAAGTCAGAAAAAACTGTTGTTTTTTTTTAATCTTTTCAGGAGAGTTATAATTGGTCAAATATGGTAAGAACCCTAAAAATAAGTAAGCAACTTTTTTTTTTTGGTGAATTCAAGAAAGCAATTTTAGATAACTATCTCATGGCTATTAAGAAAACAGAGGATTTCCGACAGAAGTAAACTAATGGGGTCTGGAAACTAAGCAACGTTCTGAGAACAGAAGGGGAGAAACAGTAAACAAACTCATCGAGCATTCGAAAAGACACAATTTTTAATCTTTAACTCTTTTGTCGTTTTCGTTCTTTCAGACATGTGCTCTAGAAACTGGATTTGCAGAGCAAGGAAGAATGTGGAAGATACAATGAAAAGCTAGCGAAGACAGCAATGTGAGACAATGAAACACCCAGATGCAAAATCAAGAAATTATATACAAAAGTACCTAATTGGAGCTTGCCTGGTTCTAGATTCACTCGGCGAGAATTCAGATCAGAGAGAAGAAATTGAGAGAATGAAAGAAAAAGAAGCCTCGAGGTTTTGCTGCTGAGAGACAGAGAACAGGTTCAGAGATGTTACTAGTGTAGTGAACCCACCGAAGAGGAACCCAAAAAGTAAACACTTTTTTTTCTTGTCTTTCGGCGAATATTATTTGTCGAAATTGAAAGGAAATGGAAAAGAAAAAACAAAAACAAATTAAGAGATTGATTTGCTCTCAGTAAACTTTGGTTTCATCTTTCCTTATATATAATGCGTGGGAAACCAGAGAGGTGTGTTTGTGGAATAGAAGGTGAGGGGAGGCTTCAAAGTTCAAAGAAGCTCTAAATAAATTATTAATTACCTCAATGTGTCACACTAATTATTAATTAGCTCAACTTGTCATCCAAACCCAAAAACAAAAAGGAAATGAAAACATCATTTAACTACATATAATTTGGCCAATAGTAAAAGACATGGCATATACTATAGCTCACAAAACATCAAATACAACTAAGTTTTGCATTATACTTTTTAAGAAAATCAAATAAAACAGTTCAAAAATATTAACAAATATTTTAAAGTCCGTTAACAACTAATAATACGGCAATATTCCACCTTCATAATAAAAGAATACTAAATTAACAAATAAACAAGAAAACAAGATTGTAAGAGGCTCGATTACCACGCTCTTCTCATTTTCTTTCGTTTTATACCAATTTTTATTTAAATATAATCTTGAATCAAAAGAAAGATTCGTGAGTTTGCTAATTTCATGTGCATGACTCCCAAATGTTTTCTTGGAAATGTTTCTTGCATGCTCAAATTGTTCTTGATTTGGCAGTTTCTTTCATCACCGTTAAAAATGATTCAGAAATATATATATTCACCATTATTCGGAAATTGATAGTCTTTTAGAATTGCCTAATTAAGTTTTCGTATATATTTATTTTATGGGATCATTAAAATAGCAAACAATTGTTTCCAAATTTCTCCAAAACGAAGAAAGAATTGATTATCGACATTATCGCCGTGCATTTCGATCCAAGCTTAAGTGCTCTACGGGAAAACTGAAAATTCAAAAACCTGCGACGACCAAGACTTTTGTCGGATCGAGAGACTCAGACAAGTCAACAGAAGAAAAAATTTCTGGCTAAAAGAACAGAATCGTTAGTAACACTCATATACCATATGACCACTTGTAATTAATAACTTGACTTGTCTCAGGGTTTGGATTTTGGAATAAAACTTCCAATGTTAAGAGAAAAAACTAAAAAGTAAGAAACCGTTAATCTTGGCATTTTGTTTGAAAGAAAGAAACAAAGTTTTTTTTTTCTTAGATGCTTTTTGGAAAAAGAAAGCAGAAGAAAATAGCTGGAAAGTGTTCAAATGCCGATTCAAAACAAAAGGAGCCTTACGTCAAAAAGCTCCCATAATAGGACCATCTTTTTCACCATAACAATGTTAGATGAGATCTAAAAAGATAAGATGACAAATAACACATGCTAATTCAAAATACTGTCTCAAGATCATCCATGGATCAAACATAAAGCAAAATACCAATAGCACTACAAATATCTGTCTAAGTAGGGAAATATCAATCTGAGGCAAACAAAATATCTGATCAAACAGAACAAGACTGAAAAACTGAAGAGTAGAGAGATATATGGTGTAATCATAAATCACTGGCTTGGAGAACGGTCTCCATTTTGTGCTCCACGAGGGACTGGGGTCGGGCTCCTGCTCTGCCTAGGGACAGGGCTTTGGCTCCTTGCTTGTTCTGGCGTGTAGCTCCTGTTTTTTCTTGGGCTCACGCTTCTTCTTGGGCTTCTGCTGTGGCTCTTCACTCTCCCAGGACTTCCACTGCGAACCCTTGAGCCATTATGGGGTGGTGAGCGAGAGTATGACCTCTCCTTCTCATATCGTCTATCCTGAGGTGAGACAGACCTGCCATAAGACAGAGTTGGAGAGTAGAGGGTGGTTTAATCCATCAGTTAACTGTAAGAATATCTGTCAGTATGAATTTCACAGGCATGCAGAGCTAGTTACCTAGATTGATGTCTTTTAGCGGGAGGAGAATTATAGCCGCGGCTACGTGATCGTGATCTACGACCACGGCGAGGAGGAGGAGACCGAGAGTACCGAGGAGGAGAACGTCTTCTGTCCTGGAATCTGTTGCTCCTACAAACATGAAAAGATACAAGTTGAGATCAAGTCATCTCATTGTATAGACAAACTAATGCTTTTTTCTAGGAAGAATGTCAATTCACCTTCCACCTCGATCCCTTGTTCTCATCTCAGTTGGCTTCTTCCGGTTTTCTTCAGCAAATACGACAGTCAACTCACGACCAAGAAGAAGATAACCATCCATTTGATGTTTAGCCTCAGCAGCATCAGCAGGATCCATAAACTGAATGAATCCAAACCCCCTTGGATCTCTGCAACAAATCCAACAAACAAACAAAAAATCTCAGCCTAGAACCAAAAACACAATAAGCAAGAAAGATGTACAGCTTTGACGAGAAGCCTGTAGAAAAAGTTGGCATTACAATCTCCTGCAATAGAAGCCATCGTTATAAACATGAAAAAGCAAGCACTTGCCTGCAAACCTTGCAAGTTTCAGTATAAAGATGACTTCTCCAAGACTTGATATCTCTTCAAATTGAATTCAAACCCAACTTCCTTCCAACCTTCACTACCATTTAGAACATCTTCCAAAGAACTCTAATTACTTCATTGGTCTCTTCAACTCTCTAGATTCACTGTTAAACCTCAACAACTTTAATAAACAGACTCGAAGTGTGACCGAACATGGAACATATCACTGTATTCTTTCCCTAAAGTGACTCGAAGAGGGCGAAGTTTTAGGTGTACTAGACTTAAGCTGAAAACCTAAGTGTAGATAAAACAAACGTTTCAAGGCTCCAAATGTGATTTTGGGAAGATTGGATATAAAACCGGACATGTTTGACATAGACCTTTCAGAAAATTCTTATAAATCTAACAAATTCATGAGCTGCATACGATGGAATGTAGGATTCACAAAAGGTGGTTTACGAAGCAAAAGAAAACAATAAGAAAGAGACATAGTCTAATTGAAGTAATGTAAAATTATGCCCTGGATGTATAAACATTCAATGTCTTATCTACAGAGCATCCTCACCCAGTATAGTAATCCCTAGGAAGGTAGATGTCCTTGACGGGACCAAACTGCTCAAATGGCCTCCTGAGGTCTTCTTGCCTGGAGAAAAGGTCAAGAGAAAACAGAGTCAACCAATTGTAAACAACTGTGATTTTCTAGTAATATGGATACACAAGTTTATGCATGCGCTATCTAAAAATAATGAAATATACGTTTTACATGCTTCTAAATCAGTTTTTGCCACACAAAAAAATCCACCAAACCAATCTTTGATGATGAGTCATACATCAGCTTTAGGAAAGCCTTTTAGACAAGGCTAAACAAGTAATGGACTCACGAAAACTTACAAGGAAACAAAATCATTGAAAAGAAATATATAATTTTGTGTAAGAGAGAAAAGAGTAGTATACACATGCAGTAGTAAAGAATATACCTGCAATCATGACGTAAGTTGCGAACCAAGAGACTGGTTGGGAGATCACTGTCACGACTCCCACCAAACCGGCCCCGAGGGCTAGGGCTCCGGCCCCTCCTTCCATAACCCCTTGGTGGTGATGGCGTGTAGCTCCTTCCTCTCATTGTGTCTAGACTTTAATATCTATATCAATCAAGTAACCAACAGAAATTGAGTCAGAGAATGTGCTAGATATGATTGAATGATTAAGAAATAGAAGAACCACCGCAGAAGCTTACACACATCTAGAGAAGACTTCAAAAAAGTATAAAACCAAATTTGAATTCTACAAATTCCAAGCCATAAAACAATTACTGAATGTGGATATACATCTAGCTAATAATGAGTTTCAAACTAAGAACTAAGCTATCGGAGAACATCTCAAGTAACAACAAGAAAGATCGATCCTAAACAAGAATACAAATTTGAGATCAATTCAATAGACCTTAATTAACCACTGCCGATAAGATAAGACGACGAAGAAGAAGAAAGGAGAACAGATTAAGCATCAAGAGACTTACCGCAGCTAAGGAGTTGAAAAGAACGACGGACGGCGAAGAAAAACACAGGGGAAGCGGCGGGATATGTATCGGAGAAAAGAGACAGTGTTTAGAGAGAAAGTGTGAAACCTAGTTTTATGGTTTTGGATCTTATGGTCTGAAGCGAACGGGTCATTAGGGTTTTTTCTGCAATTTTTTATTTTATTTCCTTTCTTATGTATTGTCTACAAATCCTTTCGTTTTTCCCTTTGTCAACTTTTGCCCCAAATTCCTTCCAAACGTTTAGTTTTACGCACCATACTTTCTTATATTACATGTAGACCCAGTTAATGTAGTTTTTTTTTTTAAAATCAACAGATCCATTAAATGTAGTTAATTTCTTAACTTAATTGTAAAGTTTGAATCTTGTTCTTATGAGAGTAATTTAGAGGAATTTAAGTATTGGTTCAATCTAACTCTTGTGATAGAATATGAGGATATATCTTATATTAAGCCGGTTTATTTTGATCGTTTATCATTGAAATTATGTTTGGTTGATTAAAAAATGAAAATATCTAACTTTTTTTGTTATGTATTCTACACTAAAATTTGAAATCACTTGTTACTCTTACAATTTTATGTTTTCCGTATGTGTGTTTCGACAACTTCTCCAATCAAAATGCATAATAATAAATTAATCGATTTAGTTTTATTCCAATCACTTTGTTACTAACAAAATGTGTTCTTGGCATTCAAGAGACATTAGCCATACATTTTTCTTTTTTTTCAAAGAGAAATAATAGTAAAGTTCATATCAACGATTTAAATATATGGTCAAATTGAATGATATATCTAAGATACCAATTTGAAAGAAAATAAACTAAAAAACTGTTAAACTATTTTAGTCGAGTGGTTCATTCATCTTTGAATTTAAGAAACAAAAAAGTTGATAAGAAAAGTTTTTGAAAGTTAAAAAACATGTGAAGAGAGTAGAAAATATAAACCAAGGGTCTGTTTGTAAAGCCGAATTATCTGAGTCAAAACAAAAAATATCGCAACTCTAATAGGGTAAAAGCGAAATCATAAAAACATAACGAAGCCCTAGTCCAAAAATTTCTCATACTATAAAATGATTTTTTTTTTTGCTTCGCTCCCTCTTTTTCACTTCGTTAACGGCCCCGCCTCCACTCTATCCTACCGCCGACGTCCGTGATCGCCGGTTAGTCTTCTTCTTTCTCTTCGCCCTCTCAACATACATCGTTGCAGAAATCAATCGTGTTTCGAGCTGCGCGATTGCATTGGTCAGGTTTAGGAAAGCTATGTGTGTTTTGGTAGTGGTTCGGCTTTATTTGGCCTAAACAAATCTAGCTATTGGTTCAGAAGAAGGTGGAATCCTGAGAAAGCTCTCTAAACAACGCATGTGATCTAGCAATTGGATTACTTTACAAAAATTAAGAGTCTTTAAGGTGCATAACCTGTGTGATAGAATGTAATTGGATCTATGACTTGTGGACCATTTCCTAGGTTTTTTAAAAGATTTTTTCTGATATGTATGACAACAGACACGAGGATTATGCTAGTAATTGCCTGAAAGTATTGATTTTTGGAGCCTAAAACCTTTTGTATCATTTTGGTGAAAGGTTATGTTTCACTCGTGTAACACAATTCCATTTCACTTGTTACATTTTTATATATGTTTTCACTTGCATTATCTAAGAAGCTGGAATTCTTGCTTTGATTTTATTAGCAGTAGCATCTAATTTTGTTTGTTTTTCAGTTTCTCTCTTCAGGAAAAGTGTAGTTAAACGATTGAGTATTCCAATTTTGTTCTTTGGCTATGTAATTTACAGAAATGACTGAAGCAGAGTCCAAGACTGTTGTTCCTGAGTCAGTGTTGAAGAAGAGAAAGAGGGAGGAAGAATGGGCACTTGCCAAGAAACAGGAGCTTGAGGCTGCCAAAAAGCAGAATGCTGAGAAGAGGAAACTCATATTTAACCGGGCTAAACAGTACTCCAAGGAGTACCAGGAGAAAGTATTTTTCTACAAGCTTAGTTTGCAATTTTTTCTAATGTGAGAAATGCAAATTCATTGAGCGTTTCTGCTACTTGTTTTCTTCAGGAAAGGGAATTAATCCAGCTGAAGCGTGAGGCAAAATTGAAAGGAGGCTTTTATGTTGACCCAGAAGCTAAACTGCTTTTCATTATCCGTATCCGTGGGTAATATGATCTACTATTACTATCTCCCAAGTATAAGGATGATGTGTTACTTCTATAACTGTTTTCTCATTTTTCTATCTATTTGTTTCTATCATCAGTATCAATGCCATTGACCCAAAGACAAAGAAGATTTTGCAACTTTTGCGTTTAAGACAGGTAACAATCTTATGATGAGAACTTTGTAATATGTTAACCAATGATACAAAAGGATCGTATCTGACACTTAAAATCATTTATTGCAGATTTTCAATGGTGTGTTCTTGAAGGTCAACAAGGCAACCATTAACATGCTTCGCCGTGTTGAACCCTATGTAACCTATGGGTACCCCTCTTCGTGCTTACATTTCAAAACTTTCTTTTCTTATTTAACCTCATTAGTAAGTGGTAGTCTTACCATGGACGACTCTTGTTTTCCTCAGATACCCGAACTTAAAAAGTGTGAAGGAATTGATTTACAAACGAGGTTTTGGAAAGCTTAACCACCAGAGGACTGCCTTAACAGACAATTCTATTGTAGATCAGGTGCATATCATCAACCTATCTCCTTCATCAAGTCTGGTTCAGTTCCTAAAGTCAATATTATTGCCGTTATCCCTGTCCTAGAAAAAATGATGTATTATCATCAATGTTGGATTCAATTTGTCTAACAGATATGGATTGTCATTTATCATCAAAACTCTATGTCTTCTCTATATTTACATATCCTTTGCTGTTGAATCAGGGGCTAGGAAAGCATGGCATCATCTGCGTTGAGGATCTGATCCATGAGATCATGACGGTTGGGCCACATTTCAAGGAAGCCAATAACTTTTTGTGGCCATTCCAGTTGAAGGCTCCATTGGGAGGGATGAAGAAGAAGAGGAACCATTACGTGGAAGGAGGAGATGCTGGAAACCGCGAGAACTTCATCAACGAGCTCGTTAGGAGAATGAACTGAAGCGTAAGCGTTATTGCTCTGAAACTCCCTAGGAAACGTTTTGCTATAGGTGGAAAACTTCTGTTCGCTTGCTTGTGTTGCCATTGAGGCGAAGTAAACATTTACGGTGAAAGACTTTGATATTTTATAAGTTTGAAATTGTAAGAACACATCATTTATTTCCTTCCACATTACATCGTCACTTGCATTGCATTTTTATACAGGACTCATTTGGTAGAATGAATACACTTGATAGAACAAAAATATACATCATCTTTTCCATTAAATTTTTTTTTGTCTTGGCAAATACGGTGACATGTATGACACACCGGCCGAGAAACACCATTGTTTGAAGCAATCTCGACCTCCAAACCACTAACTTTGATCCTATGGCCAGACTTCAAATAAGGGTATTTCCCTAAGATGCATTCAACATGTAGAGTCGTGCAGCATTCATGGCAGGTGTAGAAAAGTTTCTTTTTGTTTATATTTTCTTCGCAAATCTCACACCACCACTCAAGCTGAAAACTCTTCGAGTAATATTTATCACTGTATAGAGTGAGTGAGTGCGAGTCATACTTGTATTTTACCAGTTTTGGTAAATTCAAGCATTTGAACTCCAAGGGAAACCAGCATCCTTTGTAACATTTTGCTGCAAATCTTGAAGATTGAGTGCAACCTTCACACCTGTAAATAAATTCATCAAAGTATATAGCCAGATAAAGAGGATGTTTATGCATACTATGGTCGAATGGTTCGGCAAAAGAAGCACACTTCACATCTATTTTAAACTCACAATCTTCTTGGCAACACTTGTACATGAATCCGCAAGAATGTTGGTTACATACAGAGCAAGTGAAGAACCCATTTTCGTTGTTCATCGCGTCAACATGTATGGTAAGCGGATGAATATGTATCCCATGTTCCATCTTCCGAGGAAGACTCGCACACACGTCGTGAAGAGCAAAGTCGCATTGCTTGCAACCCAAGAAACTACCAAATTCAATTGGAAGGACACAGGCTTGACATACTTGTCCACTTTCTTCTTTTTCGCCCATATCGAGTCTCAATAAATCATGTTCATGGCTAAAATGGCGTACTGATTTTCCATCTATTTCCACCAACGCAGCAAGATCAACTTGAGAGTCAATCTCCTCTGGTTCAGGCTCTTCTTCAAGATCTTTGCCATCCCACACATCAAAACGAATTATACAGCTTGAATGGACAACATAATTACATGTCTTCTCAATACAAGAATATCCTCCATATCTAACATCAACTTGGCTCCGGCAAACTCCACAAATGTTATCACCATCAGAGATACGAAAAACGTGAGAGAGACGCTGTGAGTGACGTGTGAGCTTTATAACCTTTGGTAGGAATATACACTGTCTATGTACAAAGAAATCGCATTGTAAACATCCGTACATATCCATACCTTTATCATCCCTCCCACAAACATCACAAGGGAACGGATTCTCTCTACGAATGAAAGTTAGTGTATGCTCATGAATCTTTGCATTGATTATTGTGAGACAATCCTTATGGAAATGGGATCTACATTCACGACAATAATATGCGAAAGATTCAAAAGAAACCGTACTTTTACACAATTTGCAAATTGCATCTCTAGAATCGCGTGGAGATTCTTCAAATATGTGTCTAGCGTGATCAGATGGGAAATACATTATGGTGATGTGATTTTGTTAAGGACTATAATCGTATAAATAGATATATTGTTATTCTCCTTCTTTAGGTACAAGTACAACAAAGACGAGGATATCTTCGGTTTTACGATGCTTGGAGAAAAAGCTAAGTCCATAACAATACTTTGTTTGTGAGGTCTTGATTTGGTTAGCACAAAGTAAAGAACAATAATGTTATTTTGTAATCGTATCTGATTACTTTCTTTGTATGTAAAACTCGTAAAGGTTTAAGCCAGATGCTAATCTTGGAATTTGGGCTTCAAATTGTCGTAGGCCCATTTTGTGCTAAGGTTTTGATTGGGCCAAAATAAAATAAAGAGCTTAGATAGCCCATGATCAGTTGCATGTTCCTCTGCTTGATCTCTCCCCTGTTTCTGAGTCCCTTGGATTTAGTAATAACTGCTAATATCGAGCAAGTAAATTCTATCAAAACACATTTACTAGATGTTCCTCTAGATACGAAAACCAAACAGAACCAGTCTTCGTCTTCGAAGATCTCTTAGACAGAGTCATCATGTTTCTAGTGCCTAACAGATTCATGCACGCAACAAGATTTTCGAAACTGAATCGTTGAAGAGATTATTGTGTCAAAGGAGTAGTGTTATATCCAGCTAATATTCTGCCTAGTTAGCCATATCATGGAAACTTTGTCTCCAAAACTTATCACAAAACCCATGTGACTTCAATAGTGGGTCATTTATTAACTAAATAATTCCCAGATCTTAGTTTCCGTAGTACCTTGTTGCTGCAATTAGTCTCCCAAACCTGTTAACATTTATGACATTTAATCTTTTTTTATGACTCCAATTCCAAGTACAGCTAGTTGTACTTGTCTCTGTACATTCATGGTAAGGAGGAATCAGAAAAGAAATGTTATTATTTTCAAAACTACATCTTCCTTTTTATTTCACTATTTTCATATCCATCTTAATTTATTTTGTTAATTTGTAACGTGAAGATATAATCATCTCCAAAGAGAATTGTAATCTTGATTTTTTGGTTATAAATCAATATTTAAAAATAGTAGTATGGTAGGTGAGAATGAGATATCAGTGCATCCTAATTGCTTGATTTCGTTTAGGTGACAGGTATGTAGCGGATGATGACAGGTGAGCTATGGTATACCAGAAATGGCTCATGATTTGAAACTTTGTTCGAACTTCTCATGAACCAATGAAAACTCTTGTTATCATAGAGACTCAAACACATGAATCACATATAATAAAGGAAATCTGGATGATAAAGATCAGATTGAAAGAGACAGAGGATCAGACTTTTGTCAATGGAAGGTATTCATTGCATTGAATCTATAGATATGGCTCTTCTTGTTTATATCTTGGGGTTGTTGTTGTGCAAGCCAGCTTTGTTTCATTATGATTTATGTCTCTTAATTGTTTGTTTACTTAATATGTTTGTTTCATGCAATTTTTGAAATTTCGATATGGTGAACTTAACAAATACAAGCACATGGTCTGGATATTTAGTATACTAACGAACCAATTTATTTCTCATGAATATGATTACCTTACTTCTCTTTTAAATATCCTTATTTTATTTCATTCAGTCCCGGATTGTTGTAGTCCAAAGGTTTTGCATTATTGTGATGAAATTTTGTAGATACAACTAAAATCTTAACGGAAGAAACTATGGCATGATCATCTATAATTAGCGGGAACATAACGGCATGATATATACAGTTGACTTTGAGAAGGGAAAATGTGATTTCTTTATCAAAACAATGTTAAAACATGTGTATAATAATATATATTGGTGTTTAATTAGTAACCAAATGTGATATATCGGGGAAAAAATAAATTTCATGAACCCATGTTATTATTTGCCTAATTAAAAGGCTAAACCAGACCATAATTTGAATTTTAAATTGGTACAACTACTGAACATGTTTCACATAATCTGAATTATTAATATCGATTAGCTGTAGTACTTATGTATTTCTGTGGTCTTTAAACAAATCAAGTCTCTTAATTAAATTTTGGATGTATATGATTATCTTCTAGATCTGATCACCTTGTGGTTTTTGAATTGAAAGGCATGGATTGTGCATGGTCGTACCTATCCTAACTAAGATTATGTTTCATTCATTTATAATCATGATTATCTAATAATTACACGATTATGTGTACAAACTGAATTTTAGTATTATACTAAAAATACCAAGTACGTGGTTGGTCTGGTGATCATCACCATAAATAACACATATGTCTTCGTGGATAATTAGCTTTCGGTAGCTGAAAGGGAACAGATGATTTGACTATGTAAATTGTAAAAGGGTAAGATTACAAAGTTTAGCTTTTACTTTGAAATTTCGTTTATTTTGTTCTTTCTAAAATCATCTTTATGGTTGACTTGACCGTAATTTTCTTGGGATACACTCTATCGTTTTGACTTCATATACTAACTTGTTTTAAGAGTACTTTTCATAGACTAACTTGCCGTTCAAGTTCTACAAATACTGGGATCAAGCGACTGACCTTATCAAAATGTTAAAAGTCTTGATGTTGACATTTTTTGCCCAAGATAGAGACATTAAAATTAAAATCCCATGATTATGAGAACATCTAATTCTCTATAGCTTCACCTAGTTTTTTTTTTTTTTGAGT
>Ga0041059_1000456_pt1 | contig 30678 bp, 24 predicted proteins | sample AraColnosormetaG_FD_56232 | JGI IMG/M metagenome (GOLD analysis project Ga0041059, IMG submission 56232) | Arabidopsis roots microbial communities from North Carolina, USA - Col MF nosort | ecosystem: Host-associated > Plants > Roots > Unclassified | place: USA: North Carolina | collected...
CAAGCTAATAAAAATCTGTGTATAAAAAAAAAAAAACCCTACAGCTCCGTCTTCTCTCCAGTCTCACAATTTTCCTCATATTTATAAATCCGTAAGGGAAATTTTCTAGAAACTCACCAAAAAAAAGTATTCTTTGAATTCAAAGAGAAACCCAAACTAGGGTTTCCATAATCCCTTTTCTACTATATCTCCCACTCTCATAAATCCGATCGCTAAAATCGCCACGATCCTTACTTTCTGGTAAGCTCTCAAGCGAAACCCACTAAAAGTTTCGTCTTTTTCTTCTTCGCATCAAAATCTGATAAGGGAAGAGAACAGTGAAGGAGAGAAGCTAGCTGACGATACTAATTCAAGGCATTGTTTGACTTGTATGCAACAAACCAGGACTGGATTTTGAAATCTCGGTTTTTAGGGTTTTTGTAGTGGGGTTAAGTTAACACAATGGATGACCTTGAACAGGCAATAGTAATTAGCTTTGAAACTGGTGCTGTTGATTCGGCTTTAAAGTCTCAAGCTGTTACTTATTGTCAGCAAATCAAAGAGACTCCTTCTATTTGTAGTATATGTATTGAGAAGTTATGGTTTTCTAAGCTTGTCCAAGTTCAGTTCTGGTGTTTGCAAACGCTTCAGGATGTTTTAAGGGTTAAATATGGATCTATGAGCTTGGATGAGCAGAGTTATGTGAGGAAATCAGTGTTTTCAATGGCTTGTTTGGAGGTTATTGATAATGAGAATGCTGGTAGAGTTGTGGAAGGACCTCCTTTTGTTAAAAACAAGCTTGCACAGGTTTTGGCTACTTTGATCTATTATGAGTACCCTTTGATTTGGTCCTCGGTGTTTCTTGATTTCATGCTTCATTTGTGCAAAGGTGCTGTTGTGATCGACATGTTTTGTCGGGTTTTGAATGCCTTGGACGATGAGTTGATTAGCTTGGATTACCCCCGGACACCAGAAGAGATATCTGTTGCTGCTCGAGTCAAGGATGCAATGAGGCAACAATGTGTCCCTCAGATAGCCAGAGCATGGTATGACATTGTATCGATGTACAAGAATTCCGATCCTGATCTTTCTGCTACTGTGTTAGATTGCATGAGAAGATTTGTATCTTGGATTGACATTGGTTTGGTTGCCAATGATGCATTTGTTCCACTGCTGTTTGAATTGATTTTGTCTGATGGATTGTCTGAACAAGTCCGCGGTGCAGCAGCTGGGTGTGTCTTAGCCATGGTTTCTAAGCGGATGGATCCCCAGTCAAAACTGCCCCTTTTGCAGACCCTTCAAATCAGTCGTGTTTTTGGTTTAGTATCCGGAGATGTTGATTCCGATTTGGTATCAAAAGTATCTGCTTTGCTTACTGGCTATGCTGTTGAGGTTCTAGAATGCCATAAGCGTTTGAACTCAGAGGACACCAAGGCAGTCTCCATGGATTTGCTGAACGAAGTTCTGCCATCAGTTTTTTATGTCATGCAGAAGTGTGAGGTGGATTCTACTTTTAGCATCGTCCAGTTTCTCCTGGGTTATGTTTCCACTCTCAAAGGCCTCCCTGCATTGAAGGAGAAGCAGCTGCTCCACATTACACAGATTCTCGAAGTGATAAGAATTCAGATTTGCTATGATCCTATGTATCGTAATAACCTTAATTCACTGGATAAAACTGGATTGGAGGAGGAAGATAGAATGTCCGAGTTTAGAAAAGATCTCTTTGTCTTATTACGTACAGTGGGCCGTGTTGCTCCTGAAGTTACTCAGCATTTCATTCGTAACTCACTAGCAAATGCTGTTGAATCTTCATCGGAGAGCAATGTTGAAGAAGTGGAAGCTGCGCTCTCGCTTTTGTATTCATTCGGAGAGTCTATGACCGAGGAGGCCATGAAAACAGGATCTGGGTGTTTGAGTGAACTAATTCCGATGCTCTTGACCACACAGTTCCCTGGTCATTCACATAGACTTGTTGCACTAGTGTACTTAGAAAACATAACAAGGTACATGAAGTTTATTCAGGAAAACTCCCAGTACATTCCCAATGTTCTTGGTGCTTTCCTTGATGATAGGGGTTTGCATCACCAGAATTTCTATGTGAGCCGTAGAGCTGGTTACTTGTTCATGAGAGTCGTGAAATTGTTAAAATCAAAGCTTGTACCATTCATTGACAAGATCTTGCAGGTAAGGGTTTGATTTTCATTTTCTCTTATCTACAGCTCGTTTGATCTGAAGGCTAGTTATCCATTTTTGTATATCCGATGTATTTTCTTGTTTAATTTTTTTGTCTAACTATCTTTTTATGAAAAATCAGAACCTTCAAGATACGTTGTCCCAGTTGACGACTATGAACTTTGCATCAAGAGAACTTACTGGAACTGAAGATGGCAGTCACATTTTTGAGGTTTGACTACCACTTGAAGCTGCTGTTTTCATATATGTACTTCTGCTTGGAAAAAAGGAAATTTTTTCAGTACTCTAAAAAAAATCTCTCAACTCCTAATGCGTTTTTCTGTAGGCTATTGGCATAATCATAGGGTTGGAGGATGTCCCGGCTGAAAAGCAGTCAGATTATTTGTCTTTACTGCTTACCCCTCTCTGTCAACAGGTTTTCGTTTCTACCATTCTCTTGTTCATGAAACTTTTTGGCAATAATTATGGTCAGGTGTACTCACACTCTTTCCATGTGATATGATTGTACCAGATTGAGGCAGGACTTGTGCAGGCAAAAGTTGCAAGTTCCGAAGACTTTCCTGTGAAAATTGCAAATATCCAATTTGCTATTGTGGCAATTAATGCGCTCAGCAAGGTTTGTGTTCGTTTATTCTAGTTTCTGCACGTGAGATTTGTTACTTGGTACTTCAAATTTTACCCTCTTCTGGGCTTGTCCTTACACTTTTGCTTGCAATTCAGGGCTTCAACGAACGTCTTGTTACTGCTAGTCGTCCTGGAATTGGTCTCATGTTTAAGCAGGTTTGTAAACAAGATGGTCTTTTCCCTCTTATGAATCATGTATTGCTTTGCAACCTGTCTTTCAATGCTTTTGTACTTTTTGCAACTTCAGTTGTTGACTGTAATTCTCTGCCCTAATTGAAACTGCTCTGTATTTACTCTTTACTGACCATTGGTAACCTTCTCCGTAATGTAGACACTGGATGTTCTTCTAAGGGTGCTAATTGAATTTCCAAAGGTCGAGCCTTTGCGGAGTAAGGTATGAGTTTAGTTGTATTTTATTAAGTAGACATATTGTAATCAGTAGTGTTGCATATTCTTTTCCATTAAGTTATTGATTCACAGGTCAGTGATTAGCTTGTTCCCCTTTTCTGTAGGTCACATCATTCATACACCGTATGGTTGATACCCTTGGATCCGCTGTGTTCCCTTATCTTCCCAAGGCTTTGGAACAGCTACTTGCTGACAGTGAGGTAAAACGAAAATTTCAAACCTCCCCTTATTATTCAATGCTCCACTGCTTTCATTTCCTTTAATTAATATTAAGTTGATCTCCTACGATTCACTTACTTACCTGGGAGTAATATCTACTAATCAAGATACGTCATTTCGGGCAATGATGCTGCACACTAATTTGATTACTTCTTCAACAAAAAGTCTTACTGTGTATGTGTATTGTTGCAGCCAAAGGAAATGGTTGGTTTCATGGTATTACTCAATCAGCTTATCTGCAAATTCAACAGCGCTCTCCATGATATACTGGAAGAAGTATATCCCGTGGTTGCTGTTAGGATTTTCAATGTAATTCCAAGAGATGGGCTCCCTTCACGCCCTGGGGCTGTTACTGAGGTATTTCGTTTGATTTTCTTTCTTAACTCAATTTTATGATCTGCAATTGTAACTTGAGAACCTGCTGATATCGTAGCATCCTTTACATCCAGTCATATATCCTTTTTTTTTTGGTGTAGGAAATGAGGGAACTGATAGAGCTTCAAAGGATGCTGTATACATTTCTTCATGTTATAGCCACACACGATCTTTCTTCTGTATTTCTTACGCCGAAAAGTAGGGCGTATCTAGATCCTATGATGCAGCTGGTTTTGAATACTTCTTGTAATCACAAGGATATTACCGTACGTAAGGTTTGTAACACTTTCCCTTTGGTTGCATATTCATTTAATTTTGATGATCTTTTTCGCTTACTTATTATCCACTTGTTTTACTCTTTGCCATAAAAATAGGCGTGCGTGCAGATATTTATAAAGCTTATTAAAGATTGGTGTGCCGAGCCATATAGCGAGGAGAAGGTAGGCTTGTTAAATAATTTTTATTAACCTTCTTTTCTTCATGAAAGAAGGACAAATGTCATAATCAAGAACTATTTTTGCTTTCAGGTTCCAGGTTTTCAGAATTTCGTGATCGAAGCGTTTGCAACAAACTGTTGTTTGTACAGTGTGCTAGATAAATCCTTCAATTTCAGTGATGCAAATACGGTAAGCTTAAGAAACTTCAATTCTCTTTTCATTTTGGAGTTTTATCTGTCCGTTGCAGTTGTATAAACTTCTGAATTGTTTCCACAACTGACTGGGTTTCTTCCTTCGCTATGCATCGCAGCACGCATTGTTCGGGGAAATCATCACGGCTCAGAAAGTAATGTATGAAAAATTTGGTAATACGTTTCTCATGCATCTTATGTCGAAAAGTTTCCCATCAGCACATATTCCACAAGATTTGGCGGAGCAGTATTGCCAAAAGTTGCAGGTTTGTTAAGTTTTACTCCCTCAAAACGACCATAAGTAGATAAAAAATTATCTCGTCTTGTGCTTAAACATAGTCTCTCCTTTCCGTGTTTGGTATTCCAGGGCAATGATATCCGAAGCCTCAAGTCATACTACCAGTCCCTTATAGAAAATCTCCGGCTTCAACAAAACGGGAGTCACGTTTTCAGATAGCATTCGAAATACAGCTAGTTTCATAGAAAGAAAGGTCTCTCAGGTCAATTCCGCTACGAGCTCTAATGGTTTTACCAAGAAAGCTCTCTTCCTCAATTTTTGTACATGACAGGTTTGAAGTCATGTGCTTAATATAATGTTCATCTCTTTACAGGCTTCTCCAGATGTAAATAGTATTTGTCAATGTCTACTTGAGAGGTGGCAACAAGGTTCGCTTTCACCATCCAGATCAAATTAGATCAAAAGCTTGAGAGAGATTCATACTGTTGTTGATGTTGGTTCTTCTCAAATCTGCAGTTGTATCTTCTTACACATAATCATGTTCTCCGACTCGAACCAAGGGCCTTACAAGTTGTTCCAGTGCACACACACACTCTGAGGCAGATCAGCTGTTATTTCTTATTGCGCTTTGTTGTGAGATTGTGTCTATAAAGCCCTTCCTTTTTTGGTCCTATCTCCAAGTTTTGATGGTCTTATAACTCTCTGCAGTCGATGTTTTCTGTTTTTCTTTGTCCATGAAAATACTTTAGAAAAAAACTATGAGAGATCATAAAAGACAGACACACAAAACAATTTTGGCTGAATTTTGTTTTCCTATTTTATTCATTTAATTAATATGAAATTGTATTATTTTTCGATATTGAGGTCTCCTCTTATTTTCTAACTTATTTTGAGACACCAAACACAGATTGTTCTTTTGACAATTGAAGTGGCAAAGAAAATAAAAAGAGGTTAAAAAAAACTAAGATAAAAGAGATCGAAACAATGAATTTGTTATATTTCGGGATGGCATTGATAGATAATTTAATATTTTGTGTAAACTACGTATTTTTACCCAAAAAATCTGAAATCTATATGTTTTTAAGTGTTAAAAAGTGTCATATCCGTAAAATTTTAATAAAAATAGCAATTTCCAAAATTTTATATGAAAAATAGCAAAATCAACAATAACCCTTAAAAAATAAAAGAGGGTTATATTTATATATTGTAACGGTGAAAAATCGTCATCTACTTCTTCTTGAAACCCTAGTTCCAAAATCTGCACACACACTCAGAAGAAGAAGACGTCATCTCTCTATCTCTGTCTTTCTGCTAATTTCACGAAGAATCTGAGAATATGCCAACCATCAGTGTTGGCAGAGACCGTTTGTTCGCTGCTCTTGGAGAATCCTATAGTAATTCAATTTCTTCTTCTCCTTCTTCTTTCTTTCTCTGATTTCATAGTGTGTGTTTTCTAATTTCGTCTTATCCTCTTTGTAATGCAGCTCAGGAAAAATTCGAGGAACTGTGTTTCAGTTTCGGTATCGAGCTTGACGATGTGGTGAGTGACTTCATTTTGATCTGCTTTTGTGATTTGATTCTTTTTTCAAATCCTGATTAAGGTTTTGCATCGTATATCAATGAAACAGACTACTGAAAAGGCAATAATCAGAAAAGAGAAGCACATCGATGAAGAAGCTGATGATGATGAAGAAATCATCTACAAGATTGAAATTCCTGCCAACAGGTTTATAAACTGTGACTTTTCTTCTTCTAGATTAAGGAATTGTTTAAGTATTAGGAAATTGATTCGGTATTTTGTTTATATCTCTAATTGCAGACCTGATTTGCTTTGCCTCGAAGGGCTTGCTCAATCTCTTCGCGTTTTCATCGAGAAACAGGAGATACCAACGTATACTCTTGCTGACATTAGCAAAGACAAGATCCTTCAAATGAATGTTAAACCTGAGGTGTGTGTGTTTCTGTCATAGCAAGTATCTTCTGATTTGGTTCCTTCTTTATTGAAACTTTTCTCCTTTTGTAGACATCGAAGATTCGTCCATTTGTTGTATGTGCTGTTTTAAGAGGTGTAACCTTTGACGAGGCTCGTTACAACAGCTTCATTGATCTTCAGGATAAGTTACATCAGAATATTTGCAGGTAAATGACATTGCTAGTTATAGGATCCATTTCTTCTCTCTTGTATTATTTCAATTATTAGCTACCATCATTGTGTTGGCTTGCATTTTGGGATTAAAAATTGGTTTCCATTTATTTAACTTTGCTACGCTGTACACATTTCAGGCGAAGGTCCTTGGTTGCTATTGGAACTCATGACCTTGATACATTGCAGGGTCCTTTCACATACGAGGTGATTGTCTGTTATTATCTTTCCTCTTCTTTTTTCGTGTCTACAGTCTTCCTCTACCTCTCGAAGAAGTAGAATACTGATCCAACTTTCATACAATCTGTTTCCTTTGATTTATGTTGACACTTTTGTTTAGTTGAGCTTTTTTCGTGTCTCATTAACTCTATGTATATTATTTTTCAGGCTTTGCCGCCAACGGATATAAATTTTGTACCTTTGAAGCAAGTAAGTCAATGTCATTATGGGTTCATCAACTAGTATCTCTGTTCAAAATAGTTACATGTGCCTGTGTTTCTTTGTTTAAATTCTGAATCATTCTTTCTCCTCGGTTATATAGATAAATGATTTTTAATGTAATGGTTATTTGGTTATAGCATGTTCTTTTTTTTTAATTTCTGGTACAATTTCTCACTTCTTCGTAGTGACAATCTAGTTTGTTTCATGTTTGTACCTAATACCAATTTCTTGGTCGCAGACAAAGAGCTTCAGGGCTGACGAACTTATTGAATTCTACAAGGTAAACAGTTAATCTGTTACTTTCTCGTATTGTGTTATGACATTTGTTACTCTTGTGAAATCGTAACTTCTTTGGAGCAAATAATCAACGAAAGATATCCCCGAACTTATGGATATGTATAGAATGAGATGAAATAATTGTTTACTCGCTGAATAACTACTTAGGCTTTCCGAAGGCTTTTCCTTGATGTGTGAAAGATTACTTTTGTTTGCAGTCTGATATGAAGCTGAAAAAGTTTCTACACATAATCGAGAATTCACCCGTCTTCCCTGTTTTATACGACAGTAAGAGGTATTTGTTCTTCCTACTTCTGTTCATTTTACCTCTAGGGTGAAGAAGTAAAGATGTCTATCAATCTATGATAAATACTTTCATAAACCAATCAATAATTTTCCTACTATAAATGAATTACGTACTGAAACATAATGAAAGCTCACTTTTGCAGAACTGTGCTGTCATTGCCACCTATTATCAATGGTGCACATTCAGCAATTACCTTACAGACAAAGAATGTCTTCATTGAATGTACTGCAACTGATTTGACGAAGGCCAAGATTGTTTTGAATACAATGGTATGTTGTTAACAAATCAAACCTACAGTGCTAACTGATCAATAGCTAACTAATCATTTAACGTTTTCCAGGTTACAACCTTCTCAGAATTTTGTGCCAGAAAATTTGAGATTGAGCCTGTTGAAGTTACATACGACGATGGAAAGTCATACATCTATCCGGATTTAGCTGTCTATGATATGGAAGTTCCTCTCTCTTTCATTACAGACTCAATTGGAGTCTCTTTAAAGGTGGAACAGGTAATAAAGACATCACTGTTGTCAATTTGTAATGGTTGAACCAGCCTCATTTTCTTATTTGAGATGTCGATTTTAGAGGCTACTGTGCAATGATTTTAATCATTTGTTATGTGAAATGGATTTTGTACCTTTCAGGTTACAAGTCTGCTGACCCGAATGCAGCTGCAAGCTGAGCAAGCAAAATCTAGTGATAACCAGTGTGCCATCAAAGTACATGTACCCCCCAGCAGGAGCGACGTTCTCCACCCTTGTGATGTTATGGAGGTATATTTTCATAGCTAAAACCCTTCTGTGTTGGTGACATAATGCCATTATGATGATTCTCCATATAACTAATCATTTTGCTTGTATTTCACCAGGATGTTGCCATTGCCTATGGTTTCAATAACATTCCAACAAGAAAGCCTGCTTCGATAAAACCACTGACTTTGAATGAGCTCACTGATCTTCTAAGAATAGAGGTATTTGCACTTCCATTTAACTGTTGCATCAGCTCACAGAGATCTGTGTCTGTGTTTCTTGTTAAATTACTTTTAAGCATTTGTTTCTCAGGGAAATTATCTATTTTATATTTTGAATTTAGATTGCGATGTGTGTGTACACGGAGGTGGTAACGTGGCTACTATGCTCACATAAGGAAAACTTTGCGATGCTAAATAGAGAGGATGTTAATTCAGCCGTCATAGTTGGGAACCCGCGGTCTGCTGATTTTGAGGTTCCTTTCAAATAATTTGGTCATCTCTTTGTAAACTTTTCCAATGGTAATGCTTTGCTAATTGTTTCATTATATGTTGAAATAGGCCATGAGGAGGGCTCTCATGCCCGGATTATTGAAGACAGTTGGTCACAACAATAAATACCCTAAACCAATTAAGGTAAACCCATATCTCTGGTGCCGTTAGCTAGATTTGAGATTTTAGTGTCCCGTGAATGATAAATCTTTTTCTTTCTGTTAAAGATTTTTGAAATCAGTGATGTGGTCATGTTGGATGAGAGCAAAGACGTTGGTGCATCCAATCGTCGCCATCTCGCTGCACTATACTGTGGTGCTACTTCTGGATTTGAGGTATGGATTTCATTTGCTAACTATGATATCGTCGTTATGTAACTTATTTTCTCAAGTTTGCGCAACTTCATCAATTGATATGCTTTCTCTGTATAATTCTTGATTCAGCTTATCCATGGCCTGGTCGATAGGATCATGGAAGTGATGGCAATACCATTTCTAACAATCCATGAAAATAACGTACCAATCAATGAAAAAGACGGATACTATGTAAAGCTCTCCCAAGTAAGCTCTCCTTTCGATCTGCAAGCATCTTAAGATTTTTCATTATCGACTAACTCAAGATCCTAATCTATCTCTCTTTTGCGTTCTGCAAAAGGAACCCGAGTTTCTACCGGGCAGGCAAGCTAGCATCATTGTCAGAGGGAAACATATTGGTAACTTTGGAATCGTGCATCCTGAGGTATCACTCATTTAAGTCTCCTTGCTTGATCCAAATAGCTGCAATAATTTTTCAAATCGTTTTTCTTTTCTTTTGTTTCCATCAGGTTTTGAACAACTTTGACATCCCTGATCCATGCTCTTACTTGGAGTTAGACATCGAAGCTATCTTATAGAAAAAGAAACCAACCAAAATGTTTTCTTCTCTTTGTGCAATATCGTTATCTGGATTATTTGAAGTTGTTGATTTTGTTTGGTTAGAGGATCTAGAACACGCATGTCGAGAGAATTACTACAAATATTTAACTGCTCTGCTGTTTTTTACCCCATTTGTAAGATCCAGCTTTTATTTTCAATTCGATTGTAATTTTCATTTAGAATTTGTTTAGTTTCTTAACTGACAGCAAATTTTTTTTTACAAGGGATAACATGCCTAATTTTTATAGCCAAATAATCTAGATTCTTAGAAACTAAGAACGAATCTAAACACTAAACAAACTCTAAATCCTAAGTTTTCTCAATAAACCTTAAATTTATAACTCTAAACCCTACAAAAGTGGCCTATCCTTTTAAATCCTCAAGTCTTTCTAGTTGTTCTATTTTATGAACTTTGAAGTAGTTTGATTTTAAAGTGACGTTGAATAATGAAAATGAGGCGTAGAAGACTATTGTGGCACTCCGCACTTGTATGTGTGTGTATGAGGATATATGTGTAAACCAGAAAGGGACTCAACGACTGGTTTATTTTTAGGAACTTAACGAGTTTCATTCTTTCGATTATAGTGTTTATTATATATTCAAGCAAAGTACATCATAATACACGTGATTAATTAATTATCTTGACCCTAATAAAATATCGATGAGAAATGGACCAAGGTCAAAAGCAACCTCTGATGATGCCACACTCCGCGGCTGCCACAATTTTTATATCTTTATGTATGTTCCTTTTTTCAAATATACTCAAAATTCGGATCCAAAATTCTTTTATATATATATATTGAAAACACCTGAAATCATGATTACATTTCTCTCTTTTTTCGTTTCTTGATCTTTTTATAAACAAATTTTTCTTCATTTGGTTCTTTCGTATGGTAAGAAAAGGAAAACTAGCTAGAAGTCAAAAGTTTTTTTACATTAATTCAAATTCTAATACACTTTATATGATATATTTTCATCCATTCCTTCGTTTTTTAAACTTTCTATCACCACTAAGCCGATTTGATTGAATTGAATGCATTGATCTCATTCATATTATTCTCATTCAAATTCAAAATATATTTCTGTAATGATGAAGTCTAGTGCAACTTGATATTCCAAGTCAAAATTAGTTAAACCAACCAAGTTATCAGTTCGGTTCAATTTCAACTATATTTTGCATCATTGGATAAAACAACAACAATTAAAATAACATAGTTGGCTATTCTCTAGAAGAAGTTGATGAATATCTGAGTACGTATAATGCTAATCTGATACAAAGATTTAACTGACTAAAAATGTGAAAATTTGGAGAATTGTCTTTCTACTTCACATCACCACGTGCTAATTGTGTCACTGGACTGTACTAACACATCTTTGTTTTAGCCCATTTTCTTATATATTAGAAGGACAATCCCACTAATCCGGAGATGAGCATGTCTTTTGGCAGAAAGTTAGTAAAAAAAACTCGCAAGTATATATCTAAATCGGAATCTAACAGTCAAAAGTGGTCACATGTACAACAATTTTGACTCGAAACTTCTACGTAAATGCAAATTCAGCAATGAGAGACTCAATCCTCAATATCCCAAATTATATGAACTAAAGGGGTCATTTGGAAGTTAGAACAAAATTTTATAGGGGTCAAACACTAATTTTAACCAAATATTTTCTCAAATTCAATCAAATTACATTAAAAATAACTAATATATAAAAATTATAGGGGTCATGTGACCCCCTTCATCCCTTCTTACCGCAGGCGAGTTTGTTTGAGCCGACTTAGATCATCACTATAGGATGTATCACTTTCTCGTTAAACTATTAACGATTGCCAAACTTTTTGCCAATAAAATATAATGAAAAGCTACGTAACTTTTAATATAGAGCTTTCAAATCTCCTTAAAATCAGATTCCTCAAAAAAAAAGCTCTTCGATACTATTTTTATGGGATTAAAGAAAAAGGAGAGACTACGTTAAGATTTTAAATAAAAAATAGACAAACGAATTTGTCAATTGAGGTTAAAATATTTGGCAAGAAAGTTTGTTGCCATGTCGCTCTCAAAATACTTTAAAATGTTGAAAAGTAAAATTGATGATAATGAACAAATTGACCTTAACGATAATCGAAAATCTCCCTTCTCTTCGTATTTAACTACTATTTTATTGAAAAACTATGTGTGCACCATCTCATACCGTCATACGGCTACCACGTAGAATTTATTCAAAACAAATAATACAAAACAAATTCGAACTAAATTTTCTTGCGCATGCAACATGTCTTTTTTGTGACTCGCCACGAGAAGATTTAGTGGAATTATAATTTCATTATACAAAATTAGTGGAATTCTCAACTAAATGAAAAAAACCTTGAATTATTTTAATCTCCAAAACAATTTAAACAAAAATGGTAGATCAATATCAGATGAAATTTCTACAAATTGTGAATATACTAATTACAATTTCTTTTTCTTTAATCACAATTGTAGGAGAAAAAATAAAATATAATTGACTGAGTTTTATATATTAAAAGTTGTATTTTCTTTTAACAACTCAGCCTAACGAAGAAAACAAAGGATACCGTTGTCTCAAGTCAATGGTGTGGCCAAAGGTATTGGGATCACATTCTAACTTCACAAAGAGAAAAAAATAATCTAACCTCTTTATTATTTTGTTTGTTAAATTAATCCAACCTCTTGATTAATATTATTTTTGACAGAACTAACATAATATATTTAGCAGAAGCAACCATGTCTTCTAGAAGAAAATGAATATATGCTATATATATAACCAATTCATTAACAACTTACAAGTGTATGATATAGTACAGTAAGCAAAAAAGTATGAGATGGCTTGAGATAGTCAAAGATTTTTCTAATAGATCCAAATATGTATCTGGAATTGTCTAGTTCACGTTATAATAACACATTTTACCTATCTTCTTCTTAGAAATTATTACGAAACTATATTATAACTAACCAAAACATTTTTCATTTGATTATATGCTTAGTGGCAAATGCCATCTTTGATGGCTTTATAAGACTGCAGACTTACTTTTTGGAGTCTTCACCAATCTATCACCTCTCTCTTTCTCTCTCTCTCCAATTTCTCACTAACCCTTTTTTCAAAGAAGTTTCCATATATAATCTCTATATGTTCATTCATTCAGAAAAATAAAATAAAAACCATTAATCAAATATAGACAAAATCTTGTGAAAGAAAACAAACACAGAGAGATTCTTTCAGTTTCAGATGAAACCAATGAGATTTTCTTGGAAGAATATATGTCTTCCCATAAGCTGCATCAATAACACAAACCAGAAGAAGACTACAACAACAAACCCACCAAAGGAAAAACTTCTTCTTCTCTCCAGACAAACCTCTGTTCCAAGCAGAGTCTACATGTCCGATTTCAGCAATTCAACCATCTCACTCAACGACTTCTCAAACTCTTTCTTCATAAACATTCACATATTCACCTACGAAGAGCTCAAAACGATCACACAAGGCTTCTCAAAGTATAATTTCCTCGGTGAAGGAGGTTTCGGGGAAGTCTACAAAGGTTTCGTTGATGATAGCCTCAAGACTGGTTTGAAAGATCAGCCTGTTGCTGTTAAGGCTTTGAAACGAGAAGGTGGACAAGGCCATAGAGAGTGGCTGGTAATGATTTCTTCTCCATCTGCATATCAATGAATCACATTTCAAGAATTATATAGCAGCTTATATAAGAATGGAACCATAAAACTAATAGTAAACGTTTCTTCGAGATTCTGCAGGCTGAAGTTATAATCCTTGGTCAGTTGAAGCATCCACATCTGGTAAATTTGGTCGGATACTGCTGTGAGGATGATGAGAGGCTTCTAGTATACGAGTACATGGAACGAGGCAATCTGGAAGACCATTTATTTCAAAGTGAGTTGGTTAAAAGACCAAAACCATACAAAAGGTCCAAAAATGATTGTTATAGAGATGCAGATTACTAACAATATGAGTACTGTTTGGTGCAATGCAGAGTATGGTGGAGCCTTGCCTTGGTTAACAAGAGTGAAGATTCTTCTAGGTGCTGCGAAAGGCCTTGAGTTCCTTCACAAACAAGAGAAACCTGTCATATACAGAGATTTTAAGCCTTCCAACATCCTCTTGAGCTCGGTAATTCGAATGCTTCGGTGCCTATTTTGCATTTCCATATATCTGTTATCATGTCAAATAACTTAAAATCTCAATATCTAAAACTTTCAGGACTTCAGCTCTAAGCTTTCAGATTTCGGCTTAGCCACAGATGGATCAGAGGAAGAAGACTCAAACTTTACCAAAAGTGTAATGGGCACAGAAGGATATGCAGCTCCAGAATACATCTCAGCAGGTTAAAGAACATAACAATAAGGCTACTTGTCATAAAGCCGGTGCATTATTAGCTTACATGTTTTCTTGGTGAATTTCAGGTAATCTGACGACAATGAGTGACGTGTTCAGTTTTGGGGTGGTGCTTTTGGAGATGCTAACAGCTAGAAAGGCAGTGGAGAAGTACCGGGCACAGAGAGGGAGGAACCTAGTGGAATGGGCAAGACCCATGTTAAAGGATCCCAACAAGCTTGAACGGATCATAGACCCGAGTCTCGAAGGGAAATACTCGGTAGAAGGCATCAGAAAGGCAGCTGCTTTGGCTTACCAGTGCCTGAGCCACAACCCTAAGTCACGACCAACTATGACCACTGTGGTTAAAACCCTAGAGCCTATTCTAGACCTCAAAGATATCCAAAACGGACCGTTTGTGTACATTGTTCCAGTAGCAGGTGTAAGTGAAGTTCATGAGATCAAATGTAAGGATGATGTCAAAGTCGTAAAAGAGGAAACAGAGAAGGACGCAAAAGTCTTCCCACGACACCGAGCAGGTCGAAGGAACAGACGTAAACACAAGGCAATGAGGTCTCGTGCAGTATATTCAGACACTGCTCTATACAAGAGTCTAGGAACCAGTTTATATAATCCAGCCAACTAAATTGATGCACAAAAAGCAAAATTATTTAATTTTTATACAGGTATAGTATAGATATTAGGATACGTTAGTATACAGGGAATATACGAAGAAGTTGTGTTAGAGAAATGAAGATACCATAAGGTTTCATAAAATTCTGCACATGTTGTGATAGAAACGTAGCTTAAAAAGTGAGCTACATAGATATTTAGCAATCAATTTTCAATTTTGTAACCACAGATGTATAAGTCTGAATTGTATGCGTGTTCAAAAGGGACAGTATTACTTGGATTTTTTTCACCACAAAGATTCCACAGCAAATCCTAAATTGACTGTAGTTCACCAACTAAGAATTTCAGTGGTAAGCATGTTATTCCTAGTCAATGTTTAAGTATCTGGGTACATACGCAAGCATGTTTCAATTTCAGACAAAACAGTTTCACATGAAGCCAAAGATTAGATTACATACCTTGGTGATGAAGAAAAAAGACTTCTCAATCTTACCAAACCCCACTCAAAAAGACGTGTAGGAAAACTCTTCTGTGGTTGCTTTCGTCTCCTCGAATTTCTATATGGCCTGATTGACAAACGAACAATAAGAAGCAGCCATTTGGTGGATCAGTCTTTTTCAATGGAGACTTCAATACCTAACAGATTACGTCACTAATGAAAACTGAAGCAATTGAGAGAACTTTGATGAACCAAAGTGATTATCCAATTTTGATGAGATCAGTAAAACATTACAGATCTACATCTACTACTGGCACTGGCTTACATCATCACTTAATCTAGACACATTCCTGTTAGCTTCTAAGTTCAATAGGTAGACAATGATGTGGAATCTACTCAGTATCTCGGATTGATTGATTGATTGAGTAAAAAAAAAATTCTCTACCATTACACCTAAGATTCTTATTAACAGCTTATATTAGTAACACTAAAAGACATTCCAGAAAATCTTCAAGGCTTGAATGCCACACTGAAGCAAGAAGACTTCCAAATACCAAAATATCTCCAATTAAATCAACTTCTTCTTTCTTTTCCTCCTATGCTTCTTTTTGACTACTCCGCTTTTAGCATCCTCATCAGTTTGATCTCGTAGCCAGTCCGCATGATACTTCTCATCATACGGAACAACTTCTCCATCGACAAACGGCTCTCCTGCAAAAAAAACTATGAATGTTTTAAGAAAAAAGAAAGATCTACAGGTACTAAATTTAAGAGCTACAACTCCTCTAGTCCACCAAAGAAACCCAACAAAATGAGAATAAGCACATAATCCTAAAATTTTGAGATATAATGGTTGCAACATACGAGTTTTTCACAAGAAAGAGCAAAACAAACCTCCGTATCTATTGTCACCATCCACTATAAACGAATCTGGTAAAACCCATTTAACATCAGGCAGAGCTGCAATCGAATACAAGCCAAAGTTTCAACATTTGCCACGAAACTATGAACAAGTGAACCAAAACTCCAAAGAAAGAAGACGAGATCAAAATGTTCTTACATCTAATCTTGTAAGTCAAAGGTTCATGAATCCTGCAGCCAAATGCATAGTAGTACTTTGTAGATACAGAGTATATCGATCTCTTAGCTTCTTCTTCGCTGCAAACAACAAAGCAACCTCAATCATATACCAAAAAGCTTCGATTTTTAAATTAAAAACTGGACTTTTCGAGTGTGATCAGTGTTACCTCCCTAGAGCCATGGCTAGGGTTTCGACAAAGCTTTGGACAATGTGATTTCGAGTTGGGTATCCATTGGGAGGCTTCATGAGAACCAGCCAGTGCTTGTAATCGCATCCCTCGACTAAACTCGGTACTCGAATTAACTCAGACCAACTAGTCGTTTCCGAGTTAATAGAACCAGAGTTACCGGAGAATGGAGACAACGGAGAAAGTCGGAACCGGACGGCCGCCGTCAAATTTAACGGTCTTCTGATGATCCTCGCCATTGATAATGATGGTCCAACATTAAAGGCGATGAAACTTCAATAAACGTCAGAGCCTCCGAAGAAGCTAGAGGTTTTCGTTTTATTTTGAAGACTATTTAAACCGATTTTTGGTTTGGTTTGGTTTTGGTCCGATTTTTTACGGTTTGATACGAGCCGATGCCAAATAACGACACTGTTTGTGTTGATGATCACTTTGGTTTTGATTTTAATTTGATTGATGGTAAACGACCATTAAGAATTTTAATTATTTAAAGCCTTGATTTTTAATTATTTGTGTCGCCTACATTTTAATAAATCAACATAATAAAATCCTTGTAAGAATTTTACAATATCGGCAAATAAACCATACTGCGTCAAAATCTAATTATATACTTATAAAATTCTCTATACTTTGAAAAATTGAATAATTCTAAATAGATACACTATTAGGCACTCCTCTACACGTAACACCCGGTTCAGAACTCGGAGCCATCAACTCATACGGTAACACTCCCGCGCCACAGCGATTCCTACGGCTAGGATCACGATTCCTCTTGTCAATCTCCTTCTCTATCCGTCCGATTTCCGCCGAGAATCCATAAAACGCATCTACGATCTCAGCATCTCCAGTCCATATCGACGGTTGTTGTCTCTCTCCGATATACTCCTCATCCGGCGAATGTGTCGACAATGTATCAACCACCGCCATAAACTTCGTCGTTTGCAATAAACTCGGCATCGACGAGAAAAAATACTTTTGAGGATCTTCGATAAAACTCGTGAACTCGGGATCTGACTCGTCGGGAATCAACCGCCGCATTAGCGGTGGTCGGTTCGGGACGTAGCCACCGTAAGGATATTGTCCGAAGTTGAGTGCCGCGTGTTGTGCCGAGGCGAGCCAGATGATGGTGGTGATGACGGAGACGAGATCTTCGACGGTGGAAAGCTTCGGCCACCACTCGGCGTCGCGGTGATCAGCGTGACCTACGTTGATTGACTCAGAGTACCAGGCTTGGAGCTCAGTATCGGTTTGGATTAGGTTCGAGTTTGCGTAATAACGTTCCACGTAGGTTCGGACCCAAGTTTGGATTGCGGACCATAATAAGAGACCGTCGTTGGCGTATGGGTAGTCTTCAACAAGTAATTTAAGCCCATGTGGTTGTGTTGGGTCTGGAACAGCCATCCCCCTAAAAATGAAATAAAAAATTTAACAAAAAAAATTGTTAGATTCAAATTGTATATGAAAAGAAGAAGAAAAAAAAATCCAAATTTAACCAGACAACAAAATATCTATCTCACTAGTCACTACAACAATCTATTACTATGCCCACTACATTATTTATCACATGAGTATGATTGAAACCATTAGAAACTGTTGGAGCTAGATTTCATGTAATTCTAATAAATCAGAAATGTTTCTAACACTTTTTAAGTTTTATGCATCAGATTTAGTTTAATACTTAAGTTTCTAAATTTAATAATGTACAGAGACATTACCTTCGGATGAGATCAGCAGGGAGACCTTCCATATCAAACCGCCATTTGTTCTTATACGCAGCGGAACTAATCTCTAGACCGTATTGACCAGCAGTGAAGCACGACTCGATCACACCGTCCGCACTAATCAAAGTCTGTCGTGCCACGGCATTGATCTCCAAAGTGTACCTCATGTGAGGGTCTAATAATTTGAATATCGGATGCATTGCGCTTAATTGTCTATGAGCAGCTAATATAAACGGTTCCAAACACGCATGAGTACGTAACCAATGATTCACAAGCTGGTGGACACCAGCGTCATTGGACCCAACGTGGGCCTTGGCTAGCTGCCACATCCAGTTGGAGGTTGCGTCTACTGGAGGTGTGACCACGCGCTTGGACTTTTGGTTTGAGCTTGATTGAGAAGGGAGGCTTAGCTCGATGGCGATAGGCTTGAGTGTACCGAGTCGGGTCAAGAACAATATGGTTCGAGTCGCGTAAGCCTTGCGTCCATCAAGCGCGTTGATTCTATCTAGAAACGGTAAGTATATGTCATGGTAGTCCACCATAAACAAACGGTTCGTCTCTAACGCCTGAAAATTCAATCAAAAGATAAACAAATTAATAATATTACTCAAAATTTTTTTGTCTTTGTGTAAGTTAATGAGATGATGTATATTCATACTTGTTGTACGGTTAAGCCATCAAGTTGACCGATGATGTGGTCTTCCGTGAGAGCGGAGTGAAGACCTGGTCCGTAGATTTCAGGGTCAAGATTGCTGACCGGTGGATAAGACGTGACTCGTTCTATGTTGACCGGGTTGATCCCAGCTATGGCTTGGCGTGCGAACTCGTCATCTCGAAGCCATGCATATTTATCCTCTACATTAAAGTAAAAAAGATTCATTAGACAAGTTAAACTATATAATAACAAGACCTATAAGTAAGCAGTTTAAAGAGCTAGTAATATAAAACAGAACCACGCTTTTAATTATATAAAAGCAATCTCTTACAACTACCACCACCAGTCCACCACTATAGCAAAATTTATCTTTTAGTGGAAACAACAAATAAACAAATGAATAGAGCACGTGAATCATATTTCCTTGTTGAAGGGAATCTAAAGGGAACTTTCACTGTTGGTTCCAAATACACACGGAAGTGATAGAACTATAGCAAACCATAAAATAAAGGTAATGAGAATCATTAGGATTCCTTTTTAAGGATTGGTCCATAAACGGGCATGTGATGGCACATGTGTTAATCTTTCGAAATATTTTTCAGATAAACGAATTAGTGACATAATTAAATGTTGTAATAGCTGTCAAAAGATTAAAAGCTGTAAGAAATAATTAATGTACTTACTTGAAACTATTTTAGGAGTGTCGTATCTAAGCAAGCCCTCGCTTGATTTTTGGAGGGTAGTGACGATCTTCGGTAAAGGGAATTTCTTGAACATATCATCTTGAAACCCTAACTTGAGAAGCAAGCCTTCTTTGTAAAGACTATCGATCTCACCAAAGTTAGCGAAGTCCTCAGCCAAAATGCTAGCTTTTAGTGAAGGTATAAGGTTATGTAAAACCGCCTTAAGTCTACATGCAGCAAAAGTGTTCTGCTTAGACTCCTCGAACTGCTCATCTCTTGGCACATACATCGGTAATGGTTTCTCCACCCGCCTCTCAGACATCATATCGGTGTCGGTTGAAGACCGGCCGGTTCGACAGCGTCTAGGGTAAGGAAATTCACGGCCACCAAGTGTGGGACGGGCTAGTTCACGTGATATGTCCGGATTTCCTATGTCGTTGTACACATCATAATCGTAGATTCTGTCTGATAATTTTCTTTCTCCTTTACCATTTCCTCTTAGATTCTCCAATTCTTTCTCCCTTAATGTTCTTAGACCGGACGGTGTCTCGCTCGGCAAGTAAGGCTGCGGAAGAAAATTTTCAACAACAGTTAATTTTTCAATCCAAGATATGTAGTTGGACGTCACATTTGTTAATTAAGACCAGTCTTGGATATTTGGACCCACCATGACATGACTATATGATATTCACAAATTCACATTAAATGTGATTTTGCTTATGCTTTAGTCAAGATTTAATTAATTACCTGATTAGTGAAGAGAATTCGTTTGGATGGATGGTCTTTTTGAGATTGGACCCAAGAGTTGCAGGGGAAGTGAACAGGGCCACATGCGAAACCCTCGATGGTGATGCTCTCAAGAAAGAACTCTTTTTGGTGTTTGTTGGTCACGGTGATGGCTCCCGGAGAACCAAAGGCTGAATCCACCGTGAACTCGGCCGTGTAATGGACTCTTTCCGCCTTTGAATTTGATTTCTTTGACCAATCTTTCAAAACTGCCGCTTTACTCTTCTTTGGCTCATTCGTTTCTGTTACAAAAAGTTTGACAAAAAATTTGGGTAAATTAGTCCAAGTTAAAAAAATAAAAAAACTTTGACCCAAACCCATGTTAAATTAGACGACTTAAAAATACCCACAGTGAAAATTAGTAATGACTTACTTGGATCAACTTGGGTACTCATAAGCTCCAAGACAACGTTTCTACCAATTTTATCAGTAAAAGCATCCAAATGCTTAACCAAAGTTTCTTTAAAATCCTCTTTGTTTTTGTTCCTCACCGTCGCAACTGCTCTCACCTTAAACTTCACCGACTTCTCCTCTTCTTCCTCCTTCTCTTGTTTTCTACCGACAGTGCTAATACGCAGCGTTTTAACCAAATCCTCGCTGATGGCCGCTACAACGCCGCTTGAGTTAACGGCTCTCATAGGTCTCGGATCAAAAGGGTTGATGGAGAACTGTGTTCTCTGTGTCTTCTTCTTGATGGAGAAACGCGAATGAAACGGAGACGCAAGTGATGATGATCTCTCGAAGATTAGACGAGAACCCATTATCTCATTAGCTAAAGCCATTTTAAAAAGAATTAGTTAGTTGATGATATGGTAGATATAAAGTTGAAGCTTCAAGACTGAGTTTGAGAGCTTTCTTTATTTGGTTGCGTTCTGATTACAAATAATAATCGGCAGGTGACAGCTATTTATATGCCTTGAGAAAGAGAGAGCAAAAGGGAAGACCGAAAGAGAGCTTTTCGCCGTCCACACGTTTTTTTAATTGGAATATTCGTTGTTACTTGTTTTTCTTTCGTCAATCATATTTTTATAACTTTGCTAACAAAAAAATTAAAACGCGAATTTTTCAAAACTTGTTGTTAGATTTTCTGAATAATACGGACACTTTAATGTTCAACGTAACTACGTAAGGTAACTTTCCAACACTTTTACTCAAAACAAAAGAAATATTGCTACCTTCTAAAAAAGAAAGACTTGCATCACCATATATTTTGCTTTAGCAAAAGATTTAGAGTTTTTTTCAAACCAAAATAAAATAAAAAAAGGTCTTTACGAAAAAAAAGAAAAAAAAATCTTCTAGTTTGAGTCAAACTGAGTTCCGAGTCAGACACGAACGCGTCTAAAAACGTTAAGGAAGCAAACGAGAAAGTGTTAAATAATGGACTCGCGGATTCTCGTTTGATTGTTGAATGACAAATATTACCCCTGATCTTTCCGGAAATGGTGATCATATCCCGTTATCGTCTAATAAAGTTGACATTGCCTTTTACTTTATAATATATATAAAAAAAACACCACAAGTGAAGTAAATCTATAATTCGAACATCGGATATTGAAGATCGGTTTGTGTGATAGTTTAATAAAACAGTCCATTTGATATCTACGAATAAAACTTTAAAATAATTTTAAAAGTAACCGGAAATGGTGATTATATCTTGTGATCGTCAAAGAAAGATGATCATGTCGGATAGTGCTATCAGTATAATCAGTTAAATCACATGAATTTTTTCATAAGAAAAAGCTTGTTTCGAAATCGATTATTGTTTTTTTTTTCTTGTAGAAATCAATAAGTTATATTTACACATAACATGTGGGTTGATTTATGAGATGATATCATCAATCAGATCAATTATACGGTAGATTTACCGTTTGGTTAAGTATATACAATTAATGTTTTTGTAAATTGTGTTATTAATCCATTTTACTTTATAATTTTCTCCGAATCAATAATATCTAGATCCCCTTTTATTTAATATATTATCCCTTTCAAGTTTAAAACAAAAAAATTGTATTAAGATGTTATATAATGCAAACACTAATCAGAACCCAAAGTTATATTCGTGATGTACCCATCGTCATAAATCATAAAACTAAGATGATATACATTCATGCATACAAGATGACGTTTCAAATGTCCAAAAACCTTTCAGTTTGTTTTCATATATATCTCGTTTTTTCTCTGATTAATATTTCGTCTTATTTTAAAAGTTATCAAGGTATCTGATTCTTGTAAGAAATTCTTCCATATCAAGTATGCAAATCAAATATGCAATGTTCTGTATCTATGCATAACTTAATTCACAAATTAAAGGTTTAATCAATCTTCACACTTTTGAGAAGGCATAATTTTTTCTTTGTAGAGCTTCCAAGCAAGAACGAGTATCCCTAAGTCGTTAGAGCCACCATTTTGGTACAACAAGTTGCATGCTCACCCGCCGCCTCTTCGGTTAGGCCGATTAGTCGCTTTATGTTATTCCTACTTTATGAAATTCGTTAAAGTTTTTAGACTTTTAATTACTAGTTATTAATTTTTTTATTTCTATAATTATATTGACCAGTTGTTTTGTTAGATGTAGCGGGAGCATGGTCGTATTATATTGGTTAAGTCTCAGGGTTTTGTCTCCGGCTTCATGAACAAACGCCATGCTACTCAGTCGATTTGACTTCAGCGAAATTACAACTCGCAAATAGCCACAAAGTCAAACATATACAAAAATATGAAAAATGTAAGTTGACCACACAAAAAAGCTGTATACCAATATTTTTATTGGTTACAATACGTACGTTGTCAAACTCAACGTACCGGTTACCTTTGATTTTTTGAATACTATATCAAGACACGTTTGAATAAATTTTCATTTGAACTCTTCATAGTATGAAGTTCATACACCTAAAATTTTCAACGGCAAAGACCATTGGTATTCAATTTTGATGTTGTACTACTTTCAAATTAATTTAAAACACAAAAAAAGCAAGTACTTTTGATGTTGATAATGATATATGATGTAAATATGATTGTAAGCACAAATTTGATTCGTGAACGTTGTACTGTGTATAGTGTTGTTTACTGTGTATTATGTTCGGGCCCTTGGGCTTTGTTTGTGTCTTAAAAAATTTAGACTATGAATGTATGATATAAGTCCAGAGCCCATGGGACGTTTTCAATATTTTTCTATCACAATTTAAAATAGGAAAGAAATAGCAAAGTATGTATGCAACTGGCTAAATCAAATTTGAAGAACGTTTAGTAAGTCAAATTATTTGCAAACTGCAAAGTATGCGTTGTAATGGCCTAAAATTACAAAAATACTTAATATCTATTATAATTACTAATGTGAAAATTTAATAGAATCAATCAGTTAAAAATTAAAAGAAATTATTAAAGAATGTCAAATTTGGTAAATTCTTGGTTTGGCTTGATTTAGAAAAGAGTTTGATAAGCCAACGATCCTTGTAAACCGTCTTGATATGATCCCTGTTGCTTTGCCACCAAAGATGGCATCCATGAAAGAGCTTGCTGAGCTCAAGCTCATTTCCTAGTGTCCTTGGCCTCTCTTCTTTATTATTGATCCTAAATTTTGCCCTCTCTATCAGATTAACCTATGTGCTCATCTTTAACATTTGGCATACCTATTCCAACGACTGAATCACTTTGTTTATACACTTGTGCACTCAGCTCTTAATCCTCCTAGGTACTAGCTCCAAGTTACATCAAACACACATACCAGAATAATATAAAGTTACAATTAATTATGATAAGTGAAAACCATGTCTATAAGTTCCAAAAACTGTAACAAAACGCAATTAAGCAGAAAACCCTAACTGAAGCAACAACTCCTAATACAATTGTACAACAACACATCTACACGATTTGAAAGTAGGCGAAAGAGTGGTAAAGGTGGATCACTAAGTCCCTATCATATGTACTCGATATGCAACAACATATGCATACTGAAATTTCTAATCAAGAAAGTTTCATAGAAAATGAAACTTCGAGTTAAATTTTCTTTTTGGCTAAATTGATTGTTAATTTGAGACTTTCAATACACATAAATAGAAACTTGTGTTGTGTATGCGTATACTTATGTATCTCGCATGTGATAGCTTAAATTGAACACTTCAGCTTCTATTATAGTTTCTCCTTTTTCCATTTTTATTAAATTCTAAGGAGATACATAGCAAGTTGAAGGAACAAAAAATATTGGTTAAGTAGTCCAAATGTCCAATAATCTTTATAAAAAAATGTCGAATCAATGTAGTTAGCCAATTTGCGAGTGCATACAAGTTACAATTATGCTCAAATAGGATTCCTAATTTTTTGTTTTATTAGAAATAGAATAAGATTCCAATTTTTTATAAATTATTGAGAGTTAGTGAATATTGGACAACCAACCCATCTAATCTTTTGTTGTTAACCGTGAAAACATTTTTCAAAACGTTTGTACATGTTACTTATTGATTCATGCGTTACATTACAGTCATTTGATTTAAAATAAATATTTTGAAAAGTTATAAAAATAACTAAAAGCTAAGAAATAAATTTAAATTAATGTGATGCACCTTTTTCATTTCTATTTTGTGATAGAGAATCATCACAGAGATAAGCATGACCCTACCTTCCATGGTTTTTGATCATACATGTCTTTTCAATATGATAAATTTCTAAAGAATCTCCTTCTTAATTATCTAATTATAATCGAATAGTATAAACATATTTTCATTTCATTTTGTTCTTGTTTAACTAAGCTCACAGCAACAGAATTCCGAATATTAGCTAGCAATTGGAGAAAGAATAAAAGACAGAAACAGAGCACCAAATTATTCTTTTAGCCCAAAATTTTCCAAAAGTACAACAACAAATCCGGCAAAAACACATACAGAAACCAATTTTTGATTTACCGACGAAAATTTCAAATCAGAAAACCGGATTTGATCCAAGTGGGTCCCTAAACCGACGGTTTAAAACAATTTTTTCAACGATGAGCTTTTTTCAAGTCAAACTAGCGAAACAGCTATCAGACCTAGACAAAACATTAGAAACACAATCATGATGATGATCTTGGTCGTCTTTAGATGGACTATTAGGCATAGATCTAAGCATTCTTGGTGAATCTAAGCTTTTTCTCAAGATCTGTCTCATGGCAGAGATCAAATGTCCTGTCGGATTCGGTGGTGGGCTTGAGGATTTGAACTTATTACACATGTTCATGTGTCTGGCCATAGCTTCCTCTGTCGTTAACAATCTTTTCGTTCTCATGACTTCATACTTCACAGCTTCAGAACAAAGTCCACAGATCCATTTCCCCATGTAACGCTCTCTGACCATCTCTATGTACGATTGGGTACACTCCTCGGTTAATCCGCAACAATCACACGTCACCGAATCTGGCTCATCTCCGGAGATTTGAGTAACCGATACCGGAGAGACGAGTATTACCTCCGGTGTTGAAATTAGCATTGTTGGATCACTTAGAACACTCGCAGACATGGTTTCTTGATTTTAAAACCCTGTTAAAAGAATTGGATCAACAATCCGATACCAACTTCGACATAAAAGAACTATAAAGAAATCAAGCAGAGAAAATTTACCAGTAGAAGAAGAAGAGAAGAGAACGCAATTAGCTTGTGATCTATTTTCTTCTTATGTCTCTGTTTCTGAAACAGAGGAAGGGTTTTAAGAAGGGAAAAAGCTTTTTTTTTCTTAAAAGAAATTGAAAACTTTTTTTTTTATATTTCGTTTTGCCACTCTCCGTCTTCTAAATTACTTTCTTCTCCGAGAAAAATTTCACAAAACAAAATCATTGCAAAAAACAGAGTATATTAAAAATTCTTTTTTTCTTTGGCTTTTCTTGAAAACAAATAGAAAAAGTTACCGTTTCTCTTTACTTCACGGAAAAAAACACTAGTAGTAGTTCATAAAACATCACTCGAATCTCTCGTTTCTTCTGAAGAGAGAAGAAGAAAGGTATTGTTTTGGAAATATATGAGGAAGAGAGAATGAGCGAAGAAGAGAGAGAAGATGTAGTGCAGGCGAAGGAGAAGCAATGATTGGTGTTTTATAAAGGGAAGAAGAATAGTAAAAGCCACGTCAGATAATTTATATTCTGATTAACTTTTAATCCTCACCGTTTATCTCGGAATTAGCCAGCTGGCGAAGAAACCGACCTTTTCTCCAAACACAAAATAAATAAATAAAACAAATATGGGAATTATTATTTACTTTCAGCCGTTTCGGTTTGGTTTGATTTGACTTAAACTTAGCTAATCAGAATTTGTCACGTCGTCTATGTCGCCATTTTCCAACCAATAATTAATTGTTTAATTACGCACGGCACACCGTATCTACTATAGTTAATCACGGCAATAATTTTGCTAATATAATCAAAAATTATGTCTTGAGTTTATCATTAATTAGGTGTAGTTTGCAATTTTGAAAATGTTAAAGGTGTCTGTGAAATAGGTATAATAAATTAGGTGAAAATTGCTAATACGATCAAGTCAAATTACTAATAATTATACGTGTTAATTGTGCTGAAAGTTTTGTGTTTTTCTGTTGCCAATGCTCCAATGCGGTGTCTGCAATAGTAGCCAATTATTGATTACTGATTAGAGACAATAATTATATAGAAACCATAATTTCAGATCTATAATTCATTATTACAAATTTGAAATTCGAATGACACGTCACTATGTTATTATCTCTACTCTAATTAAACACAGTTAATTACTTTTTTATTTTTCCAAATGTTTATCTAAAAAAAAAGTTCGAATAATACATTCAACTTCAAAATATTATTGTTATGAAATAAATAGTAATAGCACTCTTAGTTTTGTGAACTACTATAATGTTATTCTCAAAACTGATGCTTGGGAAAAAAAAATTAAAGCTGGAGTATTGATTATTACAAAAGTATAGGGATACATATAATGGCCACGTATATATATCATTTTTAAGTTGAATGATTGCGTGGAATAATTAAACGAAAGGATATGCCTTGTTGGCGATTCCCTATAGAGCCAATATAAACCTTGTGGCCAATGAAAAAAGAGCAAGTTGCAACAATTTTTAATAATTCTCATGTCATTTGATTCTTTCTTTTATATTTGATACTATATACAATAAGCAACCGATCGACGTTGACAGAAGAAAAGCAACAGATGGACGAATATTTTTCCAAGCAATTGCAAATAGAAATAGGCAAATAGCCAAATGCCCTAATAAAAAAATGTGATTAATGAAAAACATCGTAGCAATGGTATAACAAACAAAATTTAAATTGTAGTCATATCATGCATACTAATCAATAATCATAGTTTCATAGTTTTTGATAGTTCGTCGTAATTGTAATTGTATGTAACACTAACTATAAAGCCACCATCGTATATCATTATAACATAACGTGGGAAATTAATTAATGGTTTAGGAAAATGTATATCTTAATATTGTTAATTCTTAGCGTCCTTATGTACTAGCTAGTATATTCTAGAAGATGTCTTAGAATATATGATCTGTGAGATCTTGCACGTTAGCTTAATCCAGTTCGAATCCTATATGCAAAGCATACATCTATATAAATAAAATATTGTAAATGTCAATTATGAAGCCGTCATATTGAAAGCGTTCACATCATCTGTTGGGAAATCTTCAAGGTGTGTTTCACGTGGATGATATATATGGATAGACCAATTCGTGGATGTGTCCTTGATGTTAGAAAAATTGGCCTTTCAACATTTCATAATAAGTACTTCAAAAATGTTAATGTAGATTTTAAAAAAAGTTAGGAGTATACTCTCCCATTTCTCAACTGTTCGATGAAGAGAAGGAAAGTAAGAATGATTTTTTAATATTTTTTTTGTGCACCGGAAAGTAAGAATGATATTTAAGAAAATATAACTTGGGAATTGCATGGATTAAGTCTGGGGGAGCCGGTTTAGTGTAATTTAATATAGGTCAACTCATAAACTGGATGCATATATATACAGTATCCAAAAAAAAAAAGATATTACGTAATATACACATAATTCACATCTAAAAGTAAGACATTGACGTGACTTGACTTATGATGCATAAAAAATCTGCCTGGAGACAAAAAAACAAAACAAAACATTGGTCTCTTGAGTGCTAAAATCTAAAATGTATTTATTTAGTTCACTAGTTCTATGCGCTAAATGGGCGCAACACCGAAGGGTCCAATTGATATTGTATTAAGCCACGGGCCTCAGTTTGATTTGATCTGTTGATCATTTAAACAATGATAATGGGCCTGGGCCTCTGAGAGCCAGATCGAGTATTTTATGTATATGTATCACATGTTTTAGTTATTTTGTTGATATCATATGTTAGCTTTATCATCTACTTATAAGTGTTGGTAAATAATTAACGACATACGAGTAAATTATAACACATCTATAGGAGAAATATAATATACGGATATAAACTAGAAACATGGCAAAAAAAGACATACTTATATAAGCATAAAACAATTTAATTAGTTTGATTCATAAGCAACTTTAGAGGAAATATAAACTTGAGATTATTATAATAACCTTGATCACGCTTTCGAGATACTTACAAGCATAAATAATATAAAACTAGTTAAAAGTTTTCTCAAAATTATTATATTAAACAAAATGAGTTGGTCATGACACGCACATTCATGTCGTTTCTCAAATGATTGTACTGAGCTTGTCAGTTGATGATACATATAGTTGAAAATAAAATGTTATTATAACTTATGAGTGTATTGACTTGAATCATCAGAAGATAACAAAATAATTAATTAATTATATCATAACGTAGAAAAATAAATAAAATTGAGATGCCAGCAGCAAGCAGTGTTGTGGTTGGCCCGACGCCGAATAGTTAGTGGTTACAACTTCATTTTATAAATAAGGTAGGACCGACTCAAATCTTAGTGGACCTAAACCTAAATTCAGTAATTAAACAAAAACTTTGCCCAATTTTCATTAATCCGCATTACTAATGGAAAGCATGGCAGACAACACAATCCGTTAAATCAGCTTTTTCCCTCAACCATTAATTAAAAAAGCTAACCCTATATTTTAATTTTAGTTTACTTTGAATGAATCTATTTTTGTGAAATACTTTGGCCAAATTATGCAAACCAAATTTGAAACCAGTATGTGAAATTGAATGATCACCGATCCAGAGAGCTAGAAATCAGAATATACGAATAATCGATTAAAGTTGTTTGTTTTTGTATGCGATAAATGTGATTTATTGTACATGGCCTACATGTCCAATGATTTTGTTCGACGAATTTATATTGAGCAGTCGATCGTGGTCCGATGTCGACGTGGAGAGATTCTGTAGAGTTTTTACATTATTTATTTATTGAAATAAAGTGATAAATAGTAGTCAAATGATATTTATACTTTACTTTCTTACACATAAAAGTATATATATTGAGGTGGTAGCCGAAATATCCAAATCCAAGTCCACACTAATTTATAGAAGCTACATTTGTCATGTAAATTCTAACATTGGAAGAAAATTAAATAGTGGTATAGTTGGACATTTTTCCCTTTTTAGGAGTGAATGTAAATATACATGGACATTAAAACTAACGTGCAAAACGTTTTTTTGGATAAACTTCAACTCGTAATATTTTAAAACAAAATGATGGAGTTATTAAGCAAAATTACAGAACTAAACTGTGGAATGTAAGAGGTTCTTATTTTATGATCAAAACAACATAATAATTGAACATCAATCATACTGTTTGTGAAAAAATCTTTAGTTTGTTCATCTCTTGAAGAATAAATACATTGCGAGTAAAAACAGAGATGTGGACGTTTTGGAACGCCATGGTTATAAATATGAAGAATTTATGAATTATGATGCTTCAGTGAATATTCAAACCACTTGATTTGATCGATAGAACTTGAAAAATAGAAAAATAAAAGTGGGTGATTTAAAGGAAGCATAACCAATGGAGAGAAAATGATAGAACTATTCATCAAACTGTCGAATTTTTGGGTTGATTTGAGAGTGTGAATTCTAAAACAAGAAAATGCGTGAAATATTATGTCTCCCGAAAATTCTGAAGTCTTCAAAACATTCAAAAAAAAAGGTAAAACAAAAAAAAACAAAAACAAAGCAGTTATAAGTTCTAACAATATAAAAAAGATGACTAGATTTC
>Ga0041059_1000457_pt1 | contig 30635 bp, 30 predicted proteins | sample AraColnosormetaG_FD_56232 | JGI IMG/M metagenome (GOLD analysis project Ga0041059, IMG submission 56232) | Arabidopsis roots microbial communities from North Carolina, USA - Col MF nosort | ecosystem: Host-associated > Plants > Roots > Unclassified | place: USA: North Carolina | collected...
TTTTTTTTTTTTTTTTTTTGCTTACTTTGTTTTTCCCTTTTCGTGCCTCCCTGCTCTCTTCCACTTTCTGTGGGGATTTGGTCTGAATAGCTTAACAGCATCAATTTGCAATTAAAACATTGATTAAGACATCTTATTCCCAAACTACCCCTTGATTTTGTATAATCACGGAGCTAACTTTCGGACACGCTAAAACAATTATGTCCGTTCGCGAAATATATACTTGTCTCAAAAACGTATGAGACTAAAAAAAAATTCTTCTAAATTTTGTTCTTGATGTCACCAGAATTATTATTACATGTGCATGTGGGAGAATTTAAAACACATTATCTATCTCTTTAATTCATTGTCTAATTCTTCATGGTGTATAATTAAGATATTAATATAACTAATACACCGAATTCAACAAAAAGACATCTATTAATTTATCATATTGTGATACTTTTTCATTAGAACTTTGTTCACATGGTACACGTAAAGTAAGACGGTGTCACACACACAAACGCTGAAACGAGAATCTGACTTGGCTGCATCTAGGAACATTATTTTATTTCACTTTCATACGAAATAAATACAGACGTATTTATACGTCAAGAAGACTTTGAGATTTTATACGTCAAGAAGACTTTGAGATTTTATACGTCAAGAAAACAAAGAAAATTACGGTCATGTCCCTAAGAACGTTGCAAGGTTTGGATCAGTACGATATGGAAGACTTGTTCGAGCTCCTAAACCTCTGCAGCAGCAAGCAGCCTACACAAATTTCAAACGCAATTCCTTCAATCACTATTCTGATCAAACGCGTAACGCCTAGCGTTTTGAAAATAGCGCTGGAATAAACAAAAGAAGAAGAAGCAAACTTACGACTCGAGATGCAAATGTCAACATTTCCTCTAAAGCCATGCCTGTGCACAAACCTGTAAACAATTGGAGTCGGTCAGATTCTGTTCAGATACATTTGGTTTACTACGATTTAGTGAAGCGTAATACCATAAAGCAAAGCTCCGGTAAACGCATCTCCAGCACCGGTTGTGTCTATGAGTTCCGATGAAGGTATTTTCTCAGCTGTTACTATAACCAATCTCCCTGTAACATTCCCTGTCAGTCTAGTCACTAGCTGAAAATGTTAAGAGCATTGAAGATATTTTCATTAACAAAATGTAGAACTTGTGAGGAAATTATGTATCTGAAAACGTTATTTACCGATGAATTGCAGACCGGTAAGACACTTGTAAAGTCTGTGCTTTGTTTCAGAGACTCGTGTAATTCATCTATGTCTGTCTCTTCTTCTGACCCTGAAACCTCTGTAATGTTGATACACTAGAAGTTAGCATGTACATGGAAGAAGGCATGGTGTGATGTTAGCATGTAAAAAGATTTCGAATGATATATTGACCAACAACAACATTAGTTACAAATTAGCCCCTTATACATAAGCCTTCCTTTATGGAGAACATGAGTGATCCTAAGTCAAAAACTCTGACCTTTGGACAATCGTAAATAAGGAAAACTCACCACTGGAACATCTCTCAAGCATCACACAACCGTGTTCCCCCAAAGTCATGATCACAAATTTTAGCTTTGGTAATCTTATGAGCATAGAGAGAAGTGCACTGGGAGATGAGGGTGCCCCTGTCCATTCCTGTTTTTCCCAATCAAATAAGTCGACCATTAAAGATTCTAGTCATTCTAAACACAAGCTATGATACAATTTTGATGCAAGATCATGTGTTACTGGTTACAAAACCAAAACATTGTCGGATTTTTCAGGTGTAAATAATAAAGAGTACATGAACCTTCTAGTTCATTAGAAGTTCTCATAGATTCACCTAAGCTCCATAAGTTATAGATTCCACATATTCAGATTTATGGTACCAACAATTAATACTAATTGATTTCACTAATCATCAACAAAGAGCTTTTTAAGAAAGTGGTATGCTCTTTACTATGATTCTCTAGTATTTCACAACCTATGAACCAATTGATCCGTGAATTACAGAACTATTCCTAGAAATACTCTCACCTGAGGGAAGTTAGTAGAACAAATAGCATAATCAGCTAAGTCAATGAGCTCATCTAGCCCTGTCCTTTTTTTCTCTGCATTAATTAAGATTGGTATATTCTTGCTATGTGCCTGCATAAAAACCATAGATGAGTGAGAAAGAGCTGTAACATACGTAAACAGAACTAAGCAAAACACACCAAACAGAGCATTTTCATTTCACCTTTTGCGCAAGAAGCAATTCGGCTTCACGGGACCTTCCATTTACATATAGAACTCTTACTCCATCAAGAACATCTAGAAGTAGAGATTCAGTAAGGTCATCTGGTAGCAAAGGAGGATATCCTGGAGTGTAAATACAAGTACGAGTATTCCTACAAATTTGTTACAAGAATAGTATCAAAACAAATGGAAACTTAAATATTTGCTAGAAATTTGTTATACCATAGAAACACAACATAACAAAAGACAATGTACCCACGTTTGGTTATCTACAATGACGTAATTAAAATGTGAAGCTCCATCTTTAGCACTCTGAGACAATGGAAAAGAGAGAGAGTTGTGTATTATATCTACTTTGAATTGATATACATTGTACCAAATAAACTTTGTATATGTTCTTACCATACAAAACGAAGTATCCACACCGCTAGATTCGAGTTCTTCTACCATATATCGCCCGTGAGAATCATCAGCAACCTAAAACATATATCTAATTCAGTTGATTTTGGTTATTCAAGGGCTACATTTCTGCAGTCTATGCCTCAAATTTAAGAACATAAATCAAAGCAAAGAAACTTTCTTCAAAGATTAAAACGCAAAAATTGTAATAAACCTTAGCCAAGATTCGACAAGGCAAACCCAAACGAGCAACACATGTTAAAGCATTCCCAGTGTTACCACCTCCTTGGACCTGAAAAATGAACCATAGAAATGAAAATCTCCAGAACCATTCGATATCAAATTAAAGTCAACGAAGAATTAACAATAAATGATATAGTCATCGACCTTGAAGCTTGTGCCTCGGATCTTTTGATCGGGAATTGGAAAAGACGCCACTGTGACTAAGTAATCTAGACAAAGTTGACCACAACCGAGCTGCAATTTGCAGAGAATCTAATCAGTTTTTATCAGTTCATGAGAAGAAACGAGAGAAATAGATACGCACGACGATTGGTTGGCCGGGAATCGCTTCGTCGGAGCAAGATGACATGATCGGAGCTCCGGCTATGTGCTAAATTCGTAGTGGCAGAGAGAGGGAGGGAGAAGGATTCGGTATTTATTAGGAGGCCTGAATTTTGGTTTGGTTAAACCGAAAACCAAATCAAACCGGATTTAATAGCTGAAATCAAATTGAGTGATGACTGAAACGAAATTTCCAGGATTTGATTTTCTTTTTATAGTCGTTTGCATTGCATTTTCTTGGACTTAAAAATGATATTTGATAACTTTTTTGGGAATTTCATGGAATGGAATGTAAATTAGCTGGTAAAAGACAAATCATAAAAGACCAAACAACATCAAATCACCAATATTATATATCAAGTTGAGATCAAAATTCATTTATACGTTTCATGAGCACCTTTTTCTTTGTCCATTAGTTGAGAAAGTAAGATATGGGTTCAATATTTTATAAGACCAAGACCCAAAACCATTTTTCTAATACTTTTTTTTCTTTGTTAAAAGTTCATTACTGAAGTACCATATTTCAAATACTTATGCTTTTTCGTTTCCAATTATTTAATATGAAATTTATTTATTTTCATCTAACATTTTTGCTTTTTTTCTGAATCTTCTAATAATATTTTCGTTTAAATAGAATCTAAAAAATAATATTTGAAATCCTCTATATATTAAAAGAGGGATGGTTAATATTTCATTCTATATTATTAGGCTACTATTTGGACTCTTTTGTATTGTTTCTTTTTTTATTGGTGCCAACTTAATTCTACCACTAAAAGTCGATTTTCTATTTATTTATTTTTCGTCATTCTTGTTACTCTAGCCATGGAAATGGAAACAAACGGAAACTAGACAGAGAAAATTATTATTGTTACTAATAATAAATGAATTCGTCGCCGTCGAATATCAACTCAATGTTTGTTTTTTGGGATGTGTAATCCTCAAATATGCCTCACGGCTACATCAAAGAAGAGATACTGTGTAGCCTTAGTGTATTTTAAGCACCAATGGATTTCACAGAGTTGTAGCAATTATTTGGTGGTCTGAACTCGACATTACACAAGGCTTCCAATACATATACAGAATTCCCTTTCCACGATAGATTTTTTAAATACTACTTATATGCTTTTTTCGTTTTCAGTTATTAAATTAGCTCAAGGTGTTTGAGTATTTTGGTTGGTTCCATTAAGGAACCAAAATACATTTTTTATTCAAATTTCATTCGGTTCAGGTAGGTTTAAGAAACTGACTCAATAACTAAGTAGGATTTGAAAGTTTTCTAAGTATTTTTCGGTTTAGCTTTAAGATATCTGAAAAACCAAACTATTTTGGGATATATGTATTAGGATTTTCTGTTTTTTATTTGAGTAATTTTTGTAAATTCTGTTCAATTACTCGAATATCTTTCGATTATCCAGGTATCTGGAATATTCAACTCGAAAATTTTGGTTCACATATTTTACCAAAAGCTAGAGCTAATTTAAATCAGCTTTACTATATATATGTTTTTTTTGTTTTTTCTTTGATTAGTATGAGAGTTAATGTTAATAAGAAGTATTCTTAGTTTTTCCCTCTCTTTTCTTTGTTTAAAGTGAGAGTTATAGTTACAGTAAAACTTTTTTTTTAAAATGGTCCCATCAAATACTATAAATTAATGATTGTATAAATATATCAAAATATATTTTTACAAAAATCCATTGTAGTTTTTGTTAGAATTCATTGCTAATATTTTCACCATATCAATTTATTTTTTATCATCTGTTAGACATGATAAATGATTGATTATTTTTAGTTGATTTTAGAAGTATATTGATTATAACGAAAAACTCTCTTTCAAAATTACAAAATAAGGCAAATCTCTATATAGATTAATAATTAATATCTTTGTTAATTAATAAAATATTTTAGTCTCAACATTATTAATCTATAGAGGTTTTACTAATATGCTTATAAAATCAGACCGAAAACATACTAAGATACATACAGGACATTTATAATGATAGAGCTTCTCAGTGCAATAACTGTTCTTCGTGGACAGATAAAAAATATCTACTATTTGACAAAAAATAATATTGACAAAAAAATATATGTATATATATTTATCTAGAAAAATATCGAGTCATTGATGTATAACCTGTTTCGATTTTCCAAGTTATTATGTTTAAAGTTTTGGAGATTTTTTAGTTTTTATATAACATGAAAAATATTAAGCTATAATCTTTATAATCAGTTAAATTTTAGTATAAAATTCAATAAACCATCTTTTATTTATAAAAAAAGAATGCATAATAATAATTAATATTTATTTCGACTTTAGTTTATGTTTTCATTTTTTCTCCAAATTCGAATTAAATGATTTATTAACTTTTAATTTAAATCAGGAAAATTTTTCATATTACAAATATAAAAATGTAGTTTTTAATTAAAAGAGAAAAATGATATTTTTCAAACAAAACTCATAAATAGGATCGTTTTCAAAGTTGCCCAATATAATTTCGTATTCTTAAATATAGAAAATCACAGATATCAAATATAGGACTAACAATTTAATGAATTTTATCCAAAGACGAAAAAAAAAATTCTAATATATGACTAACCGTATAACCTTAACGATAGGGATTAGCGATAGGACTTAACGATATAAACACATATGTATATGGTTTTCGACCTCTCTTCTCCAAAACCATCACAGAGAGAGTCGCCGAAATAAATTGAAATCCGGTGAGAAGATTTTGGATTCACTCCTTCCTTCTTTCTTCTTCTTTATCATCATTTGAGCTGGTTTTGGTATCTCTCCTGACGAATTTGAATCTCTCAGCCATTTTCTCTTCTCGCATCTGTGTTTTCGTGCTTGGAGCTGTACACGTTTCTTTAATTTGAATAGTGATTTTGCGTTCGTTAATTAGCCTTCTCGTACGAGTGGGCTATTTTGGGAATGATTTAGGTGGTTTTAAGTTACTGGGTAGTAGTCACTGCTGAGCGATTTCTGTTTCTCCTGTTGAATGATTGATTCAGAAATTTGAAATTCACATCGAAACCAAATCTTAAATCATATTGGTAGCTTTTTTTTTGTTTTGTGATTAGATACTGTTTTTTTATAGTATTAAATTCGTTTTGGTGTGAGTGATTTAGTGTTTGGGAAATTATTTAATTTAGTGGTTATTTTCTGATTTAGTGATGATTTGAGAATTTTGTGTTGTTTATATTCTTGGTAGCGGGAAATTTGTACTTTCCTTTGTGGACCTTTCAACTATTGAATGTGGAAGATTTGCTGAGAATCTTAGAAAGTCATCATCATCCATACGTAAGAGAACTTTTTTTTAGCTTGAGAGTGATTTTCAGATGGAGAATGGGTTATGGGAGGTTTTAGGTTCAAAAGGGTTGTTGAAGAAACATGAATTCATTAGGATTTTGGTTCAATGCTTATACTCGTTAGGATTCAAGAACTCTGCTTCTTGTCTGGAATTCGAGTCAAAGATCTTGTATAAAACAGCTGATTCTGAGTTTCTTGAAAAGCAAGTTTTGAGTGGGAACTGGGATAGTTGCGTACAGGTTCTAGACAGAATTTTTGATAATTCCATGGATGATACGAGGAACACGGCTTTATATCTAGTGTTCAAGCAATGTTTGTTGGAGTATTTGAAACGTGGGGATGTTTCTTTGGCCTTGAATGTGTTACGGAAGCAAGCTCCGTTGTTACGGATGGGAAAAGAGAAGATTCATAGGCTTGCTTGTGATATTGTTTATTCGAAAGAGATGGAATCCGGTGAAGTAGACAACTGTTTAGTTCTAGATTTGAGGAGAAAGTTGTTGGTTGAACTGGAGAAGTTGATTCCCTTGCCAATTGTTATTCCTGAGAGAAGGTTGGAACATTTGGTTGAGACTGCTGTGATGGACCAGATTGATACGTGTATGTATCATAACTCATGTGATGCAGTATCGCTTTACAAGGATCACTGTTGCGGTAGAGACCAAATTCCTTCAGAGACAGTCCAGGTGCTGTTTTCTGCCTTAGGGAACCATTGGTTTTCATTTTCATAAACTCGTTAGTGGTTCTTATAGTTTCTCAATCTCTTATTATCTTACAGATTTTGGTGGCACACAAAAATGAAGTGTGGTTTGTGCAATTCTCTAATAGTGGCAAATATCTGGCCACTGCATCAAGCGATTGTACAGCTATAATATGGAAGGTAAATATCTTAGACCATTTGGTTTCTCTTATTTTTCCCTAAAGTCATTGAGAAAGAGACCAGATGAATTAGCTCTGATGTGTAAGAGAACCTTATGAGGTTTCTTCTTGTATAACTCTTCACGCTGTGAGGTGGAAAAAAATATTAAGGAAATAACATTTGGATGTCTTGTCTTGAAGCTTGGTATATAAGGTAGAAAGCCATTTTGTGACAACAAAAAAGGACAAGAACTTTTATGTTGTAATTCATAGTGATTTGTCGTTTTGAGCCATGTAATGTAACTAGTTCTTAGTACTTCAGGGTTGATAAAATTTCTGTGTATTTTTCTATGGTAGTTTTGAGACCGTTTCTTTAAGGATTAAACATGGTAATTTCTAATTGATAAAATTTGGTATTGGACTAAAACTTCTTGTTTCAGGTACTGGATGACAACAAAGTCGAACTGAAGCACACACTTGAGAGCCACCAAAATCCAGTTTCTTTTGTCTCGTGGAGTCCTGACGATACTAAACTGCTTACATGCGGAAACGCTGAGGTTCTTAAGCTATGGGATGTTGACACAGGTGTGTTGAGACACACATTTGGAAACAACAATACTGGATTCACTGTCAGCTCTTGCGCATGGTTCCCTGACTCAACTCGGCTTGTCTGTGGCAGTTCTGACCCAGAAAGAGGGATTGTAATGTGGGACACTGATGGAAACGAGATCAAAGCCTGGAGAGGAACGAGAATTCCAAAGGTTAGTAAAGGTTAAAAGATTTGCTTATCCGTTTTGGTATTCAAATACTTGAAATTCGAAATGCACAATTTCCTAATAGGTGGTGGATTTGGCTGTGACGCCGGATGGCGAGAGTATGATTACAGTGTTTTCGGATAAAGAGATCCGGATCTTGAATTTGGAGACAAAAGTCGAACGTGTTATCTCTGAGGAACAGCCAATTACTTCCCTTTCAATTTCTGGTGATGGTAAGTTTTTTATAGTCAACTTGAGCTGCCAAGAGATACATCTTTGGGATCTTGCTGGAGAGTGGAAACAACCATTGAAGTTCTCGGGTCACAGGCAGAGCAAATACGTGATACGGTCATGTTTTGGTGGGTTGGATAGTTCGTTCATCGCCAGTGGAAGTGAGGATTCACAGGTAAGCACATTATTTTCGACCAAGACAGTTGTTTTTTGGTTGCTGTTGACTGACATTGATCTGTTGTTCACAGGTTTACATATGGAATCTAAAGAACACAAAGCCGCTTGAAGTGTTATCAGGTCATTCGATGACCGTAAACTGTGTAAGCTGGAACCCGAAAAATCCTCGGATGCTAGCCTCTGCTAGTGATGACCAAACCATCCGTATTTGGGGACCGGGCAAACCGAACAAACCACTGAACTGATTAGATAACCAGAAACCGTAGTAGCTTTAAACCAGGACCTAGTTCTAGTAGTTCCACATTTGTGTATAGTTCATTTCTGGTTTTTTCTTTTTTGGTGGTCCTTATTGGCTTTGCAGAACAATCTCTTGCTTTTTGAGTTTTGGTACACTGGTTTTGGAGAACTTGATTTGAGATGAGCCATGAATTGAAACCAAACCGGTTTAGGCGGTAAACTGAACCAAGCTGTGTTGAGGAGTTAGGTGGCAATTGTTTGGTGTTCAGAGCAAAACTTAGCTAACTACTTGTTTCGTTGGTCATTTGCTACCATGTGGGTTCCCCGTTATTTTAAACAGAAAATTTAATTATAATATAAACTTCGGAAACGCCCCTAAACTTATGATATTTAAGAATCTGCCAATATTGTTACTTTTTTTCCTTAGTACAGAGACATTATTTTTTCTAACAAACCTGTTTAGACCAAAACTTCTGAAATAATTGGCAATGCGTAGATTACACCAAAAAAAAAGTTTGAAAGAAAATGTGTTGCAATGATTCTAATATCTTGAAAAGGTATATGAGTTTCAATTATAGAACTCAAGAAGATTAATAAGTAATTGCGAGTTCGAACATTTGTGGGTTTCAATTATATAATTAACAAAAAAATCTACTAAGTGCATACATAAGAAGTATTTCACCTAATACGATTAAGAATATACATGATTTCAGTTTTAGTATCTACTATATAAATATGAATACCAACGTAATTTAATCATATATTTAAACTACATATACATCTATTTGAAACATGGAATTTACATCTTTCTATATTTAAAAATATTTGAAATGAAGTTTCAAAATTTTCATATGTAAAGTATACGTTATACAATCTAAACTAGTATTCAAAAGATGATAACATCTACACAAAACAATCACATGAATAGGTTAAATCAAAATTAAAAATAGAACTGATATACCCTCTTAGATCTCGAAATATTTATCAGTATGGGCCAGAAGGGCTATAGTTATTCTTAGAAAAAAAATGGAGGTAATGTCGAAATTGACGAAATTAATAGGCGTATTTTTAAAAATAAAGGTTGTTTAAGATAATCATGAAAAATTAGCAGCCACTGAGTAACATAATTACATAAACAGAGACACACTTACTTGAAATAGAAAACAAAATAAGATCCTTTTAACAACAACAACAACAACATCTCACAGGTCTCGCTAAGACGGTCCTAAACAAAAACCAAACTGTTTAGGTTTCGTCGTCGACGCGCTCTCATCAACAAAGTCCCATACGAAATTTAACCAAAACTATATATCGAGGGACGAAGCGCGTGACGTTAGATCGGAGATCTCACCGAGATCGCCGGTGAATTAGGGTTTCTACTTCCTTTGTTCTTGTTAACGTTATATGAAAGTTTGGAATTCAAGATGACTCAATCTATCTGTTCGTCGTCACAAGATCAATCTTCTTCTCCTCGCTCTTTGATCACACCACGCAAATCGGCGACGAAGTTTCACCGCCGCAGGTTCTTATTGATACCTTTTTGTGCTTTGTTGCTTCTGAATTATGGGAAAAGGAATGGTATTGTTTCCGTTTTAAGAGATTTGAGTTCGATCAAGACATCATAAAAGCTTGTTTAGGGATATCACTGAGAATTTTGGTTAGCTTCAGCCATTTTTGGAAACTGGATCTTTGAGTTTTCTAAACCTGAAATTGGAAATTTGTTGTTTAGGGGGAGGAGTGTATTTAACATGCTGGTTCAGAGGGAAATGTCACCAAAGGCTAAGTTTGTGCCAAGGAAACGATGGGGTAAGAGTAGATGGTATACTGATTCTTCATGCGGAACCAACAACGAGTCTATGAAAGAGACGGGACAAAGTCTTACCTCATGGTACACTTTATGTTTCTTGTCTCTTTATTTGCATAGGACCTTGTTTAAGCTCATTGTAATTGGTGATTCTTTATGAAGGGTTGAGGCAGAGTCATTGCAGCATTTATCTGCAAAATATTGTCCTCTTGGAGCTCCTCCAAGGTCAACTATTGCTGCGGCTTTTAGTACTGATGGAAGAACTCTTGCTTCTACACAGTGAGTGTCATGGAGTGCATATGTTTTATTCTTTGTTTTTTTGCCTTTGGATTCTCACTGTGTTTTGTTTTGTTTTGTGTAGTGGTGATCATACTGTGAAGATTATTGATTGTGAAACTGGAAACTGCTTAAAAGTTTTGACTGGCCATAGGAGGACTCCTTGGGTAGTAAGTTAGTGAATGCTAGCCCCCTTTCCTTAACGTTAATATGTATCCTTTTCTGCGTTTGATATGTAGTGCATTTACAACACATTACTACGTATAGATAATTCAATCTCGGATAGTGAAATGAATTTTGCTCATACTTTTGGCATCTGCTCTGTTGGTTGGTTGGTTGAGGGCTGTTAACTTATGTCTGTGTCTGTGTGCTGCCTTATATCTAATGTTCTTTGAGTTTCTACAGGTCAGATTCCACCCGCATCATTCAGAAATAGTTGCGAGTGGAAGTTTAGATCTCGAGGTCCGCTTATGGAATACCACAACTTCTGAATGCATTAGATCTCATCTATTCTGTAAGTTCTAGGAATCAGAACACTCTGTTTCTTTTTCGTAGTTATGCCTATCATCTTACCAGTTTTAATTTCTTCTTGTTAATCTCTCTTGCCAGATCGGCCTATTGCTTCTATCGCTTTCCATGCTGAGGGTGAACTACTTGCTGTTGCTTCTGGTCATAAGGTGATTTTTCCCTTTTAAGTATCCCACGAAACGCTAGCTAGTTGCAGGTGGCACCTCCTTACAGAAAGATCTCATAAGTTTAATTCATGATATTTTGCAGCTGCACATGTGGCACTACAATAGGAGAGGAGAGGGATCATCACCAACTGTTGTATTGAAGACGAGGCGATCTTTGAGAGCTGTACACTTTCACCCTCATGGGGCTCCATTACTTTTGACCGCAGAGGTGAGCTACCTAATTGGAATTCATTTTCTTATTTTCCATTCTGTCTGCTTACACTCTAACCTTAAGTGGCAGGTGAATGAGATTGATTCATTAGATTCTTCAATGTCTAGAGCAACATCTATGGGCTACTTGAGGTATCCGCCCCCTGCTATTTTGTTCACAAGCACGGAAAGCAATCAAACTAGTTTGGCAGCAGAAAATGAGAACAGAACATCGTCTCCTCCTCTTCCCTTGGCTACATCCAGTGGTCCTTCTGGTCCAAATAGTGTTCCAGGAAATTCTCCCAGCAACATATTTCTTACCCGAGCTGGAGATAGAACTTCTCCTGCAGTTGATGGCATGGATGTAGATGAAGCTCAACCTGTTGGAAGAAATGGAATCCCTAGCCAAGTTTCAAATAGATCAGATTTCCCTGAGCTTGGACAGATTCGGCAATTATTTCACTTTAGGGATCGAGTTTCCTGGGAGTTACCTTTTCTACAAGGATGGTTGATGGCTCAAGGTCATGGTGTTGCTAATCCAGTGGTTACTCCTACTGGCAGTAGTAATCATGGCATCTCAGCTCCATCCTCAACAGCCAGTCTGGAGGCTGCAGTAGCGTTATTAGAAATCCCGAGTGGTGTTAACTTACATGCGGTGTCTAGAAGAGGCGGGGCTCAGGAACAAACTTCACAACCCCAATTCTCGAGAACTGGATTACCGGAAGGTGTATCTTCTCGTAACACTCAACATGGAAGTGATGCTCAACCTGTAGTAAATAGGGTCCAGTCTGAGCTTGCTACCTCAATTGCTGCTTCGGCTGCAGCAGCTGCTGCTGCAGAATTACCTTGTACTGTCAAACTCAGAATGTGGTCGCATGACATCAAAGACCCATATGCACAACTGAAATCCGACAGATGTCTATTTACAATACCGCATGCCGTCCTTTGCAGGCAAAGCTCCTTCTCTGGGTCCTTGATATCATTCTGTTACACTTGAATGCCTATGATGCTAAGTTTTACTATTGGATGTATATTGATATCTCTGCTTCTTTTTGTGTTCAGTGAAATGGGAGCTCATTATTCGCCATGTGGGAGATATTTAGCGGCCTGTGTTGCGTGTGTTTTTCCTCATGGTGAGATAGATCCTGGACTGCAGACACAAGCTCAACAAGATTCAGGGCTTGCAACTTCCCCAACTCGACACCCTGTCACAGCACACCAAGTCATTTACGAGCTTCGTGTGTATTCTCTCCAGAAGGAAAGGTAACTGTCACGTCGAATATCTCATCGTGCTAATTCTACCATCTTGAAATGCACATCCCTCATGTGTTTTTGTCTATGAATACAGTTTTGGTTCAGTACTTGTGTCACGGGCAATTAGAGCTGCACATTGCTTGACCTCTATCCAGGTTAGTCGCCTTTTGAGAATAATCAGATTGAATTTTTATGGTCTCTTTGTTTTGAGAACATAACATGGTAAGTTGTTGAAAATACTTGAATATTTGAGAATTCTGGGTGCAGTTCTCACCCACTTCGGAGCATATACTACTTGCATATGGGCGGCGTCATGGTTCTCTTTTGAGGAGCATCGTTAGTGATGGTGAAACAACATCACATTTTTTCACAGTATTGGAGGTAAAGCCTTATGCTACTAGTACATCCATGTTCAGAACTTGGAGATATAACACAGAACTTGTTTGTGTGGGCCGGTCAGATATACAGAGTTTCAGATATGGAGCTTGTGAGAGTACTGCCAAGTTCAGAGGATGAAGTGAACGTTGCGTGTTTTCATCCTTCTCCTGGAGGAGGTCTTGTTTATGGGACAAAGGTAAACCATATTGAATCAGATCATTATCGATTAACAATGTTCGGTTTGGGAATCTGATCATTATCGACTCATGACTCATGTTTTTTTTCCGTAGGAGGGGAAACTGAGGATCTTCCAGTACAATACAGCTGCTACCTCAAACTTCACAGGACCAAACACCTAACCTGAGGTAGCGTAGAATTATAATAAAGAAGGTTGGATCTTTGTCAAAAAAAAAAAAGACCTAACTATAAAGGATGATCTAGCTGACTAAGCATATATATATGATTTCTACAGGTGCATTAGAGTGGTAAGCAAGCAAGAAGCAAACATAGGTTTCATCGAATCTTTTCCACTCCTCTTCATACAGTCTTGTTTAAGGTAAAAAGTTAAAGACAAAGAAATGTATAAAGAAAAAAATGGAATTGGTTTAATTTTGGTTTTGAATCATGTTAAAAATAGGGCAATAGACATTGTCACACTTCCTCTACAGATTAACAAAGAAGTCTTAAGTTATCAATTTTATGATGCTAAATCAGTTTTAGTAGCGTTCAAGCTTGCTTCTCTTCACTCTTCTCTCTCTATCTCTGCTACAATTGCAATTCATAATATGAGATTTTGATGTACATACTATATGTTTGGTGCAACCACTTGACACACTATTTTTTTATGTAATGAGAGGTTCAATTAGGATTCCATATTTAAACTGACTTTTAACCCTTGAATAAAAAGTAAAAACAAAAACTATATTTCCAAATTATTCAAACTGATCATACCAAATCATATTTTGAAGTTTTTATTTTATAATGAAGAAATTGTGAAAATGGCAATTGTCCTGTTTTTGACATGATTAAAAACCTTATACTGTTGACATGTGGAGTTTGAACCCACCAGATAAATGACTCGAGAAACCATCCAACTACAAGCTCCCAATAACTTTACATTATTTGAACCTATCAGATAGTGACTGGGCAAATAAAATCCTACTACAATCTCCCCGTATAGTTACATGTCCCCTTTTTCTTTTGTCCACTGCTTTGCAAAAAGCTAGTTTGAACCAAACATAACAAGGAACAAAAGGCACTGTCAAATAGCTGAAGTAGTGGCACTTTCATGGGCGATGTCTTACCTTCACAACCTTGGAATTGGACTTGTGATGTTCATAAGTGACACCAAAGCATTGTTTCAGGCGTTAGAAGGCCATCATAAGTGGCTTAGACCGGAGGGTATCACGACATAGATCTTAGAGGCAAAAGGATGACACATCATACCATCTTAGGGAGCATCTCTATCAGTAGTATCTCATAGAGTATTTGGAGATTAAAAAAAAAACCAATGAAAAAGTAGGAGTGAGAGTGTTTCTTGTTTGAGAAACTTTATACATTTTTATTTTTTTGGCTAATGATTTTATACATTCAAAAGTACGTCCAGAAGGGCGCCAATCAAATTACGGATACTGTAGCCAAAAGGACCTCTTATTTCCCGATTTATTAATGCTATTTTGTAAAGTTGTACTCCCGTAGTTAAATCCACTAGTTGATTTGGATGTAGACAACATTTGTATTGATGAGTAATCTTAACGATAATTCGGTAAGCACGAGACAACAAAAATATATATAACAAGAAATGATAAATATGAAAGAAAAAAAACAGAAATGAAAATTCTCATATTCATGTAACATATACGAATTACACCACGTGATCATTACAATTCCTCTATTTAAACATCTCCAACTGATCAACGTCTAAAAAAATCAAATATTGGAGAAGAGAGAGTGAACAACTATGAACGTCGAAAGAGACCAACACATATCTCCACCGTGTCTCCTAACCAAGAAGATCCCTATCGTTGATCTAAGCGATCCAAGCGACGAGCTCGTGGCTCATGCAGTGGTGAAAGCGAGCGAAGAGTGGGGGATTTTTCAGTTGGTTAACCACGGCATTCCTGCCGAATTGATGCGGCGGCTGCAAGAAGTGGGGAGGCAGTTTTTCGAGCTCCCGGCTTCCGAAAAAGAATCTGTCACAAGGCCAGCCGACTCCCAAGACATCGAAGGTTTCTTTTCCAAGGATCCAAAAAAACTAAAGGCTTGGGACGATCATCTGATTCACAATATCTGGCCACCATCGTCCATCAACTATAGATATTGGCCTAACAATCCTTCAGATTACAGGTATTGAACATCATTGAAAAGCCGATATATAGTTTATAGTTATAAACCTTAACATTGTATAAGAGCTCATGTAAGTTATATAATATCCAACAAAATGTATGTAATTAAATAGTATACAAGTTACATGAAACTTGATTGCGTTATTTCTTACCATTAAAAAACATTCATCAAGTTTTTACATTCTTCATGATACTTAAAATGTTTTTCGGCTATATAGATTATTATGTAGCTGAAAATTAATAGTATTATTTGGGAGTGGTGATGGTTTCAGGGAGGTGACTAAGGAGTACACAAGGAATGTTACAAATCTAACGGAGAAGATTGTTGGTTACTTATCAAAAGGGTTAGGGTTACGGCGTGAGGCCTTGCAATAATGTCTAGGTGGCGATAAAGCACAGTATGTGATGAGGATCAATTACTATCCGCCATCGGATTCAGCCATCGGAGCACCGGCGCACACAGATTTTTGTGGACTCGCACTTCTTGTCTCCAACGAGGTTCCAGGGCTTCAAGTGTTCAAGGATGACCATTGGTTCGACGTTGAGTATATCAACTCCGCTGTCATTGTCCTCATTGGGGATCAGATCATGGTCCGTTTGTGTTTGGTTTTTAACTTTTGGAAATGTTTTTGGGGTTTGGTTTTTAAAATGTGTGAATTGCATGCAGAGGATGAGCAACGGGAAGTACAAGAACGTGCTACACAGATCAATAATGGATGCGAAAAAGACAAGAATGTCGTGGCCGATTTTGGTAGAGCCTAAGCGTGGTTTGGTCGTGGGACCTTTGCCTGAGCTCACGGGAGACGAGAATCCTCCCAAGTTTGAGTCTTTAACTTTTGAAGACTATGTATACCGCAAGATCATAAAGGTTCTTCGTGATTGATGCTAAACCTCAGCAAAATCATGTGTTGTGATAAGACAGTGGCATTAGCCAATAGCTTAAACAAAAAAAAGTACTAGAGTACAACCTCTTATTATTGTTTTCAATGTTTTGTTTTTATATTTTTTTCAGAATAAAATATATAATGGTTCGACGCATATTTTTCAATTTTCTTTTGGTTTAATTAATGATAAAATGATTGCAACTCTATAAATATACATAATTGTGAAATAAACCTAATTGCTATGTTCTTAATTGTCAAGAATTTATCTTCGAATGACACGAAAATCGAATTTGAAGTACGAGACATGATTTGATCTGTGTATATTGTACATGTCCTGGATCGATAAGGTTCCCAGTCTAGCTACGTACACTAGTTTGGTCAGGGATAGCTTTATGGTAACGAGAAAGAAAGGAAGTGTATCCAATCACGATGAATCGTTTTCTAATCTATTTCTTTCAGTCCTATTCAACTGATTACACATGTCACATGTGCGCCAATTGGATGCTGTTGAAACTTTGAAAATGCACCACTATAGTGTTAACAATGAGCCGGCGTGATACCATGTTTTCTTTATTTTCGAAAGGTGTATCCATTATTGTAATTTTGGACCAAAGCATATGACATTGATGTGTCTCTGGGCCTACTTTAAATCAAATCGGACTTTTCTCACTCGATTATTAACGACCCGACCCGACTCGACCCGGCTCGGACCGGATAATTACATTTGTAGCTATGAGAAGAAAAAGAAGACCACACTACTCTCTCTATCTCTCTTTCTCTCTATCTCTCTCTATCTCTCTCATTTCTTCCTGCGTCAATGGCGACTCAAGGTCAGGTTATCACTTGCAAAGGTACCTTTATCCTCGATCCTCGCACTCTCACTATCTGTAGACATGTTATTGAAAAACCCTATCTCCGATTATTAGTTTTCTGATTTTCATTTCATTTTGACGCCGATTCACATAGCTGCGGTGGCTTACGAGCCGAACAAGCCTCTGGTCATCGAAGATGTGCAAGTGGCTCCACCTCAAGCTGGTGAGGTTCGGATCAAGATCCTCTACACTGCTCTTTGTCACACCGACGCTTACACTTGGAGCGGCAAGGTTCGTTCTCTCCATTTTCATTCGTTTGAGTCTGATTTAGTGTTTTGTGGTTGATCTGAATCGATTTATTGTTGATTAGTGAATCAATTTGAGGCTGTGTCCTAATGTTTTGACTTTTGATTACAGGATCCTGAAGGTCTCTTTCCTTGTATTCTAGGTCATGAGGCTGCTGGGTATGTATGTTAATGGTCATTATCATCATCAAATTCAGTTTTAAGGTCTTCTCAATGCTAAAGTTCTTATTTTGTTTTGTGGGTATAGGATTGTTGAGAGTGTTGGTGAAGGAGTAACTGAAGTTCAAGCTGGAGATCATGTTATCCCTTGTTATCAAGCTGAGTGTCGTGAATGCAAGTTTTGCAAATCTGGGAAGACTAACCTTTGTGGCAAGGTGAGATCTGCTACTGGTGTTGGGATTATGATGAATGACCGTAAGTCGAGGTTCTCGGTTAATGGGAAACCCATTTATCACTTCATGGGTACTTCCACGTTTAGTCAGTATACTGTTGTTCATGATGTTAGCGTCGCCAAAATTGATCCTACTGCTCCTTTGGATAAAGTTTGCCTTCTTGGATGTGGTGTTCCCACTGGTAAGAATTGCCACCTTCTCTTACTGATTGGTAATATGCTAAGGTCTTTCACGATGCTTCAGTTTTAGAGTGTCGCCTGCCCTTTCTGTTTATTGATGTAACATCACTGATAAGATTGATCTGCACAGTTCTTCACCATCCTTTTTATTCTTTCCGATAGGAACCTAATTTTTTTCACTCTGTGTCCTTCTCTTCTTTCTTTGCGAATTTCTGACTTTTTGGTGATATATATGAACATTATGGTCCCTAACAGCATAACATGTATATGCATCCTATTAGGCCTTGGAGCAGTTTGGAATACTGCAAAAGTAGAACCAGGGTCAAATGTTGCCATTTTCGGTCTTGGCACTGTTGGACTTGCTGTAAGCTGCTACCTCAAACTTTCTAGTGCTTCCATATTTCCTTTCTTCTGCAAGGCAGAGAACCATTGTGGTTAAGTGTTTTAAATTGTGAATGTATAGGTTGCCGAGGGTGCGAAAACAGCTGGTGCTTCAAGGATCATTGGCATTGACATCGATAGCAAGAAGTATGAAACTGGTAAATCTCCTCATCTTTCTTCACTGGATTGGTTAACCGCATATAATTTATGCAATTCACTGAGTTCCTTGGTTGTGGAATTTCAGCAAAGAAGTTTGGTGTTAACGAATTTGTGAACCCAAAGGATCACGACAAGCCAATTCAGGAAGTGATTGTCGATCTCACTGATGGCGGTGTTGACTACAGCTTTGAGTGCATCGGGAATGTCTCCGTGATGAGAGCTGCATTGGAGTGCTGTCACAAGGTAAGTCATCCATGTAAAATACAGAAGAAACTGTTAAAACATTGTAGACAAGAGGATTTTGTTAAGAGCTAAAGATGATTACGTTGTAGGGATGGGGAACTTCGGTCATAGTTGGTGTTGCAGCATCAGGACAAGAGATATCAACTCGTCCGTTCCAACTCGTGACTGGCCGTGTGTGGAAAGGAACAGCTTTTGGTGGTTTCAAGAGTCGAACCCAAGTGCCTTGGCTTGTAGAAAAGTACATGAACAAGGTAAGAAAAAAAACTTAAACGTAAGGCAAAACGATTTTTGATAATCTTTTCTCTTCAAACACTTGACTGTTACGTGTTATTCGAACCATGCAGGAGATAAAAGTGGATGAATACATAACACACAACTTGACCTTGGGAGAAATCAATAAGGCTTTCGATCTATTGCACGAAGGTACTTGCCTTCGTTGTGTCCTCGATACCAGCAAATGACTATATGGGTCCTCTCTGCTTTAATCTATGTGTTCTTGTGACTTTCGTCTTTTATCGGTATTGACATTTCCTAAGAGCAACAGACTACTCTACTCGTGTGTGTCTCGTTTCTATCTTATGCTTCAATAAAATATCAATTAAGACCGAAACCATCATGTCTAATCATATAGTTTACAGTATAGTCACTTCACTGTAACACGAATCATATAGCGAAGAGAAGAACATAGGACACATGAATAGGTTTCTGGTGGGTCATGAAGTTATGGGCCTGGGAAATAAAATATTACAGGCCCATATATCAGATATCGCAAGCCCATTACAAAAATATCACCACCTCTCATCACCAAACCAATTATTCTTCTCCTTAGGTCCCGTCGGTCCTTCCTCGCCGGATAATTCTACCGGAATCTTCCTCAACACAGCATCAACCCAAGATCTCAACCTCCATGGCAATCGTTCATTCAACTTCTCAATCTCCGATCTCGAATTATACACAATCTTCGGTCCCCACTCTCTCATATAACCTAACCACGGCGGCTCCACCACCGCTCCTCTGAGATACTCCGCCGCAACAATCTCATACTTCAAACTCGAATCAACAAACAAATCACTCTTCGCTGAATCATTCCTAATCCCAATTCCAAGCAAAGCAGATCCTTGTAAATACATTCCAGACTTAGAAAAGCTCGCGTGACCATTCTTCGACGAGTACACCACAGCTTTGTTACTTCCTTCAACGAATTCAAGATTTTCAGGTTTGATCCACTCGCCGCCACTGTGTTGAGAGAAGTAAATAGAGTAAAGCTCGCCGGAGAAATTACTGATTCTGACTGTGAAATGTTCCCAATCACAAACGTGTTGACCAGTTTTAGCCAACGAGAGATCCATAAGCCCTAGCTTCAGAGTCGCTGGTCCGTTGAACGGACAAAAAATCCAAAACGCAAGATCCGTAAACGTTCCTCCAAATGCTGGCTTAACGTGAACGTAAAGCTTCGAGCTCTCGAGATCGCCTCGTTTGATGAATTCGCGTCTTTGTTGATCGTTGATCGGTAAATCGATCCAATATCGCTTATCGTTGGTTCCGCCATGAGGTAGATTCGAGCCGGTTTCGTCTATAGGTTCATTGTTGATAACAGAGGAATTTGAATTGCTGCATAAGAGTGCACCGTTTTTGAAGAACCATGAGACTGAAGAAGGTAGGTAGACTTCATTAGGATGGAAGTAAACTCTTGGACCATAGTGTTGAATCATAGCATGGATTTGTTCGATGTTTGGCATTGCGTGTAAACTCGAATCGAGGTTTTTTAGACACGCGATTGTACTGAGATGATCTTCTTCAGGGGATTGAGTTGTGCAGAAGAATGTACCTGTTGAGACTCCTTTGCCACGCATTCCGCGGTCGGATGGTCTTGTTTTCCATATAAACATAGGAATGCTTAAAGAATCCGATATTGCGGTGATTATGACTTTATGTGCTTCACACTTATCGGTTAGATCAGCTCGAACGCATCGAACTTGATCCAATTCAGGTTTCGCGGGACTCGTTGTAACCAAATATCCGATCGGTTTATACCCTTGAGGAGGCTGCGGTAACCAGAAGTAACCGTACGATTCGCTTTGACGCTCTTCTGATAAATCATTTGAGCTCCAGACCAATGTATAATCGAGTGGTTGCACAAGTGCAGGCTCTGAAGACTTATTAACTTGTCTTGCTACAAGAAGAAAACCTCTCAAGAGGTGAGAATCAGACTGACAGTAATGACCTAAGCAATGGAAATCTTCAGGTAATTTGTCAGGTTTGTAGAAGGAAACACTCTTCTTGTTATCTCGACGAGAGCAGTATCGCCATACGAATTCAAAACTTGTGATCTCTGCGACTTCTAATTCGCCTAGATTGATTCTTCCTAAACCAAAGCCTTGACCTGAATCAATTCAAAGCCAAGAAAAGTGCATCAAAAACCTTTGTACTCAGCTAACATAAATCCAACGGAATCTGAAATCCTAAGACTTGTCCATGGATTGGATCAAATCACATCGAAACTAAAGAGTTAAATCCAGAAACTTTGGGGGAAAATTCGAATTCCGATCTGAAAAGGTAAAATTGAAATGATGAACAATTGGAATTATGTAATTTTTACCTGAAGGCCACTGGGGAAGAGAAGCAGGGAGAGAGAAGGTTTCAGGTTCCTTCAATGGCGGATATTCTTTGAGATTGTTCCAATACAGACATTTGCATCCAAACATTCCCTCTGTCTCTCTGAAAGATTCATACGATGCTTCGCGAAACCATTACAATCAAACACCGACATATATCAAAAACCTTGTTGGGTCCCAATTCTTTAATCTTCGAGTTTTTTCGATTTTTCTGATAATAATTCTTCAATTTCTTTTTCATAAAAAAAACAGAGTGAAAATATGTTCTGTCGCCCCATAAAAGCTGATGTCTCAGAGCAGTACATAAAGCTCGGAGACAAAGGAACAGAAGCACATTGATGAAGTTTGGAATTCAATCCAGTAAGGAAACCAAAAATTGAAATGTTATACCAAAACTAAACCATTCCCAAAGGGAGATAACAGTCAAAAGCTCTAAATGGCTAAATCTATAACAAATTTAAAGAAAAACATATATAAGCCAAAATCTTTGTTTCTTTGAGCCAAAAACCAAACCCAACAAAATAGAAATTACAAACTACTTCTTCCGTAGATAAAGGAAGAAGAACTGAATCATTTCATTCTTTGGTAGCACTAAAACTTTGACGAGATTCTTTTTTCTTTTAGCGACCACCACCGCGGTAGTAACCATTTCCTCTTGGCCTGTAGTCACCTCCATCCTGGTTTCCTCTGCCAGACCCACGCCCACCAAACCGGCCTCTTGGTGCTTCTGTTGGGTAACCACCCCTTCCACGTCCTCCTCCTCTTCCTGACCAAGTCAATACACATCAAAGTCAGAATGAGTTACATGCTGTACACTTTCTTTCTTATGAGGCTTTCACAAGACGCTCTTAAGAAGTTTTATGATACAAAATTTGTTGGTCATAGAGCACGGTTTCAAAAGAAGACTTACTTGCTCCGCGAACACCAGCGGGATTTGGTCTTCGTTCCTCAATGTATACTTGCCTTCCACCCAAGTATATAGGAGAAGCCTATATATTATTATTACACAAACGGAAAATGATAAGAACAAAGCGAAAGGGGAACAGAAGATGAAAATTAATCTAGTGAGGTAACTGTGGAATAGAATCTAGACCTTAATCGCATTCTCAACGGAAGTCATGTCCTCAAACTCAACAAATGCATAACATACGCCCATAACATCCTACATGTTTAGTTGCATAAGATTGTTAGTTTTGGCTCTTCATATCACTTAAGATAAACATAGAGAAAAGGATTAAAAAAAACACGAAATGAAGATTATTTACCTTGCGGGTTCTGAGGAACACACCATCAGGCTTGATTGTACCGAAGTTCTTAAACTCTTCCTCTATTTCAGAAGCAGATATGTCGGAAGGCAAATTCCTAACGTACACTGATTTGAACTCAACTGAAACAAGGCACACCAGAAAGAAATGAATATATGACAAATAACTCCAAATAGCATATCCTAGTGCGAGTTTGAGCATATGAGAAATTTCAAAACTTTTAATGGTCCAAGAAACTTACAGTCTTCAAAACCGGAGCCATCTTCTGCCTCTGCTCCATAGTCGGAAACATATGTGGATGAGTTTGATTGCTGAATAGGGGCAAGAGGCGCAGCCAGCTGAGGGGAAGGAGTCCGCATTGGTTGATCCCACTCATTAATATCTTGAGAGCTCTTGTTATATGATGGTTGTGTAGCAGCTACAGGTACAGTTGCTGCTTCCTTTGCAACTTTTAACTGAGAAAAAGAGAATCAGCACATCTCCAATTAAAAAGATAATTTTCTATATCTCAAATGAGACAATACTAAAGTTAGGTACAAATGACAAGACCGGATCATGGTTATTCGTCATGGTACGAGATAGTAATCCCCAATTCACAGCATTATCTTTTCAAAGGAAGTATACAGTCAACTATTGACTGACTACCATGACACACATATATATGAAGTATGAACTATGAACACTGTAAGATATGTGCTTCCAGGTCGTTTTTTTCAATAGATATGTTGTTTTGTTACTATGCTGAACAACTAAACAAGACCAAAGAGAGTGTGCACTTACAATGGAAGCATAACTCATCTTTGATTTTTCACCAACTGGTTCCTCTACTGGTGCAGCCCGATGTTCATGTACCACATCAACTGCAACTTCTTCCCTAGGTGTTTCCTCAATCGCAACTTCATCTTCATAGTCTTCATGCTGAGGTTGATGTTGGTCCTCTTGCAGACTGTACTTATCAACAAGATCATCTTTGATTTGGACTGCGTTCACATAATCGCTTGCCTCTTCCTCCAGCACATAGTCAGAAACTGAAAAGTCAAAACCAGTGATATCAATTTTAAGTTTTAACAAATTCATCACACTGAATCAGTCGAAACAAAACATGACAAAGTTGACAAACAAACCTTGGGGATCTGGATGACGGGTAGGAGGATTAAGCTGAGCCTCATGCTTGATTTCAGATAAATAAGAAGGCTGATGATAGTAAACAGTACCCTCATCAACAAACAGAAATACATCACTGAGAACAAAATAACCCTTTTCCTGAGGAGCGAGAAAAAAGGTCTGCACAAAACTCCTTCTGTTGCTAAATTCCTTGGTTTTCACAGATCCTGAAACCACCACAAGAACACCACCTTCCCACGACTCGACTGAATTAATCGTCTTCACTTCAATCGCAGTGAAATTCAGTGACATAACCATGTTATGAATATGCTGCAATCACATAGAAATTGAAAAATCAAAAACTTTCACTAATTAAGTAAAGCACAAACCTTTATCAACTTAAGTTCCACTAATCCACTAGAACCTAATGAATTCTAGAAAAATACTGGATCTTGAGAAATGGGATTAGTAGAAACAGAAGGAGAGAGTCGTGTACCAGCAAAGAATTAGCAGTCTCGGTGGAATCACCATCGATACGAATAGCTCTACTAGGCTCAGAATAAAACTGATGAATAAGATCTGGCTGCTGCTGCAACACTTGATAATACTGCCCCACAAAGTACGAACCCACCTGCAACACATAGTATGACACCGATTCAATCACTTAGCCAATAATAATAGCTTAAGAATCCATAAATCAATTTACGAAATGAAAACTCGCCTGCGTCGCTCCAGGATAAGGAGTCGCCATTATTTAACAAAACCCAAGATCTGGATTTAAACAAAACCCTAAGATCCGATGAAGATCGAGTAAAAGCTTCCAAGAAACTCAAATTAATCAGAAGAACTTCGCACAGAAGGAACTGGATAGAGAAAAAGAAGAAGAAGAGAGTATCTCTCAATTGAATTTGAATAAGAAGAGATCTGAGGAAGGATTGATGAAGAAGAAGGAAGTGAGATTTATAAAGGGTTTACAGAGAAGAAGGGAAATGGAGAGTGATAGATCTACACGAGAGAGAGATTAAAAGGGTTTTTGTGAACACTATAGATAGGGTATGGCAATTAAGAGGAGGCGCTCTTTATTCCCTTTTTATCTACAAATGTATCTTTTCTTTCCTTTTCCCTTTGATTTGCCCCATAAGTTTTGAATGCGTAGAAAATAACCCTGAATTCTTATAATAACAATATGGGTCCTTTATCTTCTTTTTATTCATGATTTTAACCCCAAAGGTTTTGACATTACCAAAATAAACCATAATAACAAACTGAATATTTATATTCTCATGATTTTAAACCCCAAAGGTTTTAAGATTATCAAACCCTTTATATTGCCATTACTTACTTTTTGTTTTCTCGTTTTTTTTCAACATCTAGCTTTGATTAATATGAAAAGTAGTCCTGATGTTTACAATGGAACTTGAAATGTAAAAGTATGATACAAAGTTTGTTTGATCAATGAGAGTTTCTTTTACCAAACGATCTGCAGCTTTGTTGTTGTGCCTTCTTGTCCAAACAAAGTCAACACTGGAGAATTTTTGCCTCCAATATTTGATCTCTCTGATCCAATTGTGGACTTTAAAGTTTTGTGTTTCTCCCTTGACTAGCTTCAAGACTATACGATTATCCCCTTCAAATAACACTTTCTTGTGTCCTTGTATCCATGTGTGTTGTATTGCCATTACCAAGCTTTGAATTCCTCGCTTATAGTATTGCCTCCGGAGACATCTTTTGCATATTGCATTGGTTATTAAGTTCTGATTCTGATCTAGAGCCCTTGATATAAGTATTATGCAGTGATTATAATTGGGCTTTTATGGCCCAATCATTGAGCTGATTAATATATTGGACTTTAATGGCCCAAATCATGGTAAACAAAACTCATCCTACTGATAGAAGAAACCCTCGTTACTATCCTCTCACTCTCCGAAGCGATTCAGAAAGTTTTAACCCAAAAAAGCAAAAAAAAAAAAACTTTTGTTCACTCGATGGCGGCGAAGAGAATCGGAGCCGGTAAATCTGGCGGCGGAGATCCAAACATATTAGCGAGGATTTCAAACTCCGAGATCGTGTCCCAAGGAAGACGCGCAGCAGGAGATGCCGTCGAAGTATCGAAGAAACTGCTCCGGAGCACCGGAAAAGCAGCGTGGATCGCTGGGACAACTTTTCTCATACTTGTTGTTCCATTGATCATCGAGATGGATCGAGAGGCACAAATCAACGAAATTGAGCTTCAACAGGCCAGTCTCCTCGGAGCTCCACCATCTCCAATGCAAAGGGGATTGTAAGAATCCCTTATTATGGATTAGGGTCCTCTGTTTTACGAGTTTTTTTGGTTATATGTTGTTGTTTGAATTTGAATTTCGTATAAGAGTGGTTTAATTCACATCGTTGGATTCATAAAGTTCAGGCTTTGTTGTTTTATATATTATCTTGAGATTGATTTGGCAATCAATAATTCTGGTTTCTCGGATTCATCATTCAGTTGAAATTGTTTCTATTGCAAGAAGTTAGTTAAATTTAGCATCTTTAGGCTATGAAGTTGATTCCATAGAGTTCTCAAGCGTCTAAGTATGGTTGATTGTCACTTTGTATGAATGGCGATCATCTACTTGAGAGCTATGGAGTTGGAGTTTTGTACAAGTTTGGGATACTTCCTTCTGATATGTTTGTGTGTGTGTCCTGTCTTGGTTTAGAGATCTATATGTAAGATGATTTGTGTGTGAGTCCTGTCTCCTCTTGGTTTAGGAAATCATGTTCAGGTTCTAACTTAAGTGATGCTAGAAGCGTATTCAATGCTCTAGAGTTCTGAAGCTTGTTTATATGGTTAATTTTCACTTTATTTGAATGGTTCTACCTTTAACAGACTAGTCTTCTTCTAGTTTGTGGTACTTGAGCGATGAAGTTTGAGTTCTGGGATTAGTTCCTTCTGATATGTTTTGATGTGATTGTCAAATTGTTATGTGTTTGTTTCGTTAAAGGGTTTAAGCTGAAAGAAGATATTTCAGCTTATGTCTAGGGTCAAAGATGAAGTCTATCACGTCTCCTCTTGGTTTGGGAAATCATGTTCATGATCTAACTTAACCATAACAGTGGTGGAAGAACAGATTATCAGCCGTCAAACTGTTTTTTTCTTTGAAACATACCTAACCCGGTTTGAGTATTGAGTAAAAGAACGGTCATTGAAGTTCCATGTATTTGCTGCGCCTTGCAAATTTTGAAATCAATCAGAGTTACAATCTAGTGTAGAAAGATTTTTCATTTACCATAATCGTGCATATCTTTGAATAGTGTCACAATCACTTTATATGCTATAGATAGAAGTTTTATAGATGTAGTGAAATGTATAGTTGGATACTGTGAATCTCACTAACTCCAAACTTCCAAAGTGAGATACCAGTAAAGCTTCACTCTTTCCCAATGAAAACGACTGAAACTGGATTTCACTAGAAAAAGCTGCTGCTTTACTTCTTGTTAGTGTTTTCTCGTTTTCATCAATTTTCTATTTTGATGCTTCATTTTACTTTTAATATTTTGTTTTCAATAGTGGGTATGGTTTTTATCTGATCTAAATCATTGGAAATAAATAGAACAACAAGTATTAATCAGTAAGTTGAGGAATCACTTTCATCTTTCAATGGGCAATTAAATAAAATGAAAGATTTGAAAGAAATTAGATACTAAGTGACAGAGAGACAAAAGAAAAAAATGACAAAATTAATCCTTCATTATTCCAATAGCTTAATAAATATTGTATTTATATCATCCAAAATTTTCCAAAAAAATCAAAATTTATTTGTATTTAAATCAATATCATAATTGAATATACAATTGGACATGCTATACTAATCATTTTTCTAATATACCTTGTTAAATTTTTAATTGGGAAAATAAGAATTGGTAGGTAAAAATAAGAATCAATAAGCATCATATTTATTACTCTTCTTCTTCATGGCAGACCTCAAAACCAACAAACAAACAATCACAAACCCTAAAACAAAAACTCCTCCCACCGCCAAAGCTATCGTCCTTTCTGTGTGTTGTCTCTTCTCTCCACCTACACACACACACAAACACCCATTAATGGCCATTCCCATTATAATTACTTATTTCAAATTTTAATTATCAAAGAAAATTAAATTAAAAATATTAGCTAGCCTCACTCACATGTAACCTGAATGATGTGTCAATATTCTAACATTTGGAAAAATCTCTTCTTTTCTATAACGAAGTAATCTATTTCCCCACTAGTTTTTCGGTTTTAATATCTTCTTCCACTACTAGTTCTTTGTTTTCGTCTTGTCTCCATTAGTTTTTGTTTAGTCTACTTGACAACGAAACTACATAAAGATATACACATTCTTATACGAGATTCATGTGTGTGTAACTATCACCGAACTATTAATATTTGTATACAAAATCTAACACTCACTATTATTCGATTAAATAACTCCTTACCGTAGAGATAAAATATGTCGCTAAAATGGAAAAAAGTTTTTTCATACTTCAACTAAAGATACATATATGTGTTCGATTCATATCAAGTATATTACCGTACTAATTCATACCTCAAACATAAACAGTGATACCAACTAATTATATACCAATACTACTAAATTCCACCATTTTTCTATTACTCTGTTTCGCGCTAAAGTTTTTATTTACCGTTTTATGTTACCAATTCGACCTATACGATTAAAACTCTTTAATAAGAGAACTAATTTTCTAATCATCTGAAAGTATTATATCAAAAGGAAAAATATAACAGTGATTTAATTAGTGTATACCTGATAATGGCTCTATGTTGGGAACACCATGAGAGTAGTAACTATAGCTAACGAAGCACTTCTGAAGGTAAACTTGTCCCGAGTTCGACTCTCCACACTCACTCTTTGCTTTCTCAAATCCATCTTTCACACATTCCCCACAATCTGAATTTCCCAAACTACCCTCACACTGTCCCAACACATACACCGACTCATACTGCCCCGCGTAAAAACCTCCTCCGCCACCACCACCACCGGATGATCCAGTTTTCACGCCGTTCTCCGCCATACCAAACGCCGTCTCCCTTTTCCCGACAAACCCAGGATCGTTAGAATCTTTTTTCCCACAGACACGGAACAACATCTCCGTACCGGAAGTTTGCCGGAATCCTGAACTCTCATACCGGATATAACATCCAGCGAGGTGAACACGAGCCGCCACCACATTACCGTCATCTCTGCCGCCACCGCAGAGTTTAGAAACGAGTTTAGGGATTTTGGAGACGCAATCGTAACACTGAGCGTTTTGGAGATCGCCACGGCACTGAAAAACACCGATCACGGCGGTGGTGTTATCAGTTCCGGAGGTTACGGAAGCGAAAGAGCTTTGTGATGATTGAGAAACTAAAGAAGTGAATAAGTTTTTGAGATTCTGAGAGAAAACACCAGTTGGGTCTGGAGATTTCTGATTTGCACAACCTTTAAAGATCAGATTTTTATAATCATCATCACCGGAGATTGCAAAGAATGGTAAAAAGAACCAGAAGATGAAGAATTGATAGGTGAGTTTCATAATTGAGAAAGACAGAGAGAGATTTTTGTTTCTTGATGTTCAAAATCTTTTTACTAGTTTGTTTCTGTCTAATAAAGTTTGTGTTGTTTTTATGTGTCCGGAAAAAAGAAAGTTTTCCGTTTTTTTTTTGTCTTTTGTTTTGAGGTTTAAAGACAAAAAAATGTAAATAAGAGCAGGTTTTGTAGTATGAAACCATGAAAAATAAAGGAGTATACTTTTCTTTGGATCTTGCTTCAAGGGTAAGATAAAAAAGAAAGAAACTTTGAGACGACAAGTGTTTATTATATAGATTTGGTTTAGGAGATTATGTAATACAGTATCAAAAAAAAATGATTACTGTTTCTTCTTTTTTGTTGTTGAATTTAGTGAATAACCTTTAATGCCATTAAATCTGACTTTATTGTCTGAATTTGGATTTTGTTTTAGGACATTGATGGAAAAACACCTTTTGTGTATATGTATTTTTTGTTTAAGGCACTAAGATATATTTTGATGAGTTTGATTTAAATTGTAGGCTGATACGAGAAGGAAAATAAAATCTTAGACCTTGTTGTAAATGTGAATGATTGATTCGATTTTATTTTGTGTCCAAAACAAAACAAAACATGATCGTTTTGAGTTTACATAATTTCAGAACATAATTGCGTAGTAACTGGAGTAAATAATAATAAACCTGTGTGTTTTTGTAAACTACAAAAGATATTATCACTATGATTATTTTGAGTTAATGATAAGCATGATTGTTTTTGCAGGATTTTGGATTTCACATTCTATATGATATATTTTGAGTTGGTGAGTGTGGAAGATTTGTCAACAACCCTTGATCTCACAAGAACCAAATTGCCTTTGTGTGTTTGGATTATAGCTCTCTTGGAACCTTTGTTGATGTATTTTACCTATGCTTTTGCTTACCTTTTATGGTATTGGGGAATGCCTATCTTTGTTGTATGTTAAAACTTTGTGATCTTAGAATCCTTCTACCTTTGTACTTGTTTTCTCTTGTAGATGAATGAAAACAAGCATTTGCCCAAAAAAAAAAAAAAAAAA
>Ga0041059_1000458_pt1 | contig 30553 bp, 34 predicted proteins | sample AraColnosormetaG_FD_56232 | JGI IMG/M metagenome (GOLD analysis project Ga0041059, IMG submission 56232) | Arabidopsis roots microbial communities from North Carolina, USA - Col MF nosort | ecosystem: Host-associated > Plants > Roots > Unclassified | place: USA: North Carolina | collected...
TTTTTTTTTTTTTTTTTTTTTGGGGCAATCCAACTTACATGTCTTAGCGGGAGAGAAACACCAGAAGGTAGCAAATCCAGTTGGTGAAGCCCAAATCTCTCTCCTGCCATAGCTAAGATAGTGAGTTCCTCGTTACAGGAGTATGATCCTGGCGCGATATTACAGGGGACACCTGATGAAAGTGTCCGTCCTTCTGGCTTATCACCAAATAACACACTGTAGAAGGAAACAACTTTCCTTGCCCAGCTTACTATGGAGCACCCATCTCTACGGATCAAATCTGGGAGGTCATCAAAGTTTGTTGATAAACATCCACGTCTTAAACAATTCTCAAGCCATCTAAATAAATTTGGAGGTTTTCTGCTAGAAGAAAGGGTTGTGCACGCCCCAATAGTTGTTGACAGACGAGGAAAATCACGTATGTAGTAATCTAAGTAACACTTCTCATCCAGAAACTTGGCAATATTGCACAACAAAACAGCCAAGTGATGCAAATCCCTACACATAGATGTCCAAAGTTAAAACGAGTTAGTCATATACGTGTTCAATCTTAACTCTTCTTCTAATCTAACAAACTTTAGTTTTCTGTAAGAAACCATACAGATGATTGTTAGGCAAACAGTCTAGCATGAAACTACAGTTGTCGGTGCAAGATTGATTTTTTTCAGGAAACCATCTATGGCTAGATCAACTTTTGTGCCACGTTTGAATCAAAGCATATGCAACATAACTTATGTTACAGAATTTCATACTTTCATGCAGCAAGAGAGAACCAATTAAGAAACGAGGAAAAACAAAGCATTTTGTAGTTACCAATCAAAGATAGCTAATCATTTTGTAAGCAAAACAGGCAAAAAGCACGAAACAAAGCTTTGTAAAACCAATGTGCTTACTGTTTCCGTAGATTATCCATCTTCAAGCTCTCATAAACTGCATGGAGACAATCTAAACTCTGGACCATTAGTTCACATGAGCTGCCCAGTGTTTCTTCACTACAAATCTTGGAATCAAATGGGACAATGCCTTCCAGATCTAAACGATTTATTGAAGTAATACCATTGTGAAACCTAGAGTAGGTCTTATGAAATTTGCTGATGAGAAGAAACTCCCAGGAGGACTCTGATGCTGTTTTGGGTTGCTTTCGATGCACAACAGTAGGCTTTTGACAGATCTCCAGAAAAATGTTGCATAATGCTTCCCATTCAAAATGAATACTGGAACCTTGCAGGTCAGAATGACCATCTCCCCAAAGAAGAGAGAGAAACAAACTGTACAGATCGGATCGTAGTCCCTCAGCTATGGCTGCTATGCAATCATTTGCAAGTGACGATGAAGGTTTACCAGTTAAGGCACACCGAAAGATCTACAAGAGTATAGTATAAACAAGAAGTTAAAACAAAAGAAAACTTTGACTAACCCAAAAAAACAAATACTAAAAACAATCACGTGATTGGAGTCCATAAGGATAGAATGACTATGGTAATTGACAAAACTAATCATTTGAATTTCAAAAGGATTAATATCTGTCAGTCATACCTGTGAATGGTTAACTGAGAGATTGATAGATCCTAAAACAGCATCAGACAATCCTGTGATCTTCAGGTTCCTGAAACCTGAATCTGTTTTTGCAGACTCTCCATCCCCGGAACCAATACTTTCTCCCAACCAAGAAGGTAATACATATCTACAGAGACATTGTTTTCCTGACTACAGATAATATTATAGATAAATTAACATACAACATTAGGATAATAATTAACAAAGAAAACGGTATGGTACATAACAAGAACCTACATAGAGAAAGAGGTCATTTTCTGGAGATAAAACAATGATATCCAAATGTGGAAGCAGTCCTATTTTCACTCTGCAAGGAAACAGAAAAAAGGGTTGTCATACTCATAACTCATGACATGACGACAGAAATAGTCTCATTTACAGTGACAGAGAGGGCAAAAAAAATTGTAAGTAGGAACTTACTGAGAACGTGTCACAACAACAGGTGCAGCAGCAATCGCAGACACACTCCAGCTTATATCAGGCTTAACATCGAACAGAATTTCGTTATTGATTTCAACAGTTTGAAGTCCCACCGATAACAGCTTCTTTTGTTCTAGAATCAGAAAGCAAATTACTGGGACTGAATTATCAGTTGCCAAAAAGACCTGAAATATATTTTGAGGCACTTGTGAAAATGAAAAATAATAGTAAATACTTCAGTAAAAAAAATAGTATACAATCTTCCTCAAATAAAGGTAGCATGACCAACAGCGAGAACATTAGATAGATTTGTCACCTTAGATGCAGCTTTCTTAGCACCTTTCGCTTGCCATATTCTACGAAAAGAAACCCGCTTCGAGAGAACAGCATCAGGAACAATGCCGCTTGAACATGACGCAGAAGCTTCAAGGTTTGACTCTATAAATTCGGCCGCCCACACAGAATGTTGCATCTTGCCTGAAAAAACGAAGACAAAGTATTTCATAAAAACTTAAAAAAGCATGAGCCATCAGCCTGACCAGAGAAGAAACTTACAAACCTTTGTTATACGACGTCATAAGAGGTAGACGGTCACTTGTCCAAATTGTCCTCTCATCGTAGTCCTTCATTATGGTCAACTTCCCCCTCTCTTCAACGTAGGTTGGCTGAAAAGTAAGTAGATGAGTTACCAGATGAAAAGTATAACCAAATATTGCATCATCAAAAAACATTTATGTGCTGTTGAGACAACAAGAAAGAAATAATATAGGTCCCGATATAAAGAAAGACTGGCTTGAAGCAGAAATAAAGTTACAAGGAATATCTACAAAATGATGAGTTCATTTACCCCAGGTTCCTCTAGTGGATCTCTTAGAATCAGATGGGAAGACATGCATGGCATATCTCTTTTGCTAATAAGGTCATGCGCGACTGGGGAATGGAAGTTTTGTGGTGAACTATTCCCAACTTCTTTTCTTTGGCGCAGCATCTCACGAGAACCAAGGATGGGGCTAACAGGAGAAAATGGAACATGTGAGGGTGGATTCACTTCACCAGCTTGCTCAAGAAGTAGACCACATGGTAGAGGCCATATTGATTTGACAGTACGCATTAGTGGAACAGATACAACTTCGCCTGTTGCCAACAATTGCCAAAAATCAGAAAGTAATTACCTCAGCTAGTGTTACCTCAGAAAAGAGACAAACAGTACTGATTAATCAGATCTAGTCAACAAGTAAAAAGGAATACGCAATATATTTCCAAGAGCAGATGAAAGGAAACTAGAAATAGAACGGCTAAAAGTTAATCAATCAACTTGAACGTTCAAAAAGCTATCAATGCACAGAAAGCTACCTGAAATCTATTCTTCATAAACCGATTCCATAAATTTTCATTTGTAATTACACAATTTCAAATGAATCATAAAGAAAGGGACCAACTATGTGCACCAGTATGAGATTGTCCTTTCGTTAGAAGCAAACCATATAAGAATCCATTAGGGTATAATGGAAAAAGTCGGATAGTGCAGAAATATTATAGTTCAGAGGTATCTAGCCACAATTACCTGATGTGTTGTAGATTGTTAAGCAAGCAATTTGTAATACACAAAGAAAAGCTTCTGTCCCTCGACCAAGGTTGCTCCAGCATGCCTATGACATAAAAAAGCTATGAGTTAAAACAGTCTTTCTGACGCATCAAATAGATGGAAAATATTTTTGTCTATGTTTTTGTTAATTCATGTGGAACAGATAACGTATCCACCAATACAACAGAAAAGCATTGTTAAGACATAGCTAGATTTGTTTAATCAAGGATTGTCACAGATAAGAATCCATAGATTTTCAAACGGGAAAACTTGAGAGACAAAGAGCCAAAATTCTAATGGAAATCACCTTAATGACGGCAGAAGACAAGGTAAAACGCTTGAGGACCCGCGAACCGCTTGTCCAGATTATGCTATCATCAAATCAAAATTTCATCGTCAGGTACAGAAACGAACCGCAATTCAGCTAGATACGTTATACCAATATCCAATGAAATTAGCTTCTACTAAAGCATAACCCTTACGGACATTACTGGAAGAAAGAGGCAAACTTGAAGAATAGGAAAACACATTCGAAATTGAAGTGATAACAAATTCATGAAGTGGTGCAGAGTTATAGAGTAATCAGCAAATTGTATACATTTCTTACCAGTTGTCTCGGATGAAGAGCTCGTGCTCTCTCTGCCGCGAGAAGTTGGCATCATTGCCATCAGCATCATCTCGCTCGCCAGTGAGCTCAGGATCGAAGAGGAAATACTGATAGGAATCATCCGGTGATTTACCATCAGTAGCTTCGGCGATTAGACCGAAAGGTTTAAACTTTCCGAGGACGGTAAGTTGGCGAACCCCTGGAGGCATTTTTTCTCCGAAGCCAACAGGCAATGGAGATTGGTGAAGTTTAATTTACACTCTCCCGCTCTTTCCAAGTTGTCTTAGCGCTTAAACCCTAGTCTTTTCTATTTTCAAAATTTTATTTGAGATTCTCATTTCTCTTTAAACCTGCGGGTCGAAATCGTTTTATGAAAAGTAAGCGAGACAGAGGAAGATAACATTGAAGAAGAAGAAGAAGAAGAAGAAGAAGAAGTGAGTAGGAAGAATTGTCACTTACATTAGAAACCGGATAGAGAGGTTTCAAACGAGTTCCGATGATTGTCGAGGCTCTAAACTGAACGGAATGAAGAAAGTGAGGTTCAAAAAAGTATCGAAAGTCGGAAGATTTCGCTTAGTGAAAGAGAGATGTTCTCAGAGGAATTTAATCAAACACTTTCTGTGCTAGATGCAATGAAATCTGGGACGAAGTCTGAGCTTATGAAAGACAAAATTTAAACATTGGAAAGAAGTAAAACTTGAAGGCTTAAAATGAAATAAAACTAAAATATTTCCAACTATTTGCTATTGACCCAATCTGTCACTTTTAGAGGTTTATTTATGTAATCTTTTTAGTTTGAGGTTTGTTTTGGGATAAATGAAAAATTATGAGGTTTTTTTTAACAGTTTAATCATAAGTACTAACGAGACCAAAGAGATTGGTTCGGTCTTAACGGATAATCGCCGTTGGGACCAAAACGCTCCAATACGGTCAGTGACGTCACCGCCGGTCATCAATGTCAGGCCACACTTATCCTCTTCTCTCCCATTCCGGTTTCCTCCCACCAAAAAAAAAAAACTTCTTTTTATGTTTTGTTTGTTTCTATTCCGATCTTATCCTACGCCGTCACTCTCCTCCCGGTGCGCACATTAGCAACACTACTCCCGACGAATGGAGACGACGACGCCGCAGTCAAAATCAAGTGTGTCCCACCGACCGCCGTTGGGAAGAGAAGACTGGTGGAGTGAGGAAGCGACGGCGACGCTGGTAGAAGCCTGGGGCAATCGTTACGTCAAGCTGAACCACGGAAATCTCCGGCAGAATGACTGGAAAGACGTCGCCGACGCCGTTAACTCTAGACACGGTGATAACAGCCGTAAGAAGACCGACTTACAGTGTAAGAACCGGGTCGATACTTTGAAGAAGAAGTACAAAACAGAGAAAGCTAAACTCTCGCCGTCGACTTGGCGTTTCTATAACCGCCTCGATGTTCTAATCGGTCCCGTTGTGAAGAAATCGGCTGGCGGAGTTGTCAAATCAGCGCCTTTTAAGAATCATCTGAATCCAACTGGATCGAACTCTACTGGAAGCTCTCTTGAAGATGATGATGAGGATGATGATGAGGTTGGTGATTGGGAATTCGTTGCTAGGAAGCATCCTCGTGTGGAAGAGGTAGATCTGAGTGAAGGATCAACGTGTAGGGAACTAGCTACGGCGATTCTCAAGTTTGGAGAAGTTTACGAGAGAATTGAAGGGAAGAAGCAACAGATGATGATTGAGTTGGAGAAGCAGAGAATGGAAGTGACAAAGGAGGTAGAGTTAAAACGAATGAACATGTTGATGGAGATGCAGTTAGAGATTGAGAAATCAAAGCACCGGAAACGCGCAAGTGCTTCAGGTAAGAAGAACTCACATTAGGTTTTCAAGTTACTAGTGGTGGCTTAGACTTTACATGGTTGTTACTCTTTCTCTTTAAACCGCATAATGTATCCGTGGAAGGACCTTAGATTTCAACAACAATGTTATACCTATGCTGTTAGTTGTTGTAAGCATGGATGAGGCTGGTTAGTAATTGACTTATTGTTGATATGTGAAAGTCATGTGCCTCTCTGCTTTTGAAGAATACCAATTTTGTCAATATACAATTCAGTTGAGCTTCTGTGCTTCCAGTGGTCTGGCAAGGAAAAGTCTAGATAGCATTCTCTTACTTCTTTAGCTTCTCCAGCTTCGTGGAATGTTGAACTGGATTAGGAGGAGTAGACTTCCAGGTTTGAAATTGAGAAAAAAGATCAATGTTCATAGTAGTCGAACATTCTTCATATGGTAATGAGTTCACTGAAGTTTGATCTGCCTTTATTGTACAGGTAAGCAATTGTAGAATTAGATTGGTGGAGGAAATACCATGGTGAAGCAAAGAGGAGTTACTTGAATCTGAAGCTCATTGAAATTGGAGGATCCTGTTACTTGTTTTAATCTGTAGGATGGAAGTTAGAGAACTCTTTAGGATGTCTTTGTTTGTTTTCTTCTACTTTCTAGCGTGTTAGTGTACATTGGTGTACTGGAGCAAATCTTCCTTAACTCTTTAGTAGCTGACAAGTATGATCTACATTTGTGTTAGTGTCCACGTATAATGATGGCTTGTGTATCCAAACTACAGCTTCTGATGCTTAACAGTTACATGTTTATGCTTCTTCTTGGGCTTTTTCATGTCTAAATTTTTATCATAACCACTTATCATAAGATATATATAATACATCCACAAGTATGCAGTTGCATCCGAGTATCTTAAATCAATAGTCTCTGAGTTCTTTAACCTTTAAATTGGCAAAATACTATCCAAGGTTCATTAAGGGCATCAACGATGACCAAACACAAACTAGAGTCACAGTGAAAGCAATTTTCAAGAATCCGGACCAATTATCATCTTATCATTTTGCTTTGAGTTCTTGATTTTCCTTGATATTATCTTCTTCGTTTGACATTGCTTCTCTGTTTTCGTCTGGACAATGGTTTACACCTGCGTCTATCTCTGGTCCCTTTAGAATGATTTTCTCTCTTCCGTTTCTTAGAACTCGCATTATTCTCCTCTGCTATGACTTCCCCAACCAAATCATCTTCGACCATTTTACGAACGAGAACATATAATCTAGGTTCTGATGAACTCGGCTCTAGAAAGATCTGTTTTTGTGACAACCCCCTCGAATCCTGTAAGAGAAATACATAGAAACTTGTTATATCACCACCATCTGTGAAATAACCAAAGATATGATGCTAAATTACCTTTCCAAAGTCTCCAGCAATGTTTTCAAATGCTTGATTTGCTTCTTCTGGACTTTTAAAAACAACAATCGCGCTATAGTAGTGACGGTCTTGTTTTTTCGACGGCTGCCAAAAGAAAATCAAGAAACAACGAGAGCCTCATAAAATACAGAATTTGGATAAGAATATGTATATGTTGAGTGGATTCATACCTTAACTTCATGTGGGATATCCCTGGAAACGACTCCATTTAACTCTTCATATGGAACATTGCAAGGGATTCTATGAAGGTAGAGCTTTGACTTCTCAGCTTCCAACATCTATATGGAATTATGCAGACAAAACGTTATGCTTTTATAAGTTTAGATTGAACTAATGAAGTTTGTGCAATCCAACTTACCTCTTTAGATAGTGGAACGGAGGTCTCTGCTCCATTATCTAGTATAGCAAGTACAAGTTTCATTGCAGCTTCTGCATCATGAACACAATTGTGTGGAACACCTTCTTTCTGCACTTCATATCCCAATATACACTGGAAATCAAATCAAATAAACAATGTGATACATCGGTCATGTACATACGAGATTCCATATCTCATGAGCAGAGGGTTGAGCTTTCACAGGCTTTACCTTGCACAGATAATTCAAAGAAGGTCTTTTAAGTCTTAAAGGCCTTCTTGTACCGTCATAGTTATACTTAAACACAAGTGAAGTATCAATTACTCTGGCATGATCCACCTTCAATACTAGTATCAATCATAAGTAAGTATGGTTCTGAAACTTATTTCAAAAAAACTAGGCGCAACTGAACCATTTTTACTAACCTTTTAGATCATGGTTCAAACTTTGACCAACCAAAATTGTATCCTCAGAGATAAACATCAGCAATTTTTCCTGCAAAAATGATTCACCAAATGTCATCAGAACAATAATTTGAAACCGCAAAACAAAAAAAAACAAGTCGGTATACATTATATACACAATGTACCTGTATATCTACCACAGATATAGTAGCCTTTTCAAGATCTTGAGCAGTAAGTCCAGTAATGAAAGTCCTATAGTCAACAACCGGTTGATTCGGTTTCACAAACTCATCAAGAATCACCTGATTTATTATCAGCACAGTTCTGTAAAAAACGAAAAGGTATACATCGAAAATAAAGCTGTAAAGAGACCTTTAAATCACGGTCAACTGCAGCAACTCTAACAACAGCTTCACTCCCATCTTCACAAAGAACCATCTCACAATCAATGGCAATCATTTCGATCTTTGTCGGTTCCATCTTCTTCTTGCCAAGCCCTGTTCTAACCCAATCCTGTTTTTTGCAACTCAAAGAGTTCAGCTTTTTTTTTTAATCAGTTACTCCATTCAACATAAAAACAAGATAAACACAAACCTCAGCGTTAGATGGGAACAAATAGTCTAATGGGTACTCATCATGCGTAAGAGTCATTCGAACTAGCCTCTGCACTGCCAACAACATTAGTTATGAAAATACTATTTACTAAACTAATTGCATTACGCAACCAAGAAGATAATGTGTTTCAATCTAAACCTGCTCAGCTGTCTCATCCAAAGATTTCTTTTTGAATTTCTCAAAAACATCATTGTCGAGTTTGAGAGACTTAGCCAACAGCTGAGAGCATAATAAAAAATTAGAAAAGTTTGTAACTTGAGATTATCATTATTAAAAAGTTGAGTTGTGTGTTTTGTCTTTTGAAACCTGCAAATCTTCTTTCTTCTTGAGTGTAGTAAGAAAAGCCACCAAATCATCTTTGCGCCGCTTTGAAGGATCACTTAAGCTCGAAGATCCTAGCTGTTTGTCATAAAAATCTAAAAACTCCTTCCAAGTTCCGTTTTCACCTTTTAGACCTAGCTTTTGCGCTACCTTCACCAGCTTTACTAAAACCTACTTAAAACCCCATAGATTTTACCAAAATTGATTAGAACGAAAAACAACCTTCGAATCCATGAATTTCTAGCTAACGTCGTATGAGAAAAAGAGACCTACCACTCCCTCTGCCGTGGCTAGCACGTCCTCCATGACCGATTCAGACAGCAGAACGGAAGCTTCTGACGGCGGCGGCTCGCTCGCCCTCGTAAAGGAGACAGATTGACAACACGTGCATAATCTATAATGGTCACGTGACTTCACACACACACACACAAACCACAATTATGGGCCTTGGGCATCTTTTTTTATAACTAGGTCTATATGTCTTTTCGTTGCTTTCACTTATTTATTTAATTATTAAATTTTACACAAGAGATGTTGAACAAGCAAGCTATATACAGCAAGTAGAAATGTGGAATATGCATCTTTGGACATTTTTACACAAAAGAAGAATACCAAAAAAGCTATAAAAAAAACCTAAAACTTGGGTCTTGAATAGATAGGATGACGACAAAGAGGACAAGAGCTTTTGGTCCGAATCCAGCGCCAAAGACAGAGTTTATGAAAAACATGACAACAATCATGTGTCTCTATAGATTCTTCGTCGTGGCATAATTCCTCAAGGCATATAGTACATTCGTTGACCGGAGTAATCGATTTGGCCGGGATACAAGTAGTCCAGCCTTTACTTTCTTCCATCAAGTGATATTCAACATCTTCTGCTTCAGCTTTGAGCTCGAAAGCTCTTCCTCTGCTTTCTCCGATGAGTTGAATGCCATACAAAACCAGAATCTCCCGAATCCTTGGCTCAACATCCGCCAAAACAAGAGACACGTGTCGAAGACATGTTTCTACGTCGGAGGCTGCTAGAAACTCTGAAGAGATCTCGAATTTGAGTTGAAGTGGTCGACCTAGTGATGTCTGTCCGAAAAGTCGTTCTTTCCCGGTGATCGGACGGTAGATGTCTCGTCGGAAAGTCGCTAGTGTGATGGAAAAATGGCTAGCGGAATTTGAATGGAAACGCGGTGAGAAAGTGACCGGGTAGAAAAAGACTCGCCGGTTGTTTTGCTTTTGCATGACTTTGTCCACCCAACAATCTACTTGTAATTGGACTTATATTTATAGAGATGACAGTACTCGATCCAAAACATATTCATGAAAAAGGAAACAAAAATTTATTCTACCGTGTCATCTTTATCTTCATTGAAAAGGAAGGAAAACAAAAAGTTTATTACTAATTTAAAATTTAATTCAAAACAAATCAACTTTAGTTAATTTTTATTTCTTGATCTATCTCCTTCCCAAGAACAATCCGCACATCAGGTAATCTCTCTCTCTAAAATTTGCACAGTTTTCAATTCCAAACAACAACCTAAACAATGAAAGCTCCTGGAAACAAAACAAAAGACTCCGCCATGACACTGTGAGTGCAAAGCCAAAATTAAGATATCATCAAAAGTAGCATTAAGATGATGTTGAAAATGTCATGAAAAATCCAGATTTTGCTCGATCGTGTTCTTGTTTCTTCAGTATGTGGCAGTAGTTGAGCTGGCATAAGAGATCACATAACAAAAGAAGAACAATCAATATCTGTTAAAAGGATTGCAATTTTTTTATGATCCTTGATAAGAAAAGAGAAACAAGAGAACTAACTAACCTCCATGCGAAATAGACTAGTTGGTACCACGATTCCTGCACCAACTGAGCTTCTGAATGTCTCCAACAACTTTGGAGCTGTGAAGTTCCTATACTTGTTCTCTGATAATTCCGCCATATTCCCGGCACATGCAAACACATGTCCGTGGATTCCTCTGTCTCTGAACCATTTCAATGGGAAATCAAAAGAAAGGTCTGCAAATGCAGTAACCGCAACATCTCCTCCCACAAAATCCCGTTCATATGTGTCACCACTCTCATCGTCCTGTACTTCCCTCCTTGGTTCGTTAGGACCCAATCCCCTAGTCTTGAATCCCCATAATGCAGATGGTCCTCCCAAAGAACACACAGGCGATATGTTTCCACCTAAGAAGAACCTCTCAGGTACACAAGAAGCTCTGCTCTTGTATCCGCTTCCCCATGGAAATGTGATTCCCCCAGCTATACCAAAGTTCAGAGCAGCACGATAAAACCCGAGTGGAACAGCATATCGAAGGTCGATTTCCTGCAAAAGGACAAGAAACCCTCAACATGATGTATGGCAAACATAAAAGAACCACATATGTTATAAAAGGGCTAACCAATCTTTTCATTCACTGCTACAATAAGTAAAGAGTGTCAGATGTACTTCGGAAGTTATGGATAAATGGTGCAAAAGCATAAACGAGGAACTAGGTGCCATGGAAGTTTTCTGAGTAATATATTTGTGCTACAACTTTCCACACTGTAATATATAGGTTTATGTAAATTCTGACATAAGAATGAAGAATCCCAAACCTGGCGCAAAAAGCGGAGAGTTCGACTATCAGGTGCAAGACCACCTATTTGAGAAGTCGAGATGAAAGAGTAACCTCGTGTTGGCCTCAAAGATGAGTTTCTCTGGTCAAATTTGAAAGTGTACTTCAGAGCAGAAACCAAATTATGACCCAGCTGTCTCCTTATTGATCTTGATGCCATTTGCGATGGGTCTATCAGGTTACGCCATGCAATATTATAGGCCAGCTCATGATACTTGCTAGCGATAAGCCCGAGGGAAAGACCAAGAGCTCGTTCTTTATAAGACGAAAACTTAAGCCAATCTTGGGTAGAAAGGTAAACCCGCGACGTAAATGGAGTAGGACGCCCTCTGAACCTTGGCAAATACATCCCCAAGCCGACCTCTGCAGAGTGATCACAGCCATAAGCAAGAGACCCGTCCCAGATATCTCCATACCCAAATATGTTCTTGTACTTCAAAGAGCCTTCAAGGCTTGATGACCGAGCCTACAAGAACATTAGACTTATGAACAACATTCAACATTTCAAATTCTCACAAGAACACTTAATCTGGAAATCACTAAAACACATGACATACAAAAGTCTATATATGAAATCCAAATCCAGAATTATCCTCATAAAGCAACAAATCCAACTCTATGCATCAATCAATGGATGTATCTAATTCTTCCTGCCAAGACCTAAGTATCCTAATCCACTGAAATAAGAAAACGAAAGTGATACCTCTGCTTTAGTGAAGGTTCCGATTTGACCGGTGATAGGGCTTTTGCTCTCAACAACATCGATAACAACATTGGTGGTACCAGGAAGCTCAGGAGGACCAGAATCAAGCGTAATTTTGACTGAATCGAAGATATCAAGCGCTTGTAGATTGAAATTGGCAACCTTAGAGGCTTTGAGAAGCTCCTGCAACGTAGTGGCTTGCCTCACAACATCCACCTCAGCCTCGATGACATGATCCTTAGTCTTCTCGTTTCCCTTGACGATCACGTCGTGAACACGCACAGCGACCGGAGTTGCTCGCATACGACGGAACAGAGACTCAGCTTTGATCCTATCCGCGATTGCATCCTCTCGCGTTCGAGGTTTCCCATCGTCTTCTTCCTCATACTCTTCCTCTTCTTCTTCGTCGCCGTTAATATCTCCTAGTTCTTCTCTTTCATCTTCAGATTCGATTTTGGGTTTTGATGGATTCGGGTCGGGTTTCTCCGCCGGATTCTCCATGAGAAGGAGCAAAGCAACTGAGAGTCAGAGATGAGCAAATCGGCGAAATCAATTTGACGGCTCCTCCAAAAAGCGTTTTACAATTCCTGTCAATACCTTACTGAACCGGTTATCTGATTATCTGGCTAACCGGCTGAGTGATTAGCTGGTTATCTGATTATCTGGTTAACCGGTTGACCGATTAGCCGGTTAGCTTTACGCAGGGATCGTGGAGCCTCTTGCTGTATCAGAACGTTTCAAAATCAAAAGGTGCACTCTTTTTTCAAATTCATATAATCCCTCTCTCTCTCTATCTCCCACTAGCCTTGTCCCTTTTTGCTTTCTTCAATTCGGCGAAGTAAAAATGGCGAAGAACGAGAACGGCTACGAGAATTTGCTGGCTTCATTGATCGTCGACATCAAATCATACTCTGGAAAAGACCATCTTCTTCCGTGGATCCGGTAATTTTGTCTATGTCTTACTCTTTGTGTCACCATTTTTGTGGGCGGGTCTGTATCTTTAAGTTCATAGAAACCTAATTGAATAGATGTTTGTGTTGATTTATGTGTCGTTGAATCTTGGGTCAATCTGAAACAGAGGTGTTAAGAAGATGAAAGAGAGTTTGCCGTCTCAGATATTGAACGAGAAGCTGCCGCGGTTTTTGCAGAAATGTGCAGAGTCATTTGAATCTGATAAGAGATATAAGAACGATTCGCGGTATATTCGTGTTTGGTTGCAGCTGGTAATGTACATTCACCCCTTGATTTTGCACTTGATTTTGATAGCAGATGTTGATTCGTTAGCATGTGGGTCTTAATGGGTGATGATGAATTGTTTGGGTAGATGGACTTTGTAGACGATCCAAGAGCTCTTTTAAGAACCATGGAAGCAAAAAGTATAGGGACCAAGAGGTCACTCTTCTACCAGGCATATGCTCTCCATTATGAGAAGATGAAGAGATTTGAGGATGCTGAGAAAATGTACCGTCTTGGGGTTCAAAAGTAAGTATTCTTGGAAACTCTAGAAAAATGTATTCGAGTGAGTATGCATATGCAACATATATCAATCAAATCTATTCTTGGTTTTGTGGATATGAGGAATGCTATAATGCCAGTTTGAGCTAGCATATGTGATATGTGGAAGACATGATTTAAATTGAGTGACTATTTCCTCTTGTTCCCAGCCTTGCAGAACCCATGGATGAGTTACAGAAATCATACTTGCAGTTCGTTACTCGCATGGAGAGGCACAAAAAGAAGAAGACACAGGTACTGTTTCCATAATTTGATTGCTCCGTTTGTATAAGGGTTACAATTTCTGCAGATGTCTGAATTTATGTTTCCTCTTGCAGCGTCAAGAACAAAAACTGTCTGGAAAGCACCACAAGGTTGATGAGAGGCAACAACATGAGCCTGTGTTGAATTTTGTTGATAAAGCCATTGTAGGGAAGCCTGAAGCAGAAAATGCTTGCCATCACGGTTTGGTGGATCCCACAATAAACATGAAGGAAGCCATGAATACAATCAACAACATGTTCAAAGAGCCTATAGAAACTGCTCCACTTCAGAGAAGATCACGACAGAGAAGTCAGAACAAAGAAAATCAAGGATGCAACAATAGCTTTGAGGTTTTTCTGGACGAGAATCTCGAATGTGAAACAGGGACAAGTGGAAAAGCAAAGACTAGTACTACTCAGTGTGGATCCCAGCCTAATCAAGAGTCCTTTGAGATATTCATTGATGATGAAAACACTGATGAAACTGCGGATGAAAATGATGAGGCTGGAAAAGCTTTTGTCTTTCTCCTGCCAAGAGACCATTCACCTGAAAGCTCTGAAGAAGCAGACAGAAACACTCCTCCTCGGGCTAGATTTAGAGAAGATACAGTTGTTCGTAGATTTGTTGGTTCAACAATCTCCGATGAGCCTGAAGCAGTTGAAAACGCCTGCCACCATGGCCTTGTTGACCCTACAGTAAACCTAAAGGAAGCTATGGAGGACATAAACAACATGTTTGGCGAACCAATCAATTTTGTTAGACCCAACCGCTCTAAAAACAAAGGAAAAGCAGTAGTAGAGACAAAACCAAATCCTGCTGCAGGTTTCTCAATACTCGAGGATGATGATGAAGAAGAAGCTGAGCAAGAACATCAAGGGAAGAGCCAGCCGACTCAGAGATTGCCTTCAAAATCAGATGAGCGCGAACTATTTGAACCAACGGTATGCACAAAAGTAGCCTTGGATGAAATCAACAAATTGTTTGCAATGCCAATGGACTTCTAAGGAACAAGGTATTTGGTTCCACTTTGTTCTACTCTCATAACGTATGCCTAGAAGCAGACAATGTTTGTGGTCGATGTTCCTGCTTTGTACCTCTCTGTTGTGTTAAATTATGAGAAATCTTTGTTCTTGTTGTAACTTGAAGACATATTTGTGTCGTAAGGTTTGAGATTTAGAATTATTCTGGTTATAATGTTTCTGTGACCAATGATTTAACCGATTTAAACTGAGCAAAATTGAGTCACAAGAGTCCCATTAGGCCATTACAATATTACTCAGCATCTTACAAACAATTGACAAACCATAAAACCAAAAAGATACAAAATAGAGAAAAATCAATAACATTGTCTTATGTAATTAGTATATGATGATCTTCAAAACCCAAATCAGTAAGTGGGTGGTGCAGTCGCAGGGCAGTGGTCAGGACGGAAAGCCAATGGACCAGCGGCGTAAATCACGGCCTCATAGTTAGTCCACTTGAGCCTCTTCTCTTCATATCGGAGTGGAGCTCCATCTAGAGCATTGTTAATGTTGGAGAAGAGATTGCAGTCTTCACGAGGAGAAGAGACGAGCTTGGCTCGGCAAGAATGAAGAGGATGGTCCAAGAAATGTGGAGTCATCTTGAAACCTTTGAGCTCACCATAGAAATGGCCGTAGGAATCAGTTCGAAAGACTTTGTAGAAACTCACTTGTTGCCTATGATTCTTGCAGATAATGCTGATTTTAGCTCCGGCTATAGCTTCTGCTCCGGCCAATGACCATGATCCGAATTTGTCGCAGGATTGACAGTACACCATTCCTTCCACTGCCGCTTCCACGGTTTTCACGGCAGGGTATGCGGTGGTTGGAGGAGGAGGAGGAGGAGTGTAAGCGTTGGCCAACACCGCCGTAGCAATGAGGATGACGAGAACGGAGAAGGGTAAGGCTCTTGAGTCCATGTTACTTGTTATACACTCTGCTTCTTAAACTTCTTCTTCTTCTTGATGTGTGATTCAGGGGTAAGAAATATGCGTATATATAGAAACATATAGAGGCTGGTATTTGATTGTGTAATTAGTTTAATTTTTTGAGAAATTTGACAAATTGTATGAAACGTGTGAGCGACTAATTATGAAGATTATACATGTATTGTATGAAATGGGGGCAGTTGCGGCTTATTACGTGACTGCCACCATTTTCTTTGTCAACGGAGTATATATTAAACTATTGTTTTGTTTATGCTCTGTTCAATACATCTTCTAAGAAGACTCAATATATGCGAGTAAAATACTTAAATTATAGAATAATGTAAAAATTAGTTTCAGATGTTTTCGGACAAAGCTAGGATGTGATGATGTATGAGGTACTAATAACCATATAACAAAAGGACCAAACAGAGGAATTTGGGTAAAGAACGCTTGCTCTTTATAACTTAAAAAAGTCTACGAACTCTCTCTGCTAGAATATGAAAAGCAAAACAACTATGGATAATCGGTTCACCAGAATCTTTTATAATTTAGAAATCAAACCTTACATGTTGGGTCCTCTTGCAATGAGAATGTCCCCATAAGGCTCTGCTTGGTTTACCTTGATGACTCCGCGAGTAGCTAACACTGGACATATAAACAATAATCATAGTCAGGTTTTTTTATGCTCAAAGAAAGTGAAATTAAGTTGAAGTAGAAGTTAGTACCACAGGATTGGAAGAAGAGTTTAGCTGCAGCGTTTCTGTCCATTCCAACAGCGAGCTTGTTAAGAGATTCCACTTGAGGAGCTCCAGGTGTTTCAAAGTGTGTCTTCAGGTGACTGTGTTTCGTTTATAGATCTCATCATTGTTACTCAGTATATAGATTTGGCAGATAATTTTGAATCTCTTACCTTTTGATGCTATCTGTTATCATCTCGTCTGATTGATTGCACACTGGCTTTTGAGTCTGTGTAGATGCAGTTTCAAATAGTATTTCTGTGAAAAAGAAGCCACGTTAAGGTTTGTAAGATGGTGTTTTTGAAAGTTGTATAGGATCAAAAGACAATTAAAAACTTCTACCTTTATCGGCTGTGAAGCGTTTTTCAGGTAACATTGAAAACTCAAACTCATATTCACGGTGCTCCCACGGTCTCTCTTCCGCCACTGGTTCGAGTCCTCTTCTTGGTGAGGAATTTGGTCTTTTTCTATTGGGCATGCGACTGATTTGGTAAGCAGAAGAAGATTTAGTGATCGTCTTCCAATGGAAAACTTGTTTGTAAGTTACTATTGGTTTTAGTATCAGAGAAACTTAGATGTGTTCTTAACCTTTTAGAGCTGATCTCTATGTTGTTAATTGAAGCTGCTCCACGTGCGGATGGTGTACTAGGCATGGATCTCACATCATCTCCTGTAATTCCCATGAAAATCAAATAACTTACGCTAAATATTCCACAATACCAAGCTATGATCTGAAGACTGGATAAAATAGAGAAGCTTTTAACCAGAATAGAATGGCGTGACATTAATATCAGCAGCCTGGCGGTTAATAGTTTCAGGGCTTGCTCGAGATCCAGCCATCATGCTTTCTACTGAAGCACCTTTCCCAGTACGAACTGTCCGGAGTATTTCTGCGGGACTATCAAGATTTTGGGAGCTTGTGTCACTGCGCTCATGCTGCATAAATCCACATTCTGTTAGAGAGAATATGAAATGTGCCTTTCTCTTATTGATACTAAACTTTCAGGAAAGAATATGCTTCCGCGACTTACATGGTCTGTTTGATGGTGGTTATGCATTCTCTCCTGAACAAACCCTGGAGATTGTTCCGCACGGAGATCAGGATGTCGAGATTCTGTATCGACATTTCCAAATGTCAGATTCGTTTCAACAAGGAGAAAACAAAAAACCAACAGTTATGGATAGAGAGAGACCAGATGATGAGGTTTGAAGAACTTGAGTATTCTTTGACCAAAGCTGGTAAAGCTGAGGCGGGTAAGAACTGTCCTTTTCAAAGAGTTGTGTAGGTGGCATATTCGCACGTTTGAAACTTTCCATGTCTGGCCGGATAGTTCCTCGAACCTACAAAAAGATGTCAGATGTAAGGCCAACATGAGCACCAGTTAATACAATAAAGGCCAATGAGTTCAAAAATTTGAACCTTTCTCTTTTCCCCCCTACAGAGAATGTCAGAAGTATCCTGGAGCCATGACTGGTAAACATGACCAGCGATAATAGTTTGCTCATAATCCATCGCTGAAGTAGCTGTCTTTCTTGCTCTCTTTTTCGCTGGTTGTGGTCTATCGTGTTCCTGCATGCAGAACAAAACCCAATTCAATGTATTTTCTACTAGATGAGGGTATTCCTAGTAAGTGAAAATACCTCTTTGTCCGGTATGTTTTGTTCCTCCATCTGCTCAGCAAATCCGTCCCTACGATTCTCCTGTTGCTCCTGGCGCTGAGGGCTTGTGGGGTTGACTCCTGCAGATGGCTAAAGATTAGTAAATTTGTTCTGCTCTGTTCACGAAGCTCAGTGTTCATATCATTCAGAAGCTTCAACAAAAATACATTCCCAGGTCACATACATGATTATTATACAAGAGACTCGCCCAAGTCATTGTTATTGGCTTCATAAACTTAACACTATTTAAAAATTGAAAACAATTTCATCTTTGACTCAAAAATTCATATCCCCATACAATAACCAGATGTCACGATTATAGAAGGGAAGAGTGACATAACTATCTACCTTCGGGAATGTCATGATGACGAGGTGGTGATGGGATGAGAGTTGTAGGTATTTCAGCGCCTTCTCTTGGATTGGAGTTCATCTGTGTTTCATCATCTCCTTCGATGTCAAATCTGAGATGCCATTAAAAAGCAGAATAGAATAGAACAAATCATCACCAGCTTTTTGCTGAAAGGTGGATGAAAGAAAATACAGAAATAGTGAAACGCTACAACTTCTACCTTCAACAGTTATTCGAGAAGGTTTAAAATCTGGGAATTAAAGACTGAAGATAGATAGTGGGATTGAAAGCTCACCTTTCAAAACGATCATATGTTTCATTGTTGGTCTGGAATGAACCATGATACTCAAAGAGTGTGATATTCTCGGCATCAGCTGAGAATGTTACAGAAATTGACAAGCGGATAAATGTAAGTTATTAACATGTCGTATACTCACAAAGGTTTTGTCTCAAGATACTCACCTTGATGGAACTGCTGTCCAAGATCTTCTGGCTCGGGGTTATTGTTAACATGGGATTCATCTAACCGCTGCAAAGAGATAAAACCACGCAATGAATTAGATCAACTGAAGATGCACACGAGTAATCATTGGTATACAAGGAGATGAACACTACTATGATCAATTCACATTAACAGTTGCATCTTTTGTGCATTGTCCATTTCCACAGCCCATAGGTTACACGTCAAAATCTTAAGCGATGTTCAAATGATTTTGGTTTGAGTTCATATGCTTCAAGTTCCAAAAAGATTTTCCTTTGAAATATTCACCTGTAGACTAAAATGAGGCTACTCATAAACCACATGCTTGAGTTAGACCAAGTCTTAGGTGCCCTTTATGCGCCAACTTATTTACTCCACTTTTATGGGCAATGAAGAATGATGGCTACTGATTTTTCTATATCTTATACACTGTTTTAGGTTGGAGAGTTCAAGCCACAATTCTACGAATTGATGAATATTGAGACGTAGAAAGAAAATAAATACCCAATTCAATCTAGAATTCACAGGGAATTGAGTTGATTACCATGGAAATAAAAGTCTGCTGAAAATCCATGTAATTGCCAAATTTAGGAACATTACGAGTCTGTTCAAAATCTCCAAAATCAGCTTCTTCGTTCTCAGGCAATGTAACAGCCTCTTTCCTGCAAACAAAAAAATCCAACACGCCAATCATTTCTATTATTCTTCACGACAATGTTCTTATGTTTACGATTTGATCCTTCAGAATCCTTCAATGGCATGAGAAGCTCCTTCAAGGAAGAAGATGTGACATTACCTGGCATGGGTTTTTCCTTTAGGTAGTAAAGTGGGATCCGGAACAGATTTTGTGCGCCAAGCTCCATTAATTTCAACCTGAGAAAAATAAACACATGTGAAAATCCAGAAATCGAGGTACGTGAATATGATTTTGACGGGGAAACAAAAAATAGAAGAGGATCGGAGAAGATTTGATTACCAGAAAGCGATTAACATCATCTGAAATATTGACGGAAAATAAAACCCAGAAAAAGAGCAGAGTCTCATCAGAAAAAGAGGAGAGTGTAAACTTAAATCCCAAAATTCAAAAATGATTTGAATCAGAAAATTACCGAATAGGAGCTTCACTTTCCTCTCATAAACAATCACAACACCACCTATCGAATAAACAAAACATTGAAGAACCCAGAATGTGAAGAACTGAGGAAAAAAAAAATCCGATGAGCAAAAGCATACCCATAAGAATCCCGGAGAGTCTAAGAGCCATCGGAACCGACGGATTCAAAATCTCTTCGCTGTAAGAGTAAAGTAACCAACAAAAATGGAAAAATCAACGTTCGTTTTCATGGCAGGAACACCAAAAAAATCGAAGCAGAGTAAAACCCAAAAAAAGGGCGAACACTATCTCATCTCCTCTCACCAGATTTGAATGATATCGAGCTTATCTAGTTTCTTCCGGTTGATCTTCGCGTGCAATGTAGCGGCCATCCTTAAGAAGAAGAAAAATCAAAAACAGAGTTTAGAGATTTTACTCTATGCATTCACTAATAATCCATATACAGATCAATCAATGGAAATCGCAGTGACGATTTGAAGCAGTGACAAGTGCTTGATCGCGACAAGGAAGTTCCCAGCCGATTTCAAAAACAGATACAGAAACAGAGGTTGCAAAATCATCGTGATAATCGGAAAACGTTTCACTGATAGAATTTGACTCACCATATCTGACCCAACGGAGCTTTTCGAGCTAGAAGCTGGTGAGAATAAAACATGATTCAGCTCAAGCAAAAAAAATCCAAACTCAGGAAGAGAAAAAAAGAGAAGCGAGTCTTTGCGTGGAGAAGAAGCTGAATCTGAGTAAATAGTTTTTTTAATGCGTTTCTTTATGTGTAAATTTGTCTGTATATAGATTTATGAAGCCGCCATGAGAGCTTAAGAAGGGAAAACTCGCAGTGATCGTAGCGGGAGAGGAGAGAGTAAGCATGTCAGGAGAAAGGCTAAAATTAAGTGACAGTGACGAAAGTGTCACTAGTAGCCCTCTCTTATTTTGACACGTGCACAGATTATAAGTAACCACACGTGACGCTAAAATAAATTTCGAATTCCGTTACCGTCGCTGGTCCCCACACTGTTACTATCAAACTCTCCAGTCTCAACATTTCCTTTCTACTATCTGCCAATTTAGGATGTCAAACGACACGTAGTTGATTCTCCGAAATATAAAAACGCTTTGGTGTTTAATTACGTCCCTTCTCTCTCTCCAGTCTCCATTGAAGTTCGCATCGGCGAGCTCGGATAATCAAAAACACAGAAGCTATCATGCCAGAAAATCAAAACGGCGCCGTTAAGTTCTTCTTCACACTTGCTTTTCTCACTGCTACCGCCGTTTCTCGTCCTTCCTCGCCGGATCGATTCCTTAGATCGGCTTCGACTTGTCTCCGGTCACCGGTCGAGCCTCAGGAGTACGAGGAGCTCAGGCGGCCCCTACCGTCCGATCAGCTAACGCCGTCATGCTCGCATGTCCTCTTCCGCCATTCATTCGCCAACACCATCAACAGACCTCCTTTTACCACTCCATACACTCCCCCTTCCAGCTGCATATCGCCGCCGTGGTCTTATGTTGTACTTGACCTACGCGCCGCCTCGAGTGGCGATCAGTACGATCGTATCTCCGGCTTGTGGCTCGGCGGAGTGGAGCTACTTCGCACCAGTACGGCGGAGCCGAGTCCATCCGGAATCTTCTGGAATGTTCGGAAAGACGTCTCTAGGTATTCCTCGCTCTTTATGAGATCCGATTTAAATGTCACAATGATGCTTGAGAACATAGTCAACGATGTTTACACAGGCATCTATCATATCAATGTCACCCTCATCTTCTACGAATTCAATCCTATTGCGTCAAATTTGAAGATTAGTAACAGATTAGGGTTTGTGGATTCCCAGAAAAGAGATCAAACCCCTGCGGATTTGATAATTCCGGTATGTGACGGAGGGAACAGAGGGTTCTGGTTCATGATCGAGAACCCCAGAGAAACTTACTCAAAAGGAATTCAAATTCCGTCCAACACTCGTCAGATTGTGCTGGAACTATATGTATCGTTCCATGGAAACGATGAGTTCTGGTATTCAAACCCGCCAAATTCTTATATCAGAACGAACAATCTAACAACCGGGCGTGGCAATGGTGCATACCGGGAAGTTTTTGTTAAGATAGATGGGAGATACGTGGGATCCGAGGTGCCATTTCCGGTGATCTTTACTGGTGGAATCAATCCCTTGTTCTGGGAACCAGTTGTAGCAATCGGTGCCTTCAATCTACCTTCCTATGACATGGACTTGACGCCATTTCTCGGGTTGCTTTTAGATGGAAAGTCTCATGAGTTTGCGTTTGGGGTCAACGATGGGATATCATACTGGCTTGTGGACGCTAATTTGCACCTCTGGTTAGATCACGGGTCTTCGAATGTTGAAGCTGGGTCTAGACTTTATGATAGCCCGAGTCGGCATATGATGAGACAAGAACAGCTTGAACAGCTTGATGGGTCGTTTAAGGTTGAAGCAGAGGTAAGTAGTGAATATGATGGCTGGGTTAGATCAAGTAAAGGTAATCTGACCACCATGGTCAAGAGCATGTTCAAGGTTGACAGCTTGGTGAGGTTCGAGAAAAACGGAACATACAAGAGGGTTGAGCAGAGAGTGAAGACCGAACGGATCGTGGAGGTGACTTCTGAATCGGGTAAACCGGTGAATCGAGTCGTGCACCAGCGGACATATCCTCTTACAGTGATCACTTCTACTCTTAGAGGGTTAACCAACGACAAGGATACGTATATGCTCGTGACGAATGTTTCACACGCCTTGAATGAGACACATTCAGATGGAGAGGCTTTGATCCAAGTTTATAGCAGACAAGACTCAGAGGGTTGGATGGAGGTTGAAGATCACAATGTCTTGGCTGGTGAAGCGAGCACAAAACAGAGTCTTAGCTATATCGATGAATTCAGCTGTTATTCCCGCACCATCGTTGCGGCTAATGGGGAGATTGCCCAGGACAGTTCATCTGATTCTTGTACTTCGTCTTCATTCTCAGAGCTCAACACTATTGAGCAGCTTATCATAACCAATGTTATGAAACACTTGTCGTGAATAAGAGATGCTTGTACTACTAACCATGTTTGGGGTCAAACAAAAAATACTGTTTTTGCTCAAAGGGAAACAAAATTGTAGGATCTAAAGCAGAAACAGCAGTTACAATGCTTTTGCTTTTGTTCATTCAATTATCCCGCTACCTCCATCGATATCGACTTCTCCCATTCCAGTGTCTTCTTCTTCATCTTCGCTTCCCTCATCACCACTCATTTCTTCATTATCCATTCTAAGCTTAGCCATGTGCTCAGCAAGCAATTTGTCATCACGCTCACTCACCTAAAAATGTTGTAGCACATTAAAGTCACGGAACCGAAGAAAAGGAGTGACTGAAGTAGCAAATTCAGTCAACTAGTCATAGAAAAAGGCTACAAGACTTACCGCACGAGCACCTTCTTTAACGACAAGTTTACCCTTGTGTTCCTCAATTGCAGTAATGCATGCTTCAATTGCTTTATTCAGAGTCACTATTCCTTTTTCCTACTCAGTCAGAACAAGAAAGTGTCAATGTTACTATGTAATCCTCAATGTATCTCAAAACGGTTTCCGCTTATAAATAGGAGCACACCCAACAACCATAAACATACCTTGTAATGGGTGTGAGTTGTGAGTACATAAAGTGGTGGAGCAACGAGCTTGATTTTGACTGGACAATCATCAGTACCTACAGCCTCTGCCTTCTTCATGGCTTCCTGTAAATTCATAATAATAGCCAAACATCTTTAGCTAGAAGTAGAAAACAAACAGAGAAAACAAAAAAAAAAAACAGATAAGAAAAAGGAAAAGACTGACCTTGATGTGGAGAACTCCATCAAACTGAAAACACTTCAATTCAATATCAGCACGAATCTTCATTGGCTGTGGTGTCATTCTCCTCCTAATGTCCTTCAAAAATGCATCTTTCAATTCTTCAGACACAGCCGGGACAACTTTGGTCACCTGTACAGAAGATATGTTATAAGTCTTCATGATCAAATTAAAACAATGATAGAGAAGGCTGCTCAAGGCAAAGAGTGTTGTTACCTCCACACCATCAGGTCCAGTTTCTTTAACTTCTCGGGTAAGAGCATCGAAAACTGAATCAGGATCAGTGACAACAATTTTGAAAGCCTGAAACACACAGTCCAAGGTACACACCATCACAACATAGTTCGTACAAACGACAATGGGCCAACTATTACATAATAAAATCTTTGGAACTATTACCTCAAAAGCATGTCCATGCTTCTTATACAATGGCCAACCGATGTTTACGTATAGCTCCTACAAAAAAGAAGGTTTTTCCTCAGAAATTGGACCTTGTTTCAGTTCAAGAACATTGACCTACATTCAAACAAATTCGAGAAGAGTCAGAGAATCGTATGAATGAATATACCTCCAAATCGACACCAACAGTCTCAGCAACATGACGCATGATAGAGTGAACAAGCTTGCTCTTATTATACCTCTCCTCACAAGCCTCTTTGTCCTCATCACTAACCCTACGTTTACTGAGATCAATGTAACCTCTCTCTCTATCGACACGAAGGACCATAACAGGCTCGGTACGACCGACCTTGATTAAGCTACTGATACTACGAATCCGACGGCGAGAGAGCTCGGAGAACAGGATCATTCCTTCGATGTTGTTGTATTCAAGGAGAGATACGTAAGCTCCCATGTCAGCGATGGTCTTCACCTGAATCATCACCGCCATGTCTACATCAGGGTATCTCGATTCGTACATACGACATTCTAGATTCGGAGCAGGATTCGCCATGGTTATGAGATTCTTGAGAAAAGATTTCGGAAGCTACGAATTACAGAGAAAGTAAGATTGAGTTTCTTAGTAGAGAGCGTCGAGGATTGAGATTTAGGGTTTTCAAAATTGGTACGATTCTGTCGTTAAAAATAGTCGACGTCGTATAATCTTCAATCTCGCCGAGTCGCTCACATTCTCACGGCCCATTCTAGTACGACACCGTTTTTGTAGTTGGCTTGCTAACGATACCGTTTAATCTACAAAATAAAAGTACTGAAATTACTAAAAAGGTTATGAAACTAATTGATTCAAATAAAGAGATTAAAATGTTGAGATTAGCTTAACTTAATGAGCTGTGTATTTTTGGTAATATGTCGTAAATTAATTTACAACTTCAACCTCTTAATAATCGAAATATTCTTAGTTTACCCCATTATTTTAACTTGGGAAAAGTTCATCGAGAAGTATTTCGAATCGTGACCACTCACTCATAGTCATTTCTCTCCTTTCTTCGACCTCACACCAAAGAACATAAAAGAAGGAAATTGTAAGTTAGAACTAAAAGGCGAACACGAAGATTCATGCTTTCAGATGAGTCTAATCTTTATGAACCTTAATTATTACAAATCTTGCTTGTTCTTATCGAATCTACAGTTCTTTTTTTGGTTTTTTTTTTTGTCCATGTCTGTTTTGACTTTGTTGCCAAGGAATTTACTAAAACTAGTAAGTCTAAGCTCGTTCAGTCGTTTGCAATGTTTTAATTGAATCAATGGTTTGTTCTTCTTCCTCTATTGGATGTCATGGAAGTAAAAATCTTCAGGAATCTTCTTTGCCTTGATTCTGAGATTTTTGGAATTTAAAAGTTTAATCCTTTCCTACACTTCTTGTAATGATCAAAGATTACTGTGATTTTGTAAATTTTTCTATCGGTTCATAGTTTGTGATTTTGAGTTAAGTTGTTAAGAAATCATGCAAACTGCCAGAAATTTTTGTCCAGAATTGCAAATTGAAATTGATTTCGGTTTGGTTTACTTTGGTTTTGAAATTAAAAATGATTTTGGTCCGGTTAGCAATTGGTTTTGAGAAAAAAACAAAAAAAGTCACGCGATAGAGAATTTGGAGAGAAATGCGTCGATACAAAAAGGCATGAATTGGAAAGGGGTTTACCCACAGAATCGCTCTCACTCGCTCAACGCGCTCTTTCTGCGAGTGGGTACGAAATAGAGCCTTCTGATTGGTTTAGAAACGCAAAAAAAAAATGAAATAGTAGACATGTTGCTAGCTATGTTATTATTTACTTTTCCTCTCCTTAGGCAAAAACTAGATTCACGCTTTCAGATTTCAACTGGTGAGTGCTAAAATATGTATAAACCTTAATCATTGTTAATCGTCTTTGTTATCATCGAATCTATAGTTCTGGTATGAATTTTTTGGTTGTCCTGCTCTGTTTTTACTTTGTTGCCCAGAACTTTTACTAAAACTAGAAAGCTAAGCTCGTTTGTTATGTTTCATTTGGAGCAGTAAATTGTTCTTCTTCCTCCATTGGATGTGTATTTTTGTTTGTTCTTTATGTTCATTGTGTTGACTTGTCGGTTTTAGTGGAATGAACAAGTTGAGAGTGAAACTGAGACTAGTCGTCGTCCTTTGAATCTTTCAGATAAGGACCAACATATACCACAAGGCAAAGAATCTGTGCATGAAAAGGTTTGTTATTATTATCAACCTTATAATCATTAATTCATTATCGTATGGTTCATATCCTTGAACTGACTAAACAAACCATCAATGGTCTTATTAGATCGCAGGTTCGGAAATGAACCATAATTCAAATCAACCCACAACAACAAAGCTTTGAACTCACACGCTCTACTTCAACCACAAGGTTAGGGGAAGCATCCAACTCCTGCCATGAACCATCTTCACCACAGGTTTGAACCACGAACCGGACTCCCTTCACATCTGATCCAACGACCATTTCAGAGACATAATAAGCATCAACATGAGCTGTTCCAAGAAACACTTTCTCGCTTCTTGGTTCTTCCATAACCTTCCTTGGTCTATACTCACTCGAACTCAGATTCTCTGCATATACATTGTACTTTGGAAAGACAGAATCTTCTTCAGGGTGCTTCAATCTCCATTCTAGCTTACAACTTAAGGTCTTGGAGCCAGAATCACCCGGTACAAACTTTACGTGATGAGCCTCTATAACCCATGATGACGCCAGAGGATAAACCTTGGCTTTTTGCTGGCTCTTGATGGAGATATGTCCAAGCAATGCAAAATACTCTAGTGTGTTTGTTTCTTCTGTGAGATCATCTGGTCTGGAGCAGAAGGCAGATATCTCAGTCAGTGTGTGCCCATCTAAAACAAGGTTTGTTTCGTGTACTGTCCAACCGGATGTGGTCTGTTTTGATGTGAGAAGACATGGCAGGAACATGTCGCCAAATCTGTTGATAGATTCATTTGGCACCATAAGCATGGACTTTTTCTCTTGTGAAGGAGATGAAAAATGGAGCAGAATGCTTAGCTCGGATCTTTTATCTGACTTCACCTGCACCAGTCCAAAGACTTACATGATGAGTAAAACTTAAAGATTGAAACTTTGTAAAGATGAGGAGGAGCTCAAATCTTATGCGTTAACTTACAGAAAAGAAGATTGAGATTGGGGCAGCAGAGAGCTGAAGCTGAGGTTTGAATAGTCTTGCTGTGAAATGTGCATTTCTCTTTAGTTTTCCTCTGAAACTGACGTTCCCTCCTCCATTATAAGATGCTTCTCGACCACTAGCATATATGTGTGCTTAATTGTTAGATGCCAAAACAATTTCTTCTTAAGCTTCTTGAAAATCAAATATGAGGCTAGTATTAGGGATTTAGGGTCAGAACTCACTCAACAGTGACCTGAATGGTCTCTGAATTCCTTCCTTCATTGAATTCTAGGAATGGCTGTCACAAAGAACACAGCAGAAGAAATTATCAAATTGGTATATAGATAAGTCCAGATTAAAAATGTGACAAAAAAGGAAATGAGCTCTAGTGCAATAAAAGCTAGAACAAGGAGTGACCATTGAACCTGTAGACTTTGGCATGAGATGTTGTACCAGGGAGCTTCTGATAATTTCCGACCTCCAAGAGAGGTATGAGAACCAAGGCCCTATATAATAAACAAGTGGAGAGTTTCAAAACTCAGTAGAACATAGAATAGCCATGCTCATTTGCATCTATTCATTGGGAACAAAGTTTGACTTCACCTGATTAAAATCTGAGTAGAAAGGTAGGACTTGAGGATATGTTTGAACTATACCCCATGACTTCTCAACAAGTGACCACCATCTAAAGAAAGATAACATATGATGAATAAGATTGCAAAGATTAATTTTACCATCACATTTGGCCATTTGCAAGTATTACTTGTTTTGTGCCGTGTAAAAATCCGGGGGTTGCTCGGTTTCGTATACCCATCCAGGAGCAAATATCGCAGCTGATACATTACTGCTCTTCAGCAAATCAAGAGCAACATTTGCCTACAATACAAAAGAATTGAACAAACGTATAAAAACTTTATATGCAGCTTGAACATTGCAGACTACTGGTTGAATGAATTTGTTAGAATAAAGATACATACAGTCCATTGCCCACCACCGTAAGTTCCCCGACCAAACACATCTATTCCCATGTAGACATCATATTTTCTATCACCGGCAATTTCAGCTGATGCTTTGGGGTAGTTCTCCTGAAAGAGATACCTACTCAGTACTCATATCACAATCAAAACATATAAGATGAATGAAGATGAAGTGATTGATTGAAGTGAAAGGCCAAACCTTCCATGTATAGTTCATGAATATACCATCGCATATATCAAAGAAAGGTTTATTATTCTCGGTTAACTGATCTTGCCAAGCAAGATGACCATCAATAGTGACACTATCATACCTACAAAAAAAAAGTAATAGAAAAGATCAGTATAGTCTAGAAACAGATGAATGATTTTGACAAAAAGAAAAGCTTCTCAACACTCACCATATAACTAAACCTCCAGGTACAGATGAATGCATGACTTTTGTTAGATGGCTTACAAAAACCATCAAATTTGGAATTTGAACTTCATCTATTACATTCTCTATATTTATCTGCAAGTAACAATTCACAAGCAAAGTAAATTATCAATAATATTGCTGAACAAAGAGATCCATATATAGCAAAAAGAAAAATCACCAGCCAGCCATCAAAGCCAAGAGCAGCAGCAAGTTCAGCCAAACGCTCTGCATACATCTGCGCAGATTCCTTTGTGGCCAACAACTCTTTGCAGGTAGCTTTTCCTTCGTCCCATTCTGTGATGAAAGTCCCCAATACCTTAACATTTCCATAAAACACACACAAGAAAATGAATCATTCCTTATAACAACCATAATTGTACTTCTCTGCTTTCACAGACCAAGACAACCAAACTCCCTATCACTTATTCATTTCCTCTCTAATCAAAGTTCAACTTTTTTCTACGACTTGCAACGACTTTACTCACTTACATTCAATGATCGAAACTTGAGTTACTTTAACTATATAAATCAGCTAAACTTTGAAAAGTCAACACATTGACTTACTTTGACGCCATGTCTGTGAGCAGTGTTGGTCCAACAAGGAGGAGGAAGAGTCACTAGAGAGTGAGAGAAGTAAACGAAAACGTCCATCAAATACCAATCCCAGATGGCGTAACCAGCGTTGTTTCCACATCCTTGTACCCACTTATCATCGACGTAGCCTCCTTTCATGTCATGACAAACCAAGAGCCTAGGTCGATCCGACAACGCGCCAATGTTCCGACGGAGAGGTACGGAGGAACGGTTAAAGGGATAATGAAAGGAATCGAAGTAAGAGCGAGACTTCAAGTCTTGAAGAGTTTTGATTGGGAAAGAGATTGGTGTCGATGGCTTAGTCGGATCGAAAGGTGGAGGACTTGGAGCTGGTGGTGCCACTGACATGACTTCTTCGTTGGATAGAGACGGATTTGCGAAAATTCAAACAAGTCAACGGCAAAAGACGAAGAAGACGATGATACAGAGAGATTTTTGTTTTTATTTTTGTTGTGTCATGAAATACCTTAGTGATGGTGATAGTCGTTAATTTATTATTATGGAGGGCATTTACTAGCATGTGCAAGCGTGCACACTCTCCTATGAAGATCGAATTTGCTCTATAGATATATTCACAATTTATTTGCTAAATTTATTAGGAAACATATATAAAAGTGAGACTCGTAGAACGAAAAAGGACATAACATGATCCGATATTAATTCTCACCCAAAAAAAAAAAAAAAAA
>Ga0041059_1000459_pt1 | contig 30545 bp, 19 predicted proteins | sample AraColnosormetaG_FD_56232 | JGI IMG/M metagenome (GOLD analysis project Ga0041059, IMG submission 56232) | Arabidopsis roots microbial communities from North Carolina, USA - Col MF nosort | ecosystem: Host-associated > Plants > Roots > Unclassified | place: USA: North Carolina | collected...
TAGAAGCTTTGAGTGATAATAATTTTGACCCATTAAAGGCCCATTGATCTGGTCACATATAACCATTGGGTCCACCAGGAGCATTAAAGCTCAAACGCATAAAGAATTTTTATTTTTTAGTTGGAAGGTATCTGTATGCATCTTATCTTCGTTTTAGGGTCGTGATATTTTCTCAAGTTTTTCTTAGGGGACCAATTTATTTTTAGATTTATTTGATTCTATCTTACATTTCTCTTAGTTCACGTTGTCTTTGTATACGTGTTTATGGATATTACATAACTGAAAATCAAGATCAGTCAATCAGTGTAACATCAATCATCAATAACCCTGCGGGATGTATATAAAACTAAGGGATATATGAGGAAAATCAGATTCCAGATTAAGTTCATAAATATTGATTCACCTAAAATCTATAATAACATAGTAGTTCAGAAGCATGAAATAATTCTATAAAAAATCATGAATTATCTACATAAAAATATCGCATATTGTAGATAAGAGTCACCCCTGAAAGAAAAACGATAGTTTTCTGTATTTGGTTATCAATCAATCCTATGTGGGTTTATATCTTATCTAATGTAAAAATTACACAAAGGATAGTGTCTGCAAATATCTAAATGAAAACACTTAATTCCAAAATGAGAAATCAAGTGGGTTTTGCCTAGCTAATTGTATAAATAGTAACACAATCATAATCTCTTCTTCCATCAGGTCTTCTTCATAATATATTTCTTCTCTAATAATTGAAAGCAAAAGAAAACAGTTTTTTTTTTTAGAAAGGTAAAGAAATGGAGGAAACAAAGGAGAGAAAGATAGTAGTAGCAGTAGACGAAAGCGAAGAGAGCATGGAAGCTCTGTCATGGAGTCTTGACAATCTTTTTCCATATGGTTCCAATAATACACTCATCCTCCTCTACGTCAAGCCCCCTCTTCCCGTTTACTCTTCCCTCGATGCCGCAGGTTAGTCCTCGTTCTTTCACGATTCATATCTTTCCCTAATTATAATCTGTTCACTTTAGTTATAGATTTTTGTTTGGTCGATTTCCAGGGTTTATAGTGACAGGAGACCCGGTTGCAGCTTTGAAGAAGTATGAATACGAGCTCGTGGAATCGGTCATGGCTCGGTCTCGAACCGTGTACCAAGATTATGAGTCTGATGTAAGCTTATTTCTATCGATTTTTTATCACTTAATTTGCTGGATTATACTTGCTTAAAAAACTTGAGAAATTATGAGAAAGTGAATTTAATCAAGTAGTTATGAGTTAATCTGTTTATCATGAGCAATATTTAGTACAAAAAATATAACATATGATAAGCAAAATATGGTTGTTTTCAAAGAGAGTTGGCGAAATAAATGTAAATATAACCAAATTAATGTGCAGATTAATATAGAGAGACGAGTTGGAAGAGGAGATGCTAAGGAAGTTATATGCAACGCAGTTCAGAAACTTAGAGTTGATATGTTAGTAATGGGCACTCATGACTATGGCTTCTTCAAAAGGTAAGGTTTCAATCTCTTATAAGAAACAAAAATATTTTGGTTTAATGGTTATTTGATAATCATTTGATATATTTGATAGGGCTTTGCTAGGGAGTGTGAGCGAGTATTGCGCCAAACGAGTCAAGTGTCCTGTGGTTATCGTCAAGAAGCAAGCTCAAGATAATTAAGCTCATATGATTGCATTGTGTATATGTTTCGAAAGAACTGGTGTAACACTTGAATCAATCTTCGTATGCGATAATAAAATACATAACGGTTTAAACAAATTTAGCAGATATTTTTGCTTATATAAAACTAGCTGACAATGACATCAATCAACCAATTAAATTCAAATCTACATTCTCTACATACAATGCCAAATTAAAAACTAATGTAAACGCAAATTTCAATTTAACGTATAGAAGAATGTAATGAACCATATACCAAGTTTTGAATATTTGCAATTTTGTTGTTTGAACACTTAATTGTTGTTCGCTTCAAAGTTCAATAAAGGCCTCAAGGCCCAAAGTATATCTGTTACTCATCCAGTCGACACAGTCATACTTAAACGTCGCCGTTTCCGTGTTCGAAGCTTCGTGAAAATCTTCAATCTCGCGAGAGAGAAGAAGAAGAAGAAGAAGAAGAAGAAGCGATGTTCCTGGTGGATTGGTTCTATGGAGTTCTGGCAACTCTGGGACTATGGCAGAAAGAAGCGAAGATTCTGTTTCTAGGTCTCGACAACGCCGGCAAAACCACCTTGCTTCACATGTTAAAGGACGAGGTTCGTTTTCTTCGAGCCATATCAGTAATCGCTGTCTAGAATCTTGTTTCTTTTACTTAGCGCGAACGAATCAAAGTCTTAATCAGCGATAATCGTTTGATTTGGGTTTCAGAGACTGGTCCAGCATCAGCCGACACAGCATCCGACATCGGAAGAGCTTAGTATCGGCAAAATCAAGTTCAAAGCCTTCGATTTGGGAGGTCATCAGATTGCTCGTAGAGTCTGGAAGGACTATTACGCTAAGGTTTGATCTTCTTTCTTCTTTGGATTTTATTGTTAGGTCAATCAATTTAGCAAGTCTTTGGAAGGACTATTGCGCTCGTATAGTTGTATGTAGACTCTAAGCTGACTCTGTTATAGATTACAATCTTCCCTGTGCCCATATAAACAATAGTTAGATGATAGAGGTGAAGTGAAATCTTCAATGAAGTTTGTCATATAGCAATTCTCTTTTGAATGTTGCAGCATGAGGTCCTGTGATTACATTCTGCTGGTTATGTGTACCTAGTAAGCTCTTGCTGTGTACTACTCCTACTCTGTTCCTTAGCCACTGTGTTGCTCCGTTGGGTTATATAAGTTTGCAGATGATAGTTTGAAATGATTGAGCTATAGTAAAATCTTCAGATGATAGATATACATATACATCATATACTGTAGTTTAAAATGACATTGTGATTGGTATGTGGAGCCAGTGGAGGTTGAAAATTAGAAGATTGTATAGCTATAGACTACTCTTACTGTCAGTTTTAGAGTCATGAGGTCCCTTGTGATTTACATTCTCATAGCTGATGATTCCAGTGAATCAAGAGATTAATAGACTCCGGTGTTTCTATTAGCTACCCTCTTTGCATTCTATCTTCAAGTTTGTAACTTTATTATTGTCTCGTATTAGGTTGATGCAGTGGTATACCTAGTTGATGCATATGACAAAGAGAGGTTTGCAGAATCAAAGAAAGAGCTTGACGCTCTTCTCTCTGATGAATCCCTAGCAAATGTCCCTTTCCTCATCCTTGGAAACAAAATCGACATTCCGTACGCTGCATCAGAAGACGAGCTGCGTTATCATCTAGGCCTCACCAGTTTCACCACTGGGAAAGGTAAAGTGAATCTAGCAGGAACAAATGTTCGTCCTCTTGAGGTGTTCATGTGCAGCATTGTCAGAAAGATGGGTTACGGCGAAGGATTTAAATGGGTTTCTCAATATATCGACTAGATCAATCATATTTAAGTCTTATCTATCTATACTGTGTGATTGGTATCTGTACGTGTTATAACCTAATGTATAATTACGATTAATGTGTGTATACAACAAGATTTGACGGCTTTTAAATTATCAATTTTGTGTTTACAGACCAAAGTTGAATCCTATGAAAAGTGTGAACCCATTTGTCTGTGACTGTGTAACTGTGTGGGGCTTAAGAAATGGCTGTATCTTAGCTTTTTTATGAAAATTCGAAAGATGAACACTTTTACTTTAATAATGTAATGTAGAGAAAACCCCATGTGAATCGAGTTTGACAATTAACAATCACAATGTCCTACACTGAAAACCAATCAATTTGACACATAGATGTACCATAATGAGTGTACGTATATTGTTTTACATGTGTTATGTCTCTTTGTGAACTTATCATTATGTCTGTTTTTCTTCTTTCTAGGTATTGTGAAATGAACACAAACAGATCTATGGATAACCATGTATTTATTTTCATTAAAATATGTGAACAATAATACTCCAAAATAGTTCACAAAATAAGTAAAAAAATTTGCTTTTTAGCACCATCACAATGCGTCTTTGATCTCAGCCGCTTCCAAACGTTCAAGTCGCAGCGTAATAAGGCTAATAGATTAGATTTTGCGACTCAAGATTTTGCAGCTCAAGCATATATATGTCTACGGACTATGCAAATATGGATGTGTAAGAAAACTATTAGGTGCTCACTTTCTCTTTTTATAACTTTTTCAGAACATTTCTCCTTTGGACTGATTCTTCTCTACGTGGCCCAAAGTTAATATCAAAAGTTTTTTTTTAACGTATTATTTCTATCATTTGTTATTAATTTTTTCTCCTTTGGATTGATTCCTTGTTACAGTTTTTGCTCTTCTTTTTACTATGCTGTTTCTTTTTTATATTCGCCACTAGCTAGAGACTGGTTCTATGTCCCAGGACCCATGAAATACCAAGCACGAAAATGTGACCAAATGAATAATTTGATTTAAGTTTTTTGCTTGAATGAGAAAAGTTTTTTTTATATATAAAAAAATGTCAAAATATTAAAACTCATTCGATTGATTGCGTGGAGAAGAGAAAAATAAATTTAGAAGAAGTATTAACTTGGTTTTTGGGGTAAAGGGATGCACATGGATCCCTCATTCCCACGTGATATCTAAGCCAAGAACACGTGCCTCCCTCTGAGCTATCTGACTTTTATGTGATTGGTTTCAGTTTTTAGTTCAAAACCCAAAGCTTTTGGATCCAAAAGAGGTCTCTATCGTATGCATTTGAGCAAAACTAGATGATTGGTTTGATGCCCAACGCAATATTCTCTCTTTTTTACTCAATACTTCAAATTAAATAACGACGTTAATCATACAACTAGTATTATTAGTATTTGATAATAGATTCCTATCTTAAAACTTGCGCCAACTTTGACACTTATTTGGTTCTATATAAAACCCATGTCTCGGTGAAAGTCACCAGTCATAGACAATGCAATCATGTTGCAATGTCGAAACACCCAATAGTGAAAGTGTTATGTACAATATTTTTGGATGTCCACTTGTAGCTAGAAAGCTTAATATTTTATGATTTTTCAAATAATTTTTGGTTTCTGTTGGACTATATGCATTCCTATAACTTTGCAAGATACTATATAACTTATCAAAATTAAATTTAGAACTAAAACATACCATATGATAGAAGGGATTTGACGAAGTATACATATTGATGTGTATGTATATATGAAAATATGAAGGGTATTTACGTATAAATATGTATGTACATGTTGTGTGTATGATATATACGCCGTCATGGTGTGCCTCTTAAGATGCTAACATGTTTATAGAATGGGGACAGTTGCCTTTTAAGTAGACCCACTTTTAAACCAAATATTTAACTCAACACTAGTTAACTACAATTAACACGTAATCGTCGTCTTTGTAGAGTTTGTTAACTCAAGCCATCCTGGCATAGTTGTCTCGACCAATGGCACGGTGTGCACTATCATCAACTATTTAATGCTCGACTCTATCTTTTAATTTGTATTATACTAGCAGTTCTCATCTCTTATCTCTATTCTCAACTAGTTCAATTTCATACGAAAATTCAATCAAGAGTTCATATTTATATACAAATGAATAGAGTTTGGTTTGTAAGAATATAGAGAATCATTGATGTAAAAAAATGTTCATATAGCTTTGTAGAAATTCGTTTATTTATCATGGAAATATAGGATTTCAAGGGAAAACTGTATTTTTTACCCATTTTTTATTTATACAAGGGAGAATAGAAAATTGTAATACATAGTTAAAGATCGATATTATATTCTGAATGATTAACACCTATGTTGTAAATTGAAGCCAATACACATACATTGCCTATAAGTCCAAAAATGTGGAAGGAAGTTGTACCTATAATATAATCATTTTATGAGCTGCATTATTATTATTGCTGTTATATTCAGTTCCCAATCATAAAGGCTACCATCCCTTGCTATATAGTTTTTTTTTTTTCTTTAAGAATCCTATGAAAAAAGTTGGATATTTATTTGACATTACATATTGTTTTCATACGGACCATATGTCTTCTGCTACATACATGTTGACATTGCATTGATTTTAGACCATACAAATTCTACATGATTTGCAATAGCATGCTGTTTTCTAAGAAACATTAATAACAAGACGTGCCCCGATTAATTAATTACGTAATTTCACAATGGTATAAAATCGGGGAAAGGTAATTATATTCATCATTGAAGCACATAACATGAATATCTTGATACTCGTGTGTAATTTATCAAAAGCTTTTAACGTGCACCATTAAGAAATTCTTGGCATGGCCAACATCTAATTATGATCAATATTATAGGCTCCATTCTAAATTTTCATTTTTGGCAAAACAATAATAGCCAAAGAATCTGATGAAGAAAATAAAACTCGAAGTATATAGTAAGTAATAATTGAACATGATTACTCGAGAGATGGGTGATGGGAATAATGCAATCATTCGTCATACTATGACGATTTTCAGAATATGACAAAATCACAATGATGTATATAAATTACAAAGTCTACTATTTCAATCAGCTGATTTAAAAGTTTCGTAATCGTAGTTTTATGGAAAAAATGTCCCATTTTAAACATGTCACTATACTAAAATTCATTTCAACAATTATATATACATATTTGAGGCGTGAATAAACATAAATAAATCAAATCTACAAATCCAAAACTAGAATAAATTTGTCCAAAACCTTTCCTAAATAGTAATTCAGATTACATTCATTGAAAAAGAGATAAGATAGTATATATATATATAGGAAAAAGTATAGTATTCATGAAGAGATTGTGTACATAAATGACTTATGAGGCTATCTAATAAGGTTAAGAGTAATTACAAAAGATATGATTGAGTTACCTAATATGAGTAAGGGTAATTATAGAAGAGATATTATTATTAGACGAGATTGATTTAAACTTAGCTATAGCAAGAGAATATATACTTTAACAAAGAATATATAAAAGGAGAAATGGTGCCAGCTAATTTAAGTCGAAGGATCACAACTTTTCTCTTGGGTCAAAGCTGTCATTGCTCTCTCTCTCTCTTTCTCTCATATATACTGCTCTGTATCTCTAAAAAACAACACTTCTCTCTCTCTCTCTCTCTCTCTCTCTCTTTTCTCAAATCTTGGAGGAGAAGAAGCAAAGAATTAGACTACTCTGCAACAATGGCTATTTATTCTGTCCATAACGGCGACAAGAAACATTGGTGGTTCACTCACAAGAAGGTAACTAAAACCCATAAATCACTTATCTTTCTTATAGTTCCTCGATGATCTCTATAATGGGTTCAGTCAAAAGACATTAACTTGTTCTCTATATTTGTCAGATTGTTGATAAGTACATTAAGGACGCAAGATCTTTAATGGAGAGTGAGGAGCAAAACGACGTTGCTTCAGCCATTCATTTACTAGACGCGGCTTTATCAATATCCCCGCGTTCGGAAACTGCGTTAGAACTTAAAGCCAGATCTTTGCTCTTTCTACGTCGCTTCAAAGATGTAGTTGATATGCTTCAAGATTATATCCCAAGCCTCAAGCTTGCCGTGAACGAGGAAGATGGATCTTATTCATACGAAGGTTCTTCTTACTCTTCCTCCTCTTCTCAGCTCTCCCGGAAACTTCTCTCTGACTCATCTCCTCGCCGTGACTCATCCTTCAAGTGCTTCTCTGTTTCTTACCTGAAAAAGAAAATTATGGCTGGGATTTGTAAAAATCGCGATCAAGATAAACAATGGAGGTAATTTCCTTCTTCAGTAAATTAAATTAAAGTTTTCAATTTTAGGAAAACGGTACATTTACTCAAATAGTATATTTTCGTAACGGTTTTGCAATTAAATAAATTTTTCTTTGCTAAATATTGTTTTAGACCAATCTGAGTGTAGTTTAGAAATAATAATTAATTAGTGTATTTTTGAATATTTTCAGATACGTTGTTTTAGGACAAGCTTGTTGCCACCTAGGATTAATGGAGGACGCATTGGTTCTTCTTCAAACCGGAAAACGTCTCGCAACAGTCGAGTTCCGCCGTCTAAGTGTAAGCTTGTCAGATGATAGCGTCTCTCTCCTCCTCTCTGAATCGTCATCATCATCATCCTCATCCTCTTATGCTTTTCCTCCACGCAAAGTCTCCGAATGCGAAACCGTCACTAACCTTCTCGCCCACACGAAAAATCTCCTCCGGCGTCGCTCCGCCGGATTCGCCGCCTTTGACGCTGGACTTTTCGCCGACTCGATACGTCACTTCTCCAAAATTCTCGACGGTCGTCGTCGTCCCGCGCCACAAGGATTCCTCGCTGATTGCTATATGCACCGCGCCGCCGCTTACAAATCCGCCGGGAAAATCGCGGAAGCGATCGCCGATTGTAATAAAACCTTAGCTCTTGAGCCGTCGTGTATCCATGCGTTGGAGACTAGAGCCACTCTTTTGGAAACGGTTCGGTGTCTACCGGATTCGCTTCACGATTTAGAGCATTTGAAGATACTCTACAACACTATCTTACGTGATCGGAAACTTCCCGGACCACCGTGGAAACGACACAATGTGAAATACAGAGAGATACCGGGAAAGTTATGCGAACTGACGACGAAATCGAAGAAACTGAAAGCAAAAATGGCGAATGGAGAAATCGGAAACGTTGATTATTACGGATTGGTCGGAGTTAGACGCGGTTGCACGAGATCGGAGCTTGATCGAGCAAATCTCTTGCTCTGTCTCAGGCATAAACCGGACAAGGCTTTAGCATTCATGGAACGTTGCGATTTCTTCGATCAGAGTGAGATTAGTTCCGTTAAAGATCGAGCGAAGATGTCTTCTTTGTTGCTTTACCGATTGATTCAGAGAGGTTATACAGCTTTGGCGGCAGCGATAGCTGAGGAGGAACAGAGGAAGAAGATGATGGTGTTGACTCAAATGTCAACGAAAACGGTTGAAGAACATGAACCGGTTGAAAAATCCGGTTCAATTACTTTAACCGATTTTGCAGAAATTAAACCGGGGAATTCGAACGCGTACCAAGGAGTTTTCTGCCGAGATCTTGCTGCTGTTGGGAGTTTGTTATCTAGGACCGGATTTAACCAACCGATACCAATGAAATACGATGCGATCAGTTGTTAACCGGGAATTTTAGTTTGTATATAATTAAGAATTTTTTGTCACTTTAAAATATTCGTCTCTTTTGAGTTAATTCTCCTACTTTCTCTTTATTTCTGTGCAGAAAATGCTTTACTTGTCGAATATCAAATCAAAGTAGTGTGAGATTAAAATTACCATTTTTAAAAATTACATGTGTGAGTGTGCGACACACATATGAATACTAATCGGATAATTTAGATTTGTTCGATTAAAATGGATAAACTAGTCTGACACAGGAAAATAATATTTCGAGGAATCCTTATCTACAAAGTTTGGCTGCCATTTATTGGTATTGGTAACGGATTAATCAGTAAGATTACATAAAAGAATGATGCAGTTGATTAATAATCTGATAGATGATGGCTCGTTGAATTTTATTCGATTGTCAACCGATTGATTAATTAAATTTCTTAGAATCTTGACCAAATTTCGAAGTTTGGTTCGGTTTGGTCAAAGCATCCATTTTCACATTTGGCCATTTGGGTTTCAAAATTATAATTGAACACCGCTACAGGGAAAACTTTGTTATTTTATGTTTTCAACAAATGCCACAGGGAATACTATGCAACCTACTTATTAAATTAACATCACCATCACTCTATAGAATACATATTTTGACTATAACAAGTTCATGTACCAATGTACGTGTCTCCTTTTTCGTTTGTTTCACAAAATTGGTGTAATATTTGTAAAAGACGAAGGAATAGTCTTTCTTTATTTATTTCCGCTTTCAAAGAGCAGAATTTGATAGTAAAAACAAAAGGAAACGAAACTTGTCGTGGTCTTAGACTCACTAAGTTAACTAAGACATATACGTGGAAAAAAAAACAAGTTGTTTTGTAATAGTTATATCTTGATAGCATCATCGTAAACGAATTGGTTACATCTTGAGCTTGAGTTGGGTAAATGTGGTCGTCGAATTAAGATACACATCAGGGTAAAATGAGCAAATAATAAAGTTGAAGGGGGAAAAGCGAAAATAAAAGAAGCACGTGATGTATAGGATGTTGGAGACCATTGGAAAGAGGATCAGTCGTGGCCAGGTATATGAATATGAATATGATGATGTCAGTGTGTATCCATGTGACCTTATCATGTGTACTTGTTACTTATTTTATGGACTACTTTTTTTTGTGCTGATATAATGTATTGAAAATTGTGAAAATTATTGTTAAAATAGATGGATATATATATTTTTTTTAAAGATGGAGAAGTAAGAATAACATAAAGGACGGTAAGGTACTCGACGCATCTTTTTTTTTTTTTGAACTTCTGATTTTATATATTGGATTTTGGAAGACAACGACCTCTACAAAAAATTACAGACTCACTTAAAACATCTCCAGTGAGAATAAACGTCTTCAAGAATCATAATCTAAGCACTTTTTAAGATTAAAAAGGCCTATACAAAAAATAGTCTCTCGACTTTGCTCCAAGCTCTCAGCTTCAAAGAATCAGAATATCAACTGGTTATATTATATTTAGTGGATGACAGAAATTAGATCGAGTTTTCAGATCTGAAGTACCTTACAAGCATAGATGTTGAACATGTCATAGTTTATCCAACAACCACTACTGAATACATCTAGAATATTTAAAACACGATGTTTAGAATAATGACTATTCTTTTTAGCCAAATCGAATATCTAATACTACTACTATACCACTACCAGTAAGACAAGACATTTACTGTGATACTATTAGAGTGGTTTGCAATTTTAGTGGATTACAAAAAAAAAAAGAAAAAAAATTGGAATAGTGGTCATAAAGGCAAAAACAAACAATATGATTCAATTTCTTTTTTGGAGAAAATTAAAATCCACTCTTATCCACCATCTTGGAGATTACAAGTTTTGACTTTGAACCTCCTGATTATCAAACTTTGGTTTTATAAAAGCAATTATAATGATGAGTTAGTAGTAAAGAGGTTTTTTCTCTACCAAATTTTCTTAACCTTATGTCTTTGTAAACTTATGGCGTTGGGCTGAACTTTTCATCACTTGTACAACCCTTTAATGGGCTTTTCATATTATGACAATCTTGGTCGACAAAAAGAATCAATTCTAGCTGGTTAACTTGTAATATTGTTGCTGGCAGAAAAAACGACAATTTCGATTGTGGATAATGGACCGAACACCTATAATAGGCCTTTTGTCTTTGGCCCCAAAAAAGAAAAAGAAGCAAATTGAATATGTGCGACATATAGTTATACAAGTCAAGGGGTACTTTAGTCAATGCCAATAGCAACTACCTACCGAAACTCAATTCGACGTTTAGAAAACGTGTCGCTTCTTCTGATCTCAGCTTCAAAATTCGAGAAAGAGTGATCGGGAAAAATAATCATCGGCAATGGGTTGGTATACCAGTTTCTTAGTAGTGGTGGCGTCCTTAGCCGTCGGAGTTATATTCTCGCCGGAGACATTCGGATCGTTGACGAATGGAGAGAATTCGGCGAAGATTTCGATATTCCTGAAGCTAGCTCATCTACTCAGTTTCGCTACAGCTTGGGGAGCTGCTCTCTGGGCTACCTTCATCGGAGGAATCATCATGTTCAAGTACGCATCTCTATCTCTATCCAATCAATTTGGATTCTGTGTGATTTATTTTTCTCTCTTCTATTGACTGATCAGGAATTTACCGAGGCATCAGTTTGGTAATCTTCAGAGCAAGTTGTTTCCAGCTTACTTCACTTTGGTTGGTTCTTGCTGCGCAATTTCACTCTCTGCTTTTGGTTATTTGCATCCATGGAAGTCATCTTCTACGGTCGAGAAATATCAGATAGGGTTTCTCCTATCCGCTTTTGCTTTCAATCTCACCAATTTGTTTGTCTTCACTCCCATGACCATCGATGTAAGTGGCTATTCCCCTCCAATTGCATAGAAAAATGCATACAAGATCCTAATGAACCAGTCAATGGCCTTTGCTTTGGTGTATGTAGATGATGAAACAAAGGCACAAAGTAGAGAGGGAAAACAACATTGGAGATGAAGTTGGTTGGTCCAAGAACAGAGAAAAGGCAAAGAGTATCCCAAAGCTAGCTGCTATGAACAAGAAGTTTGGAATGATTCACGGGTTATCATCCCTTGCTAACATCTTTTCATTTGGAAGCCTTGCTATGCATTCTTGGTATCTAGCTGGGAAGTTGAATCTCTAGTTTCCTCCTCAATACTCATCTTGTCACAAAGGTCTGACCTTTTACGCCCCCTTAATGAATAAATCTCTTGCATTTCCTCGCCAATCCCTTTGTAAGATTGTGTCAGACTCCAAACATATTTCAGTGAAATCATGAAAGAAATTGTTACCAAGCACTCTTGTACGAAGATACTTCCTGTCTTTCTCTAAAAATAATCCATGTTTGATAGATTCTATTACAGAATAGGCCTAAGCTGCTTCACTTGAAGAAACTAAAATGTGCTTGTGAATGGTGAAAGACCACACTGTAGACACTCATTATTAACAATCTAATTGGGAGAAAGAAGATGATCACTAGTTGACTACTCCTTGATGCCACGAATCTTGTTATGAGTTTCAAAGAATCTCTCCCACTAAATAAAATGTTTATAATAAAGAACTTGCGCAGCCATTGATCCCGCTCAGCTTTCATCTGCTTCAGCTCCTTCCGGATCACATGCCTCAAGGCCTTCAGGTAAGAGCTCATGTCATGGTTTCTTTTGATTTTTCCTTCCGACCCGTAAGAACGACGATCACTGAGAATCTCTAGGGGGTGTGGTGAGTTAAAGAAGAGAATCTTTGCAGCCCTTAGACTTTTCTCTGTTTCATCGGTATTCTTAGATGCTAAGAGATAGAGACCACTTCCGGGAGGAAGCAGGGGGTGTGGGGGAGAGAATCTCTCGGATGGTTGCAGAATTAGAAGCTTCCCCATTGGAGAATACAATACATTCTGCAGAATAAGCCAAACAGAGTAAGCCAAGAAACAACGATCTGAAGCAAACAGCTTAAGATGTTTTTCACATTTTTACCTGGTTATTCAGACAAGGATGGTTCCGGAAGTTTCCATTCAATGCCTTGAGAAGCTTTGCGGCTCGGTTAGGGTAATTGCAGGAGAATGCTCGAGGAACAATATCTCTATGCATTGAGATTCCGAGAAGATGACTCTTAGGCAAACCAAGTTTCTGAAGAAGCCTATCGCCTCCGCACATGATGCAAGGCGAACCAAAAGTGATCACTGGAAGCAGAGAAGAAGCAGGGACTTGACCTCTTATCAGAAGCATGAGGTTCACTAACAATGACAAGCTTCCGCCTAGAGAATGTCCACTAAACCTGAGAAAAGCACGGTTCTTGCCACGGGAATTGAGGTGGGCATGAACTTCTGGTAACATCTGTTCGTATATTCCTTTTGCAGCTTCGTATATGCCTCTGTGAACAAGCACATCAAGGTCCTCAAATGGAACAGGCTCGAACAGAAGGTTAGCTTGCCATGAGGCCAGTGAATCTGATCCCTGTAGGGTATTGAGTTCCTTTCTTAAGATATCCATCTTTTGACAAATGTAAGACCAATCAAAGATTACAAAGAGCAAATTACCTGAATAAAGAAGAACCTGGTGCCGCTTTTATCATCATCACATACAAACCACTCACAAGGCGGTGAACGGTTTGATTTGAGATCATCTGCGACGGCCTGCTTAACTTCCTCTTTGGCTGCCACGACTGCAGTAACCGAATCAGCAGTAGCCAGTAGAGAAGCTTCTTCGTTGTCTTGACGTTTAGATGATCCAAAAGGAAGCACAGACTTAGAATGGGAAAAGAGACGAGAGGCTGCAGAAGCAGCGATTCTGTAAGCAACAGCAGGGTTGATTAGCTTCTTCTTCTCCTCATCTTCCTCGCCATTGTTGTTCTCTTCAACCTTAAGACTCATCCTCTTCTCAATTGAGGATGTAACGAATCTCAGTTTCTGATATTTCAACAGATTCTCAGGCTGCAACAAATGTCAAAACTAATAAGGATCAGATACAGAAACACAGAATTGAGACTTTTATTATAATCTCACGCAATCTCGTCACCTTGATTTTAGGGATTGAATAAGCCAAATTCCCCAGAAACGACAATTTGGCAAACATCTGAGCATCTTCAACAGGAATTTTGCTTAACATCTCCGAGAACTCAAACACTGTCTTCTCCTTTTCTTCGTCTTCATCATCATCATCGATCCTGCAGAAATCGCATTCCTCACATAAATCTTCCTTCTTCTTAGGCTCAGCAACTTCCTCTTCCTCGTCCTCTTCTCCACCGCCACCGCCACCTGATCGTTGTCTCTTCCCTTTCCAGATTGATCCAACCTCCAAAATTTTCAAAACCCAGTTTCCGTTATCGTTTTCGTTGCGGTTCCGGTCCCTTCTCTCCAACAAAACGGCGTCGTCGTCTCTTACCGTTCCCTTTTCCTCTCTCTTACCACCGATCCGAAGAAACTCAAGCGGACGAAGACGACGAAGGGAAACCCAACGCGGCAGAGAAGCAGCCGTTGATTTCTCCTCAACAGAGCCTCCGATGGCGCATATGAAAGAAGAAGGTCCCACCGGTATCATCGGAGATACTCCAACCACCGACATTTTTAAGAAAACACCCTCCATTCCAATTCAAACAAAAACTCTTTCCTTAAAATTTCCTCTTCTTCTTCTTCTTCTTCTTCTTCTTCCTAAATAGAACCGTATAAAATACGTATACACCGGGAATAATCCGGCGTTGGCGTGCAAGTTTGAATGAATCTCTTGTCGTTTTTGTTTTTTTCTCAGCTTCCTCGTCCGATCAAATCTTCCTTTGATAGCGATGGATGTGTTATGTATGTTACAAAGCTGGTGAACCAACTTTAACACGCCTTAATGGATGCCCCACCGCATCAATTTCAGAATTTTACTACTACTTCTCTGGAAACTGGAAAGGTTAATAAATGTATTTGCTGGTTTGATTTCAAGTTTTAATTCCGATTGATTTTTTGGGTTTATTATATAAAGTTTGCAATTTTTGAGTAATTTAAGGGATCTTTCTGGGTAGAGCTATATGGAGGACACGTGGAAGATGAAAGCGCCTAAAGAACTTGTTTGAGTCTCCCACGTATCTTGGAACAAAATCAGGTTGTTGGACTCTATTAGTTTCATCGCAACAACTAAAACCTAACTCCATCGCCTAATTAAAAGAGACACAAGTGTTTTCATTATTATTTATGTGATAACGTAACTAGCGCACAAAAAAAGAGTATTCGAAATAGGATTCACAGAAATAATTCAAATCGTATTTGGATCATGAATATGCACTAATATGATTAACAAAGAGCAAACAAAAATGACAACTTGATCAAAACGTCCTTCCGACTTTGTCTCCCCATATCTTTTTTCTTTCTATATTAAAACCTAATCATGTTATACATTAGGACCATCACATGTTCTTCTCTTTAATCCCCAAACTTCTAAAGAGAGAGAGAGCGAAAGCGAGAGAAGAGCACTAAGCAAAGACTTCTTTAATCTTCTTCTTCTGATCGTCAGTGAGAGAAGACGGAAACAAAACCTCAAAAGTGACAAAGAGGTTGCCTTTCTTTGTGCTGTAGTGAAGTGGCATCCCTTCTCCTTTGAACTTCTTTACTTCCTTCGGCTTTGTAATTCCCTGTTGTCGCCACACAATATTTAACCCATAAGATGATAATTGATGGTCATTGTTTCAAGTGTTTTGCGTGTATGGGGAAAGATATTAGTGTTACCTTGGAACTGATGTCAACTTCGTGATCATCCAAGTGTTTGAATGATTTCTCAAAACCAACTAGCGCCTCAACCTGAAGAAAAGAGATTTGGTGGAATCAGAAAAATGAATCAATTGTTGGTCTATGATGTAGAGATACTGATATAAGAGTAGTTTGTTGAATTTATTTACCAGTGTAATGTTCACGTTCATGTGTAGATCGTTGCCATCCCTTCTGAAACGGGCATGTGGTGCAGTTCTGATTCGGAACTGCGAAATGTACAACAATGGTTTATTCTCTCTGATTTTGATGTTTAGTGAAGTCAAGGATAGTGAAATTTAGGGAAGAGGCTAACCTTAAGGTCACCAGGGTCACCGTCAAGAATGGGTTCGCCGTCTTCATAGAAAGACACTTCCTGAAAAGTATTTGGTATTTAGAAACTAAGATCGGAAAAATCGATAAGCTCATAAATAAATCAAAATGAATTAAAGAGCTACTATGAAACGTAGTTTCGATTGATTTTACAATGAGGGTAGTAGAAGTTCGATACTTACTTCTCCATCTTTCATTCCTTTCTCGATATCAACTGTCACAAAGTATCCCTCCCGTTCGTATTTGACATTAGGGCATTTGTCACAGACCTGAGGGGAAGAAGAGGATACGTCGTTAAACAGTAATTAGGTTGGAACAAGACCATCTGTGACAATTGAACATATCCGTCCTTTACCTGCTCTGTCATCTGTTGGAACATTCCAGGACCAATTTGTCTGTGATAGACCTCGTTCCTGCAGTTACACTTTCTCTTTCCAGGAGCTGGTTTTATCACATTCTTTTCCCTCCATACCTGATAGTTCAATGTGGAACATTCTCACTGAGAACTTAATGCAATTTCTTTTATTTGCATTAATGTAAAAAAAAAAACTGTCTACTCTAACCAAAACATCGCCTGAACTGAACCTAAAGAATGTCTGAATGACACTATGAAATCTAGTTTACAAATTTCTATTGATTCTAGTACATTTGGATCAAAGTAACATTTCCCAGATGAGTAACATGTATTAGTGATGACAATAACATCCTGACACGGAGCTTAACATACCTTCATAGAGCCTCCCATGTACAAATCTTCTAGAGTTGCCTCAAGTTCCACAATTACGTCATCCCCCTTGACAACCTTCTCTTCTTCCTCCATCGAACCTCCACCAAAAAACCTATTAAACACATCAATAATCTCTGCAAATTAGCAATCTGCACCCTTTAAACACAAATGTAAAACATTATCCAAATTTAGGAACTATTCACGCTACAGAGTAAAGTCCCTTCTTTAAACACAAATGTAAAACGTTATCCAAATTTAGGAACTATTCACGCTACAGAGTAAAGTCCCTTAACATTACCAAATTCAATTGTATCCACTATCAATAAATAAAACTCACACGAATTCTATGTTAAGATGGGTTCAACAGGATAGAAGATCAGACAGATCCTAGTGACCCTGTATCTTGTACCTCTAGTTGGATCCTAAAGAGTTACCATTTGCAGAAAACTTACGAGCTGAAGATGTCCTGCATATTCATGCCGCCTCCTCCTCCTCCTCTTCCTCCATTTGCAGAAAACTGTTTAAGTCCCTCTTCACCATACTTGTTATATATCTCCCTCTTCTCCTCATCCGATAACACTTCATAAGCTATTACATCAAACACCAATACGTCAATTCTCAAAACTAAAAACGGGTGAGTTAACAAAGAGAGCAGAATCACACAAGTTGCAAAACGAAAATACCATTGTTGATCTCAGCGAATTTGCGAGTCGCTTCCTCATTTCCTTGATTCTTATCGGGATGATACTTCAAAGCTAGTTTCCTATAAGCTCTCTTGATCTGTTCATCAGATGCACCTTTCGGGACTTGCAACACATCGTAGTAACTCTTCCTAAATCCACAACACAGATTTTCTAAGCATTCACATTTTCCACACATTTCTGAAGGAATCGAAAGATGTTCTTACCCGGCAAGGACGCAGATGGCGTAGGAAAGAGCGAACAGTACGATACACAGCTCCGACCACCGAATCGCCATGGAAACGGAAATCGGATCTCTCCCAAGGATTACTCCAACCTGAGATTCGTTTCGATTTTAACAATGAAACCTCACAGAATGAACAAGAACGAAGATCTTCTTCGCTGATTTTTATGATTGGAAAACTCGAATCACTCTCTCTACTTGTTTTCGTGGAAACGATTCCAAAACTCGAGCCTCGTGGTCGGGTTACGTGTACACTGCAATGCTTAACCAATCAGGATTAAGTCTCTGACGATCGTAACCAATAAATATTAGCCACGTGGATAAACCAACGTCGAATCGCTGACTGTTCTTTTCGTCGACTTTAATGAGTACGACGTCGTTATACTCATATAATCTATACAAGGCGCATTAATAATGAAGCGGGCCTGTAACTCCCCTACGATTGTTATTCAATAAATGTGGCCTAACCCGATTAAAAACCCTAGGTTACTGGGCCCATACAAAATCGAGATTGTTTTATGTAAACCGATCTGGGGAGGCCAGATCCAAACTAGTTTTGCATATTTATGCATTATGGATTTTGTACCTACCATATTAAACTTGTTAATATAATGACAAAACCGCTGCTATGAGAAAATTTATTTCTTTAATCTTTATATAATCTAGACTATCTTAGTCACACATTACGTTGTGCATTGGTTAAACACTACTGGAGTATAAAACAAAAAAAGGTGGTTAAGTAATAAATACATATTTTGTTGCTTATTAATTACATGCAAAGAAACATAGACTGGTTTGGACAATCATGTCATATGTCAGGTCTCTTGATTCTTCGCATCTTCGACGAAACATTATTTACTAGACATACAATAATAACTAGACATCTCACACGAGTGGTCCCGATCCCCCACTAATACCATTTTACTGTCCATTGAAAAATAAAGAAACGTTGCTGACAATAGTAAACTAAATAAAATTGGTGTTTACATATTTTCCACGATACGAAGTAAAATATTGAGAAAGTATTACGCTTATGATTTTATTAATTGTTAGATGATTAACTGAATCCGAATTGAGCAGTATGATTAGAAACAAGTCAGAAATAATAAATGTATAACTAGTATTTAAAAAAAAAAAAAATGTATAACTAGTATTTAAAAACTATAGTTAGCATCTAATTAGAGACACTAGGACGACCCAGCTGGACAGCTGGTTAGTAGCTCTCGACCTATGATGAGCGCCTACGACTTTTGTTTCAACATAGACAAACGTGGCTCGTTCTATCACCTGAATATATAACCCACTCCTCTCTATTCTTGCATGTCACTCCTATAAATATTTAATACTAAACCAATCACTTTTTGTTGTGTCGTCACTTTACTTCTCTTTAAATAATCTCTTTCTCTAGTGATTGACTTTAGGAACAAGTGAAGTGAGTGATTTTTAATAATCGCCGGCCGAGAGAATGGGAAGGGCGCCGTGCTGTGAGAAGGTAGGAATTAAGAAGGGGCGCTGGACGGCGGAGGAAGACCGGACTCTCTCCGACTACATTCAGTCCAACGGCGAAGGATCATGGCGTTCTCTTCCCAAAAATGCCGGTAAAGTTTTTTTTATCTATACAGTACTCTGTCTCTCGACTATCGCATGCATCTCATAAGATAGTTTTTTTGTTTGGTCAAAATTTATAAGAGAATCTATATGCATCGAGAAGTTAATTAATCTTACGTACGGTTCAATTATACACCATGAGTTGTAAAAAAAATTAAAATAGAGACTTGATTTTTTTTTTTTCTATTTAATGTATCAGTTTCTATAAGGAATGCATAATATTTTAAAGTACATAAAGTGTTTATTGATAATTCAGACCAAATTGCCTTCTTGTTTTATTTACATGTATATATGGACTGTAACATCACAAATAAAACGATAATTTATTTCAATATTTAGGAAAAGATGAGTAATCGCTGCAGGCATTATTATGCCTTAATTAAAATCTGACGTACATTTTAAAAAGGGCTAAAGAGATGTGGAAAGAGCTGTAGATTGAGATGGATAAACTATTTGAGATCAGACATCAAGAGAGGAAACATAACTCCCGAAGAAGAGGACGTCATTGTTAAACTGCATTCCACTTTGGGAACCAGGTAACTTTTTCATTTGAACAAAAGTTTATTAATGTCGATATATTTCCAATAGAAAAAGTACACTATCACGTGAAATCATAAATCAAACTGTTGCTGTGTAACGTCGTGAAAAAAAACGTTTTTACAACAAAAAATAAGAATAGCGTCAACGCTAATTAAATTGCAGGTGGTCAACAATTGCGAGCAATCTACCGGGAAGAACAGACAACGAAATAAAAAACTATTGGAATTCTCATCTCAGCCGTAAACTCCACGGTTACTTCAGAAAACCAACTGTCGCCAATACCGTCGAGAATGCGCCTCCGCCTCCTAAGCGTAGACCTGGAAGAACCAGCAGATCCGCCATGAAACCCAAATTTATCCTAAACCCTAAAAACCACAAAACCCCTAATTCTTTTAAAGCAAACAAAAGTGACATCGTTTTGCCAACTACGACAATAGAGAATGGAGAGGGAGACAAAGAAGACGCATTAATGGTGTTGTCAAGTAGTAGCTTAAGTGGAGCAGAGGAACCCGGTTTAGGACCATGTGGTTATGGAGACGATGGCGATTGTAACCCAAGCATTAATGGCGACGATGGAGCTTTGTGTCTCAATGACGACATTTTCGATTCTTGTTTTCTATTGGACGACTCTCATGCTGTCCACGTGTCCTCATGTGAGTCGAACAACGTAAAAAACTCTGAGCCATATGGAGGGATGTCAGTTGGGCACAAAAATATCGAAACGATGGCTGATGATTTCGTTGACTGGGACTTTGTATGGAGAGAAGGTCAAACCCTTTGGGACGAAAAAGAGGATCTTGATTCGGTTTTGTCGAGGCTGTTAGATGGAGAGGAAATGGAATCTGAGATCAGACAAAGGGACTCCAACGACTTTGGAGAACCGTTGGATATTGACGAAGAAAACAAGATGGCTGCTTGGCTTTTGTCTTGAAAGATTTGACACCATGCATATGCCTTTTTCTCCGTTAGATTTTAGCAAAGACCCCACGTGGCAGGATCTGGTCGGTTTGTCAATAGAACATGTTTGTCCCCTAGCGTTCGTTTTTTAGTTTTAAATGTATTTATATTCTTTTTTATTTCTTTTCATGTGTAAATACGATTTTGGCGGTGGCAAATAAACAAAATAAAGTCGATCTTCTTAGTTCAATTACATATAAGCGATCCATTGATGATTACACCATTGATAGCCAACTTAAGTAATCTTTCGACTTTCGTATATATGTATACAAATATAATAAGAAATTTAAAATACAAAAAAAATATAAATAAAATTCAGTTCCATATTGTGAATCAGCAATTCTCACTATTGGTACATAGTCCAACACTTGCTAGTTGCATTCTAGGTGGAAGTATTTCAAAGAAACAAGTTTCTCTGATAGACTAATAATAGACCAAAACCCGAGCAAATTTCAAAGCATGTCGCCAACCACAACTCTTTTTTGTGTGTAAATGTTCACTGGTAAAGTGGTAATTAATGAACGTTTTGAATTTTGATTAAAAGCTATAAGACCATCTCCAACGAGAGGATGTAATCAAAAAATTGTTGGGCTCTCTTGTTTAATGACAATAAAAATAAATTAAAACTGATAAAAATCAAGAGAGTCGGCTTTCTGGAGAGAGTTTTGAGAATTTGAGAGAACCGTCGATGTGGCAACATGTGATTGGGTTTTCAATTTCAACAAAAAAATAAATGTGTGCGCGTTCTGTTCTATCTTCTTTCTCCTCTCTGCCCAAACGAAATTGACCAAAAGATGCAAAGCCCAATCATCGTTTCTTCTGAAAACTTTTCGCATTTGATATCTTTTCTTTGAAACTGAAATCAAGATACACAAACTGAAACCAATTTGTTCACCAAAAGAAAATAAAAATGCGTGGGTTTCGATTTCAAAGATATTCAGGAAAAGATCTCCGATAGCTTTCGTCTATGGCAACACTCTTTTCAATTCTGGGTTCGAGCTTCGTGGTTTTAAAAGCTTGTAATTTCGTGTGATCAAGCTCCTGCGACGCCGTTTGATGCGATTCAACTTTGAAAATTTGATGAAAAGCCTCTTGGTTATGCTTCTATTGCTCAGGTATTATAGATTATGGTGGAAACTTAACAATTAAGTAAACATGATTGAGTTAGAGTATTTAGGAGCTTGTAAAGCAGAAGGTCTTGGTGATGGACCCATAATGAAGCTGTATATTTATGTTGTAATTGAGGAAGATAATCTGGTCATAATGCTTTCTAGAATTAGCTACTCTTGCCGTAGAATTATTATCTCTTGACGTGGAATTGTAGCAACATTGTCAAACTCTGGTTATGTTTATACTAAGACAATATCATTTATTTGCTTTCTTAGGTTCACAGAGGAAGTATAAAGGGTAACAAGATGAATGTTGTTGTAAAGGTGAACATTATCGGAAGTTCTAGATGGGGCTGAAGCCTCTGCTCGAGCTATGACAGAGGTCGACCCCAAAGGAATTTTCAAGTCCACGGGTCTGTTTTCCTTTTACTGATCACTCTGTTTTTTTTCCTTTAACTTATCTATGGAGTAAATGTGAAGCCATACTAGTCTCATTTGAGCCCTCTAAAATGCAGGCTATGGTAACTATTTGTTTATGCTTGCTCCGTCAACCAATGAATCATTCAGACAAATGGTCATTTCCGATGCAGTCTCTGTTTTGATGCCGAGGTAACTGAGATTACTTATGGTAACTCTATGGTTCTTGATCATGGTTGGATTGACACTTTGAACAAGAAATGGGATTTGGTTCATTGCATTGAGGTTAGCTTAGGTTTGGCTTTTAATAAAGTTTCTATTTGAGTGGAATTGTAAAATAGAATTGATGTCTAGTACGTGTTTGATGAAATTCCTCTAAGAGTGAACCTTAAATCGTGTGTATTAAGCTTTGTTTCTTGATAAACAACTAATGATTTAGAGTTCTCTTCACGTTATTGTGATGGAAGTTTTATGTTCATACACTCAAATGTTCTTTTATGTTCGAACTCTTTGCTATATATTTGTTGTAACCAAATTTTAACCATAACACTTAAACACATAATCACAAATTTTCAAAACTTTATCTACAAGTTTAAGAAGCAAAACACTTTAACCATAAGTTTAAGAACCAAAATACATAACCACAAGTTTAAAGAACCAAAAAACACTTAAATTTTTGTTCTTTTTTCAAATCTATTTTAAAATGTTTGAAAAATGAAAACAATGTATATTTAATATTTTATGATTTGCAATAATTATTAAGTTTTAGTAAATAAAATAATTTTAAAAGAATAGTTTTTTTCAGAGAACCCCATTAGAGAGAATCTGTCATTGGAATATGAAAAACTAAAAAAAAAATAAGCAAAAGTTCTCTTGTAATTTTTGTTGAAATTTAATCAAAAAAAATTGAGAAAACCTCTCCATGAGCTCTCTCCATTGGAGATGCTCTAAAAGCTTAATAGGAGCCTTGCCAGTTGCCACAACTTATACGACTAATTCAGACTCTCTCGTTTCTTTTAAAAGGATGATATTGTTCCTAAGCGTAGAGTAGACGTTTTAGTAAATAGTAATTGAGGAAGAAACAAAAACACATAACGAGGGTCGCTATCTTTCGCTTAGAAGTACGATTTGGTCCATTGTCATTGTCACTTTTGTAATGCCTCACGTGATGCCATGCACTTTTGTCTCTCTTATTTATTTCCCCTTTTTTTACCGGGTGACTAAATGATACTTCAATACTTATTTACATAGAATAAAATCTTATTAAGTTCATGGGACCGATGGACCATTTCTACGAATTAACCGCAAACTATCGGACGCATTTCATATGCCGACATGGTACTATAGTAGAAGAAAGAAAAACAATTGTAATACAAAATTATGTACATCATATACAGAACTATAAAACGCAGAAAAAATAAATAATACAAAATTGTTTACATCATGTAAATGCAGAAAATGTAAAGCTCTCTAGTACAAACAAATTATTGATGATAATGTTAAATTCCTATTGGTTAACTCATGAGTTAGATTAATAGAAAGTTAGAAACGGTAACTGTATATATACCCAAAATAATGAAATATATCAATAGAAGCAGTAATACGATTAGCGGCTAACAAAAAAAAGAATGGTATTAATATATATATATTTTTTTTGTCGGCAATGGTATTAAAATGGAATTTATTGTACTATCATTTTAAAGGGCCCAAAAATGGCCTATAAACCAACCAGACAATTGCACACATTTGTCGGTAAGAGAGCACAATAAATCGTTTTAACAATGGGTACGAAGAAGCCTCTAGGCCCAATAAAACAGACCTAGTAAGATAAACAGGCCATCAATACGGCGTCGTTTGATAATATTCAATCGGCGTTAGACCAACTTCTTCTCCTCTCTTTCTTCCCGGCGGAGCGACTACGATGTTTGCGGCGGTGAGTGTACGAGCTTCTCTCAAAACTTTGTTCCATGGAAGACACAGCTCATCTTACAGCCGATATTGTACGTTATTCGTTAATTTCTTGTATCAATCCTTGCTCTTTCGAGAGATTTTCAGATATTTGAATATCTGGAAAATGACACTTTTCGCAATGGCTAATTCGGAGTTTCTCAGGTGAAATTGCAGCGATTTCGAAGCGTATTTCACAAGATAGGTGAGGTTTGATTTCGTATTTCTCACTTTCGTCAGTGTTTTTGGTTGCTTGACATGGTTTCGTTAGGGTTTTAGATATCTTAAGCTTAGAAACAATTGCATTTGAGTTTCTTCTTGTTGGTAGATTCAGTGATGGAAATCGGATTCTGAATAGCTTGAAATTATCTGGAAATGGAGTAGGAATCAAACTGTTCAACTGCGGATTTCATAGTTCTCCACAGTGTTGTACATCAGAATCTGATGTAGGTACGCTTGTTAACCAGAACTTTGGTGATTGAGAATATAACAAATTTGTGCTCTTGATAATGGTTTTGCCTTTGATTCTTTATCTGCAGGAGTGAAAACTCATGCACCTGCGTTATTTAGTCATCTTGAGGATGATTATTTCTCAGAGTTGGGTCCTGTAGAAAAAGAAGTGGATGAGAATGTGATTGTGAAGATGTTAACTGAGAAGCCAGTGATATCTCTGGTACGATTTTTAATCGTCATTGAGATCTTCTTCTGTGTTCACTGTATCTATCCTTAGGATAGTCAGCGACGTGCTTCACGCAGCTCTGGTTTTATCCAAAAAAGATTATATTTTCTTAGTTGAGCTGAGTTTGTTTGTTTTGCCAGAAAACTAAAGGCAATAAGAAAAAGAAAACGAAGAAGCAGGAGCTAGCTTCTGATTCTATTTCCAAACCAAAGTTGTTGACTGAAAAGCCAGAAGTTTCTTGGGTATGTACGTTTACAATATTTGATTTTAAGTAGCAATGTTTGATTCGAAAAGATTTCGAATGCTCATAATTGTCCTTAATCCATTTTCTTACCAGAAAGTAAATGGCAAGAAGAAGACGGAAGCAAATGCATCTTCACCAGCAAAAGATGCTACAGATTCAAAGGTTTCATTCTCCAAGCCAACTAAGTCATCGTCTCAAGTTCAAGATCAGAAATCCAAATCTCAAAAGAAAATCAGTCCCAGTTCTGAGCCGGAAAACGAAACTATCTCCAAGGGTTCTGCGACCTCCAATACACTCTCTTCAGTACTCGTTATAAGGATTGGTAATCTAAACTCGAAAACAGCTGATTCATTGATACACTCGATGTGCTTTTCGATTGGCCCTCTCGAAGGGCTTACTAGGGTTAATGAGGACACTGTTGACGTTTTATTTAGATTGAAAGACCTGAAGGAAGCAGATTCTATACTGGAAGAGTAAGTATAACTGAAGAAAAACCAGTCTTATATGGTTTTTGATTCAAAAATCCCTAAAGCTTTTCTTAGTTCTTTGTTGAATCACATTGTTACTTGTTAACTCTCTTTTTTTCTTTCCAGGCTAAACGATGCAACCGTAGATAACTCTCAATGGACGGCTGAGATTGTACTGGAAGCCGAAGAAGCTTCCAAAAATCAAATGGGTATGAGGATCACCAGTTGTCTCGAAGATTTGGATAAGCAACTGTTAATGCAACGCATTCTTGGAAAAGACTTGGAAGTTCTGCTCCATTCAGTTATGCATCTGGAAAATCACCCAATGGCTCGAGGAAGAGACTAATGTCTTTTAGGTAGTTTTTGAGTCTTGCAGTCCCTTTGATAATCAATTGAATTGGGGGTTGATTTAATCAAATTTTAAAGTAAGGAAGTATAACGAAATTATTACCAATTACAGGCGGTAGTATAAAGTTTTTCAGTCCGTTTTTGATGGCGGTAGTCTTTGAAAGAGACTGTTTGGGCCTCATTTTTTCAAGCCCGCTAAAGTAGTGCATTAATGTTAAGCCCGTTAATATTTACACTTTTCGAATGAGTGATGTTTCTGTTTTGTGTTTGAAAGTAGTAGCTTCTGTTTAGTCTTTTCATTTTCTAATTTCGATTAGTGTTTAAAAATTTTAATATCCCCCAAACATAAAATAAATAGTACTATTTATAATTTATATATATTTTGTTTTATTAAGTCCACTTGCAATATATATATCCAGATGTCTGATAGTGATAAAACTGATAATGATTTGAACTTGAGAATGTATTAAGCGTTTGGTCACTTCACGGCCATCATCCCAGATGTTTTATAAGTTTTCTATATTTGTAAGTATCACAAATGTATAATTTTTTTTCCCCAATCTTTCTACACCTAAATTATGGTATCAGTCGTTATAAAAGAAATTAAATAAGTATATATATGTATGATATTTTTATTATAGAAAAATAGAAACAAAAGCTTACATTGGTTATTGGAATTAGAAAGTTCCCCACTCATAAACAGTGAGACAGATAGATCAGCACAGCTAAGCGATGAAGTGTACAGTTACACAGACGAGATTGATTGAAGTGACTCTTCCCTCGTCACTTATTTTGCATGCAACTTGTGTTTCTTTTATTTCCCTATAAATTTTTCTAGTATTAATCCAAAAATTAAGATAAAAACAAATCTAGGTAAATATTAATGAGACTTAGTTTCTTGTTTAAGTTTCTGTCTTAGAGCTAGTAATGATGTTAGACCGGTCCTATGAATGATTATAGTGTTTCCACTTTCCAATACGGTCTTGTATCATACAAAAATAGTTTTGTAGAACTCATTATTTTATTCTGACATGAGTTAAAGAAACAAATAAGAACAAGTCTCCTTAAAATGTATTAAGGTCCCATGACATGACTGACTTTAATGTAATCTGTCTCAAATTATTACTCTTATTGAGAATCATTTGGAGAAGAAAGAAAGAAAAGTGAGATTTTCTCTTTTCAGAGTAGTGGGTCATGTTAAGGTATGGACCTCCTCCTCTGTTTTTACTACTAGTCCCTTACGACAACTCACGTGGCCTTTTTTCTTTTGTTTTCTAAAATTTCACAAATGTAATCAGAGAGACTACTTAAATAAAAATTTGGGCCCAAACGGAGACAAGTTCATGTGGGTTGAATCGTATATTTCAGATAGATAAGACAGCTAAATGTTTTCTCTGATGTGCGGTGGATCTTTAAAGTCGCTATACGTGCACGTCATTTCTTTATTCTTGTTTTATTTTCAACGACACTTTTTTTTGTCGCAGCTGTGGCAGCCAGAAAACGACACCGTTCTTATTCCCGTCACTCGTAATTATTAGTTAGAATTTCACCACATTTCAAGATAATGTAGTAATGCGAATCATAACTTTGAACTAGGGACATCCAACCATATGAATTGATTTTGATAATGACAAGTAAATTTGGTATATATAAGAGCAACTAAAAGTATGATATGTTGTGTTAATCAAGAATAGATATTTTAACTAAAGGAAACAAAAACCATACATAACTCATGGTGGGGTTCTTCTTCTCAACAACGAGTTGATGTAATATGGTTATGAAGTGTGAAGAAAAATCCCAAATAATAGATAGAGATATTTAACAATAAAGCATATATGATAATAATACTAACAAAAAGACAATTAGATAAGACTTAAAAGATGCAGTTTCAATCACCAAATGTTAATAAGACAAACCACAAATGGGTCATGTAGATGACGAAGATGCTCTCTCTTAACTCTTTGACACACATTACTCCAAAACACAACAACTCACTCATGGCCCCAATTTTTATTTTAATCTCTTTCCTGCAGATCTCACAGAGTAGTACTACTTACAAAAAATAATTGCACTCTCTCTCAACAAACTAAAACCCCACCCACCATTATTGTTTTCATTACCTTGTCCACAAGTACACTAAAACAAAACTCACAAAGCTGTTACTACAACATTACTGTAAATTTTAGATTCTGAATACATTCCCAAGAACTAGAAGAGAATCATAGTAATCAAATCTAAGAAATGATGGAATACAATGACATATACTATAGTCTATATATAACTTAAGGATTCATAATCTATACATAAAACATTTGCTTAATCTATGATTTAACCAGATGAAACTGGGTTTAAGCTACGGGCTAAACCGTTCAAGGCACTGTAACCTTTGGAACTAAACCCTAAACAACCAAAGAGTCCATGCCTGTAAGGCAAATATGTTCTCTTCTTCATTTCCTCTGCTTGAGCTCTGTTCGTTGTGTAATGTAGCTCGTGAGCAGACGGCTGCAATCCTCTCCGTTTTGCTATCCCGTTGGTTGGTTTTCCGTTAACCGGAGCTTTCTTCGCCGGCGGTTGTTTCTGCTTCTGCTTCTTTGATTCCACGGCAGCGTCAACTGTTTCTTGAATCGGTTTCTCTTCAAGTTGAGATGATTTGAGTTTCTTGTCTTTGAAATTGGAAGGAGAGAAGGAAATGTTGGACCAGAACTTCTCTTTCCCGTTGCCTCTTCCTTCGCTTTTGCTTCTGTGAAGCAGATCTTTAAGAAAGATCCATTTCTTAGAGTTTCTACCGTAAGACGATGATCGTGAAGAAGAAGCAGAACAAGACGGTGTCGTTTCAGCTGAAGGCACGTTTTCGTCTTCTTGAAGCTTTCTTATACACTCTTTAACTTCTCTCTCTCCGGCGACTTCTTCTTCTTCTCCTTCTTCTTGGTTCCATTGATACGCTGCGTTTCGGAGCGGAGAGAGGGATCTGGCCTTCCGGTGAACAGATCTGCTTCTTAGTTTCAGATCTCTCCCACGCTTCATCTCACCGTTTGGTTTGGTCTCATCATCGTCGTCTTCTTCCTCGTTCTCCAGATCTAGAAGCGGAGATAAGATCTGAGGTCTCTGAAGATGCGAAGAGAGCTTCATTGGCTTGATCTGGCCATTAGAGAAAAGCTCTTCAGCTGAAGTCATGGAAACACCGCCTAAAGGACCACTGCTTGAAGACAACCTCGACGAGAAGTCAAACTCAAAGTCGCCGCATGAAGACGTGTCAAGCTTTTTAGGATTCTCCGATGAAGAAGAAGCAGAGCAAAGGAAGAAATGCATCGGACTCGACGGTGCACTGAAGAAATAACCAGGCGGAGGACCACGGCCGGGACTAGACGGAGCGCTAACGAACGGAGTAGAGCAAGCAGAGCCAGAACCGAAGTCGTCACTGAAACGCGGAGTATCAGGATCGCCATGGGAAAAACTCTCAACAAGATCCATAGTAGAGAGTGATAGAGATTGTGGCTTCTTTCTCAAGAAAATGTTTTATTTTTCTTCTGCAGAGAGCGCGAAGAGCGAGGAGAGAAAGAAGCAGAGATATGCAGTGTTGTATGTATGAAGCTGCTTTTTTATTCTCCCTATTTATTGACCCTTTTTCTTTATTTATTCTGTAGTAAAAAATATTCTTATGCTATTTTCCTGTAGAGAAAAGTATACGTGATCTTTTTTTTTTAATAATCCTGACATGTTTTGTATGCATGAATTATAAAGTTGAAAATCTAGTGGTCTTAATTAATATACGTAATTCATTTGATAATTTAGGTACGTAATGCTATGGTTGTTGCTTAGGATTCTGCAGGCTGATCCAATAGAATATAAAAAAGAAGAAGAATCTCTACGGATGTTTTTGGATTTTCCAATGTCGTTTTTACGAGTTTGCCCTTAACAATCTTTCTAATCTTTCTTTAATTTTCTCATAATTAACCATTGATAATTCTAATTGGCTTGGTTGATATATTAAGACACAACATTTATTTTGTTACCCAATGACTCGATGAGTAAAAAGACCAATGCTCTAGAGTCTAGTGACATTCAATAACCAGAATCAATTCAAGTCGGCTTATAACTTTTTCTCCTGACATATAAGCTATAACTTACTTTTCAATTTTAATTTCAAATACAAAGATCTGATCTCAATAAATAAAACGAGCCCAAAACCATGTTCGTATTTGCGTCTTTATTATCGGATCAGTAAACGATTTCAAATTTTCGAAATGTAAATTTTTTTTATCTGGACTTCAATTTGTTGTTTACATTTTTTTTTTACATGCCTACAAAAAGTCCTCATACGTCATTTTTTTTTTTTTTTTT
>Ga0041059_1000460_pt1 | contig 30539 bp, 9 predicted proteins | sample AraColnosormetaG_FD_56232 | JGI IMG/M metagenome (GOLD analysis project Ga0041059, IMG submission 56232) | Arabidopsis roots microbial communities from North Carolina, USA - Col MF nosort | ecosystem: Host-associated > Plants > Roots > Unclassified | place: USA: North Carolina | collected 2013-09-02
AGAGNCAGCAACACCACCAGGTCCTCCAATTGAAAACTCATCAGCACTACCCTTGAAATCTCTCATCATCCTCCCGGTTCTCACATCAAAGACCTTAATCTCTACTTTCTGAAATTTTGACAAATATCAGAATTCTTTGCATAGAAATGTTATACGAATAAAAGTTGGAAAGAACAGAGGCAAAGATGAACTCACACTTGCATCTCTCGGATTGCTTGGTTCTTGGCTATGGTAAGTTACAAGATATTTCTCACCAGGCGAGAAATCAACTAGTTTGACCTAAAACGGAATCAACAAAAGAAGTCAATTTTCAGACCAACACAGGAAAAACGGAAGTACTATGTAGCAATTGAAAGGAATTTCAAACCATTGAATGCTGATAACGCATGAGACGCGTAAATGTATCAGCACCACCCCAAACAGCTGCCCCCTGCTTGTGAAGTGTCACAAGGTATGTACCTATTGGAGACCACTGCACATAACTCTCTGTCCAATACTGCATAGGAAGACAACATCATTAATTCAGATGATGGTAACATAAACATATAACATTGCTCTAAACTGACACAGATGTAACTTACAGAACGCTTATGAACAGGTTCAGGCTTCTTCTGCCTAGCATCATTCCAGTAAACTTCAGTATCATGGCCAAAACGAATGACTAGCTGGTCCCGGGCTTTGTCATCAGTAAGCCACTTCTGCAAATTTTCCTGAAAAACAAACACCATATAAGTATCAAGACCAAGCACCTCAAAAGGCTGCATTGAATAAAAAAGAATAAACATTTAACAAGACTGATGAAATTATTATTTATTGGTTACTATACATCAAATACGTAAACAGATCCTAACACTAATTCAGCTGGTAAACACATAAATCACTGAAATCATTCAGAGAACAACCAATATCAAGAAGTACACAGGCGCAGTGGAACTTATTCAAAAACATATAATGGTGTCGCTGAAAGAGTAATATGAAGAAAACTAAACTTACCCCAGGGACATAGGGCCTTTCTTGAGGAGGCTCCCACTCCTCCTTCACATTCATCAACCTATCGAAATCATCGAACATATTAACAGCAAATATGTGAGACTTGTCCAACTTGTAGCCATGAGACTTTTCCTTAGCGTTTTGTGCTTCCTAAAAACAGCACAGACATTGAGACAAACTCTTAGAAAATACACTTACCATTGAAAACAATCTAGTTCTGTGCCTACACAATTGCTTAAGCAAAACTAACTAAACAGAGAGATTAAGCTTTAAGCTGCGAGTAGATAAACAACCTGAGGAGTGTTGAACTCAATAAAACAGTAGCCCAATGTCATCTTAGTATCGGGATCAACGGGCATCAACAGTCCATTTTCCTTAATCACACCTAACTGGTTGTAAATTTTCTTAACAACACCTTCTAGTTTCTCAAACTTCTCCTTGGGAACAACAGGGAGGTGATCGACAACGATAATGTTACCGAATCCAGTGTCGAATTCTGACTGGTCATCTTGGTAAACACTTTCATCATCACTACCCAATCACCACAGAAACAAATCAACGCAATCAGTTCAAAATACTAAGCGATTTCTCAGATTTGAAACGAAGATTCTAATAGAAGCAGAGATGTAATGGAAAAAATCTCACCTTTCGATCCCAAAGTCGTTTCCAGGAGGAAGTTGGATTGAATCGAGATTAACATCTGACCAATTAATCCCTAACTGAGCTGTTAGGACATCAATATCAACAACCGCCGCCATGATTTCGAATCTTAGAACGAAGTTTCTCTCAATCGATATCGAGGAAGAAGAAGCTTTGAGGATAGAGAGAGAGAGAGAGTGTGTGCCTAGGGTTTTGAGTTTTGTTTGCAGTGTTAAGTCTTAAACCGTTGATTGATGAAGAAGACAGAATATTTTTCTCGGACGGGTCGGGTCGGGTCATGTAATTTGATTGGACCTTTATTATTCCAAAGCCCATTATCAACTAAACAACGATGCAAAGCCCATTATCTTCGATTCTCTGTTTTGCGATATAGTAGTGACAATTTTCACTCATAAACTTCAAACCATTTTTAAATTTTAATTATGTCTAATCTTCCTAATTATTTTTTTAAAATGTGACATGGATCATATGTTAAAAATGAGTATGATCCTAAAAAAAAAATCAAAAAAATTCCCTAAGCAATGTCCCTAATTTGAGTCTCGATGGCTTTGTTCTTCATCTTCTGGTTTCTTTCAACTTGGATTTGTGTTGCTTTTGATATTTTTACCTGCTTAAAATAATGTCTTAAATTAGCACAATCCTCTACTTGTAAATATCTGAACAAGGATACGATATCAAGGTTACCATTTATCCTCGCACGGTTTGAGAGCTGAATGAGATAGTCCCTGAAGATTGACAATATCTGTCTTTCTTGCTCTAAGTAAATCCCCGAGCTTGTGTCTGTGTCTTCTTTCTCTTGGCTTGTTTTCACTCGGGCCGATGTCTCTTTCTCTGACCCGATCTCATGTTCTTCGTCACACATCAATGCACGTGTTGCGGGAGATATAGGCTTCTCGTCCATTCTATTAGCATCAAGGACACAATCTGGTGAGTCATTGATCTCATTAGCAACTCTTTGGGCTCCATCAAGTGAAGAAGGGCCTTTGTCGTTCTTCCTCCCTTTGTCTGTTTCACCATAACAAACATTCTCTTATCAAAGACCTTATTATATGAGGAACGTTAACCTATCATCTTGTACATCTAACGGCATGATATGTACCTGACAATTTATTTGCTACATCAACCGAGTTTGAGACCAAAAGTGAACATAGCTCTCTGACATGATGTGGTTGGAATGTATTTGACCAAGAAGACCTATAGAAGCCATTAGTCAGGTATCACGGTAGTTTCAAATAGGCAATATCATAGAGAAGATGAGTTTGATATTTCCAACCTGTAAGCACTTGTGGTAGATCCGGACACGGCCTTGTTGTTAGGGAGTGAAAATAGAGAATTTTCACCATTTCTTCTAACGTGGTTTGCCTAATTGGAAATAGAAAAACACAAAGAATTATGCTTTCAATGCAAAAACTGAAGCTAAAGACCATGAGATCAACACAGAATTGTACTATTTACCCTCTGGTATTGGACACCGTATGATGAAACTACAGAATCTGAAATGTCCTTGCTCTTTCTCTTTCTTGATTCAGGAGGGTACAGATAAGCAGACATGTCGATGGCACGGTTAACAGCCGCATTGGTCATCTGTTGTATGTAGGTATCCGAGACCTGAGATCCATGAAGAAGAGCTTTTCTTTCTTCGCTTCCTTCAAAGTTCTTGCAGTCTTGACATCTACAATTCTCCGAACATAGAATATTCGCCTGGTAACACTCACAGTACTTCTTGAGACATCCTGATTTCCTGCAGTGGCATCCTTTGCTGTGCTTTCCAATAAGCAACACTTGCTGCACATTCTCCTACAAGTTATAAAACTACCATCAAGCCCTAAAGTTACATCTTTTTTTTTTCAAGTAACAAGATCACAAACCTGCAAATCTTTCATTCCATGAGGACTACCAGCAATCTTGGGCTTAAACGCATCAGGGTTACGCTCTAAGATCCCCGAGATAGCTACTTGTCTCGAAGACTCATTCTCCAATTTGTTGTGACAATTCACACAGTTACAACCATTACAATAAGATCCAGAAGCAAAGCATTCACAATACCTATATAGATCAACAAGACTCTGTATAAACAAAAATATGTTTTTAAACTCTATTAACAAAAATAGATACTTACAGTTTCAAACACTTTGAGTTTTTGCAATTGCAATGTTTTTGTTGTTTATTTGGAGTATTCTCTTTCGATTCAACTTCATTATGTCTTCGTGAGGTCGATGGATCTTGATTGCTACATAATCAAACAATCAAAAATGCTAATTCCTTAAGATTGAAATAGATTTGATGGAACAGAGAAATTAACCAATTTTTACCTCACTCGATTCTTCTGAACTTGGTTGTGACCAAATTGGTGAAGCGGTGGTTTCTGAGGCGGTGTGACTTCCGTTTCTGATTGTTGAGAAGATTTCACCGGAGAACACGGCGGAGGTTCTAGCGACTTTTGAAACGAATCCATCTTCTCCGCAGGGATGGAGATATCTGATTGACGCGGGAGGAGATTCTGATTACTCAAATCTTCCATAGTGAAGAACTATATAAGGAGCAGAGATTGTTTTATGCTTTAAGCTTGAATAGCTCTCTCTTCTTCTTCTTCTTCTTTTGCTTCGTCGTCGTCTCTTTGAGATCTTTTTGAAAAATCAAAAAATTGAATTTTGATGAGAGTTTGATCAACAAAATCTAACGGTTGAGATGAAAAGGGGTTAATCGACGGTTTAGATCGTTTGATTAAGATCGATCTAGGTTTTTAGAGGATACGAGCGGAATTTGGCGCTAAAGGAGAGAGACTCCGAGTGTTTTACACGTGCGGTGGTATTGTTTTTTTTTTTCCTTGGTTTATGATAACCGACCGGTTAAGGTTTTTCCGAATTTAAATTTTATATTTGTTTTGGATTTATTTTCTGTAAATTCATGCTGGAATTGGCCGTTTTTTTTACCTTTTTATTACTGTAAACAAACTTGAAATGTCAACTCTTTTTACTATATGAAAATCGCCATTAATAGATGCTACAAACCAATATTACCAAAAAATACAATACTGAATTGTGAGTTTCTTGTTGCTCATATGGTATACAAGGGAAAAAATTTGGCTTTCTGTTTAAGTTTATTGCTTGATACCTACAAAACAGAGAGCTACTTCGGCTTGTGCTTGAAGCTCTTCAAGAACCTTGACAAGTTTCTCACGGTCAAACCCGATTTCATCCTCATCTTTAAGCATTTTCCGCACTCTTCATATTGCAAGAAAGTAAGAAAATCCAATCAGATTCCAAATCCAGAAGAGATTTGAATGTCTAAACACTTACGATTTGGATAGAGTGCTACAAACCTGTGTACAATGGATGTGTCTCCGTGTCCGGTGCAAACTATAAACATCGCATTTGTAGGTAATGCAGCATAAAGGGATTGGACTCTTTCATTCATTTTCTTTAAGATTTCCTTTGTTTCAGGTGAGACATTGCTTTTCTTAAGGCCGGACTTTTTGTTACATGTAAGCAATGAGATCATCTCGGCTAGTCTGGAGTTTAGTTTCTGTGGATCATCCGCTCTGCTCTGGAAATGTGCATTCAATTCTGAGAACTGTGTCCAAACGAATTGAGACCGCTTGTTCTTTACCTAGAAGCGTACACACACATACATTTTACTTTTATGTAGCTGGCGAGAAATACAGAGGCATAAAAATGGATTCAGAAGTTTTTACCTCCTTCACGGCCTTTGAAAGTGCTTCGTCGTCAGACGAAACTGGAATTGCATTTGATGACTCAGAAGCATATCGCTTCACGATGTTGATATTGTCAATTATAGAAGTCGTTTTCCCGCTCTCATTTAAAACGGCGAGGAGCTTTTTTCTTATCACTTCCGGTGGTGAACCAAAATCAGGTCCTAGAGGAAGCCAGAAAAGAAAATCACTTAAAAAAGGATACATAGAAAATAAAAACAAGAGTTAAATAGCGAGGTTAAGGATAGAAAGTTCTTGCCATGTTTTATCTTCAATAGTGCCAAATCCATGGCTGCTTTTGCATCCTCTGCGCTGTCATGTCCGGATTCAGACTCCTGTATCTCTCTAGCAAGAAACTTTTTTGCTAGAATTCGAAGTTTAGTTTTATAAGATCTTCCATGTGGATGCTTGTATAGTACTGCAGTGTCAATCACCAGATTATGAGAGATCTTCAAAGACAACAAGTCATTTTCCAAGGAGTGTCCGACTAATATGGTCTCTTTGAAAACCAGCTTTAAGAACTCTTCCTGAACATAGCAAACGACTCTAATTATACTAGACCATTACGAGTCTTCATTTCAAACATCCTAATCAGTATCTAATAAGACGTTATAAAGGAAATAGTGAAACCTGAATATCTTTAAGTGTTGTTGTAACTCCCTCCATCATCACAGCTGTTATTCCACTATATCTGCAAACCGATACCAATACTGTGTTTTTTAGGCATATACCTTTTAAGAGGTACTAGAAACAGAATAAAAAATTATTAGCATGGCTTACCTTGTGTTGTAATCAGTAATAGGATTTGTTGGCATGACTAATTTATCTAATAGAACCTGCACAACCATGAAAAATTGGTAAGATAAATGACGAAATCAAACATACTTAAAGAAGTAAGAAAGAAGATACCTGTCCTTGGATATCCACCAGCGTCACTCTCGTCAACTCCAAACCCTCCTTTGTAATACACTAAGGGTGAAAAAAAAGGAAAGAAGTAAAACTCTATAAAATATTTGGCTGTTGCTTTATACATAATTGTTATAAGATATATTAAATGATTATATCACAAAGCATCATCATGAAAGGCTAGAAAACATAGTTGTTTACCATCTCGCAATCAAGAGCCACGATTTCGGGGGGACATGATCCTGATGGTGCAGGAAGTGTAGGTGTCAACTCTGCATAACCAAAGGAAACTTATCAAAGGATGTTACACAAATGTAAAAAGTTAACAGCACAATCAGGATTAAGCTGTTAATCTTAAATGAATGGAGCTCGTACCGAGTTTTTCAAAAGTGTAACCATTTTGTTCCATTTCCTTTTGACTTAGAGTGTAGTAACTAACAGGGAATGGTATATCTTTCGTGAGCTCAACGAACGATTTCCCCATCAGATTGCATGCTTCTACAAGCGAAAGATATCATCTAGTTAATGGCTTAAATTGAGAGAAGATTTATAAAACCTGACACTGAAACCTCGGAAGAATCATCGGGTGAAATCTACTACCTGGGCTAGATACAAGGGGAGGTGGTTCCACTGAACTAGTAACAGTTTTCTTTTTTCTACCCTTGCAAGTAAGGATTGTATCGATTGTCCTCATCTCATCAACTACACAGCTAACATAAGAATAAAATCAAAAGATAGTTTTTACCAACAATCAACCAAATAATTGTATTCAGCTACAAGTAAAGAGAAGCACCAAAACTTACACCAACCTCAAAGCTAAAAGCGCCATAGGATTGCCACAACATGATTTCAAACTAGACAGAGTTTTAGAATGTGATAAGTATAAAGCTGCATCCAATCCAGGAAGGTAGAGCAGTACAACCTTTGGAATGAGAGGCTTGTTCTACAAAAACCATACCCTTAAAATGTCACTTAAACTTGGTAATAACAAAGAAAACGTAAAGACACAACACAATCAATCTTGTTCATACCTTAATAAATACCCATGAAGGCATAAAACCTTCTGCAAGAACCCATGTCACAAGTCCTTGAACATCCTAATCAAACCCATAAATGCAAAATCTTACATTTATCATTCATAAACTTCCAAAACAGAAAAAGTTATTAGAAAAAAGTCTCATTTGCATTACAAAACCTACTTGTAAGTTCAATGTTGTTTCAGGGCTTTTGAAATCGAGTTCTGCTTTCGCCTACCAATAATAAGAAGAATAAGACTCAATTCACATATCACAATATTGAGCACTAATCAATCAAATCGTAAAGAAGGTGTTTTACTTCGGGTCCATATATATCGAAGAAACTGTTTCCGGTATTGCTCTTATCAGTACCGTCGTCACAATCTTCCGCGGCGGTTTCGGCGCCGCGCTTCCGCTTCGAAGAAGACATTCTTCAGACGGCGGAAAGATTAGTCGAAAGAGAGTGAGATGGAAAAAGCTTCCGCCGCCGAATATAGCCGTCGCGTAACACCGTCGGACAAATTGAGGGTTTTAACTTTTAAGTTTATGATTTGAGAAAAAAGTACAGACGACCAATTCAGTTTTGGTCTAATTCGGTATAATAAAAATTAAATCGAGGATTAAACAATCCGAACCGGATTCTAACCGGTTAGAAGGAGACGACAAGGGTTTAAACCCACTTCGCATATTAACGGGCTTGTATTTTTACAACAAAACAAAAACAGTGGATTTCGAGACTTACCGTGGAAACTTTTGACATCATTCTATTAGTAGGGACATTTTCATTTTCATTTCAAAGTGAAAAATGTTAAGAAGAAAATTGTAACTTCACATTGCAAGCTTCATGGAATAGTCATAAGGAGAAAGAAAAAAATACGAGAAAACAGTTGTTGGCCCAATTTATAAAGTGGCAATGAAATGGTATCGAGATCATGTGTTTTTTTTTGGCATTTTTGATTAATGTGGATGCTTTTATTGTTGTTTGCCCAATTTGTTTAGGATTCGTGCTAGTGAATTTGCATGGACTTGAAGTCTTGAATAAGGACCAAAGTTTTGGCCAACTATAAGTTTCACATTCTGAAATCTCCTCGTTTGATCTTCCAATAGACATGTTTTCATTTGCATTTGAGAATGAACCATTTTGGTATCACTACATAAAATTGAATAATCGGTGAGTCTAGATCATCCAAACATTCAACTAGCACCAAGTTGCTTTTGATCTAGTGGCTTTCTTGAAACACAACAAAAACACTAATAAGGAAGTTATGGGTTCAAATCCACGGAATGAAGGGTAGTCACAAAAGACTTCGCGGAAATTAGAAGGTTCTGATCCGAACTTTGCGGTTGTAAAAAGCAATTTTTTGATAAACAAGATATCAAAAATACTGTAAATGTCGAATTGAATATAATTTGGAAATTGGAAGACGCATACTAGAGAAACTTTCAAATAGAATTAGTCCAAAAGTGTTATATATATATATATATATATATTAAAAACGGGTGGTACTGTGCCATCATATCATTCAAACACCGTTGCAATGTCATTTCAAATTTAAATAGTCTTATCAAATGTAATAATCCTTTTATTTATATTGCCAATTCTGCAATAATAGGTGTAAATATAGATGCACGAATTATTTCTTGCTAATGAGAATTGACGGAATTTATTTTTCCCACAGTCATTGATCATTTCTACTCGATCTCCATTACTAGAATTTCTTATTAGAGTTGACCGTAATTTTAAAAAATTATCCCTAAGATCCATGAGTACTCGTGTTAAATTTCTTTTTATCAACTTTGACCTCATAAACATTGTATATAGTCCAAATGGTGATGGTATAATAAGTGCCACATAACAAATGTAATTTATCCCGAAAATAGTCAACTTGCTTCATAGTCATTTTAGAGGTAATTAAACCCGTAGTAGATGGTTTACGTTGTAATACAATTTTACATTATATACATTTTCTATCCGAAAATTGGAAATTCTGAAAATGTTCATGGAAGCTATCAAGTTTATTTATAAAATTGATTATAGCTTGAGAACGTGAATTTCGTAAAGCCGACAAAATTGACAATGATATTGAATATGATCCTCGAACATGCTAAAAACGGATCGTGATACTACTCTACATGCATGCTTCTTCTTGTTTCTCTTGAAGAGCTTTTTCTTTTTCCATCAACCACCGCCTCGGCTCTCTGGTCTTTATTCCTTCTTTCTATGTTCTAAGTCTTCTAGTTCCAGTGAACATTCTCCGTAACCGATTTCACTAATCAAACATAAACTCAATATAATAGACATTAATTTCAGTAATAGTCTTTAAAAATTAGTACATATCCTTCTTCTTTTTTCATGTCAAACTTAATACAAGATCTTAAAACATGATATATGCCGTGAAACCCTTTTATGTTTCAAAACTATTCAAAATATTGCATATAACGGGTTTGAGTCATAGGAGACTCTAATCACACTTTAAATATAGTCATGATTTGATATGTATAAAAAGATTGAATGCCTGACTCTAATACACATTATAAACATTTAATATTGAAAGATTGAACGACTTATATAATAGTTAGAATTAATAGAAGTAATCATATCAAATGGAGATATTTATAAAAAGAAGTTTGGAATGCATGATATCATCTTTTCTAGAACATCTATATAATTAAAAACCTAAAAGCAACAATACATAGAAACGGCTTTGAAGGCTGCATTATTTCTAAGTTAGTTATTCTAATAATCAACTATTACCTGGACGTTGGTTACAAAAATTTCTAACAATAAAATGTCAGCTTTTTCTAACTTCTTTGATAAAGCTAAAAATTTAATATTGTCTTGTCGGAACAAAACATATAAAATTAAGGTTTTGCACATAGTATATACTTTTCCTTACTATATCGGACTCCACTATCCAATATCTTTCACAAGACAATAATTGAGAGCATTCTTGAAATGGCAAGCAAGAAAAAAGGTAAAAATTAAAGTTAAGTTTGTCAAAAAAGTTCATTCTCTCTTTTAAAGGTTATACTTAATTTTATTCCGAGATATTCGAACTTATTCAATAGCATTTTTGTTTACTCTATGCATTATATATATTTATTTTTATTTTTTTGGCGTGATGACTCTTACTAGCTCTAACAAAACAAAAAAAGTTGGTGCTCTATTATGGCCTTTTAATTCTTTTACGAAAAATGGAAATTTTTGTGTTATATCACTCGTATTTTACAAAGAAGTTTTCAGTAGATCTTTACTTTTTTTGTCAAAGTTTTCAATAGATATGTACGTTTTCTTTTCATTTTGCGATCGAATTTCAATGATATATGATTCATGCATTATTTCTATCCTAGTGAAAACATAAAAATATTATGGTTGAATGGTATAATGAGTAAGCAGCTATCACTAAACGATAATAATGAGATCAAGTAGTTATTCTTTTGTCAACCTTGACTTGATATTTTTTAAAACTAAAACTCTAGTAGATGAACTCAAATGTATTATGTACATATTTAAATTTTGTAACTAAAATTTAAGCAACAATTTGCCACATTATTTTGCAAATTTTCATTAATTTTGTTGTAACTATTATATTTTACATTTCTATATATTACGGTTAGAAATTTTGGATGCTTTTAATAGCAAAATGACATGTTATATGCATGTGTATACATGGAACCAGAAACATATTGTATTAAGTTATTACGGTAAAAAAAAAACAAAAGTTATGACGGTAATAGGAAAAAGTTTTTACGTTAATTTATTATTATTATATGTTAATCTTTGATTATATAGAAGTCATTTCAATAGATTCTGTTTTTATTTAATAAGATTAATGGATAGTGAGGAATTCTAATTACAGTTAATCATTAAAGTTTTTAGCCTTTTTTCAACGACGAAAAAGAAAAGATACGTAAGATCGTGACCAAAAAAAAAACAAAGTGGGATCCATTTTGAACCATTCATTACAGTTATTAATTTATTTACACATAGTATCAAACTAACTACACTTGTATTACAATATTACACAATATTGAACTTAGTGCTCCAGAGACCGAAGAGGAGATTCTTTTGTACTACTATTGGGTCGCAAAAGGAAATGCAATGAGTAAAAGTCATTGTTTGATTAGAATACAACAAGACTCGAATGCAAAATAATTCAAGTGTTTGGATATTTTAATATATATCAACTAATATTAAAATTCAATAACTGGTAGTGGAAACAGGAAAAGGCAAAAACAAACAATTGGTCAAGATTAATTTATGCTTAATCAGAAGAAAGTTTTAACCTCTAACTCTAAGGGGGAAAACAAGAAACTGAAAAGGAATCTTCAATAATTTTAAATCAACAACCTACATAGTTTTTATATCAATGTTATTAAAAACAACAGTATTACGTTTAAATTAACATTAACCTACATTCAAAATAGAAAGGTACGTGGCTTCCATTGGCTACTAGTCCAATTTATTCATTTCCAAAGTTTCCACATTTATTAAGAAAAAAAAAACACATGTTATGAGAAGTATGTACAAGTATTCATATATCGAGCTCTCTCACACCCACAAATTGAGAAAAGAAGATTCAAAGACAAATAAACCTAAAGCCGCCCTATACAAAATAAAGGGGTCATTAAAAAGTAATTATTAAACACAGCATTACTAGTATATTTTTATGATTATGACTTAATAATTATACAGTCCTTGAAGATCCCAATCTTGTGATAACGAGGCAGGAATCATTTGGTAATCACCTTCTGACCATTGCGGTGGATAAGGCCATAAGTCTGCGGAGTCAGAGAATATAAACTCGTTACCTAGCTGAGTCAAACCATCATAGCTCGATCCCAAACTTGGGAGCTCTACAATCTCCCCTAGCTCCTCGGAGCCGGTCGCGGAGGAAGACACGAGAGACTCTAGCGAAGAAGAAGACTGTGAAGATGAAAACGTTAAAGAAGAAGAAGAAGAAAAAGACTGTGAGGTCTCCATGTGTGCGGCTTTGAGAGCCGCGACCTGGATGTCTCGAGGGCTAAGCGAGCTAGGGCGTGGGAAAGAGCCGGCTAGGTCAGGGAAATTGAGTATAGCGGAGGCTCCTTTGATGCTAAGAGCGGCTACGTCGTGTGCACGCGCCGCCATCTCCGGGGAAGGAAACGTTCCTAGCCATATTCGGGATTTTTTCCTAGGTTCACGTATCTCGGACACCCATTTTCCCCAGTTCCTCTTTCGGACACCCCGATAAACCGGATGCTTACCGGAATCTTTAACCGGTTTCTTCTTCTCTTCTTCATTCTCTTGTCTGACTGCGCTAGCTTCCCAGCTCTTGGTACTCTCTGAAGCTATCATTGGTGAAGAGCTTTATACCAAAAACATCAATGCCACACTAAACCAATGTATTTATTTTTTTGGATTTCGAGGTATAGAAAAAAAAAAGTTTGAGGATATGATAAATGAATTATTTTGGGCAATGAGTAAATAATGAAGGAAAGTGAGAGACAGAGTTTGATGGGTATTTGTCTCTACATTTATCAATCACTTCCTTATTTATATGCAACAATTGTTTGAGGGTGGAGGTGGGGTGTGGTAGGGGTAAAGGGAGATATGGGACAAATATTGCACTAAGTCTTTAAGTAAGTAAAAGAAAAAAGGACCCACGGGCTAAATTGATTTGATGCTCTTAAAAGACCCGTACATATTTTTATCTATCATGACAACAGCATAAGTCCATATTTGCTTGTGTTTAGATGACCCTATTATCCTATTTTTTGTTTACTATTGAGAGAGGTGGTTTTTTTTTTTGGGTTTTGTTTATAGCTGGCTTTTGCCAATTTCATGTTGGATACATTCACTTGACAGAACAAATTTTGTGTGAGATCTAAATATAATAAATAGTTGTGACAACAGTCCACAAGTTTTCACATTTATTGCAAGTGATTCCACATTTTGGTAACTTATCCTAACCCTATAAATACGACTTGTATGTCGTATGAATAATAGGAGTATGTAACAACTCAATTATCAAGAAGTAAAAACTCTTTATAATAGAGTATCCACAAGTTATTATAAAAAGCTAGTATAAGACTTGTTTTCTTTTTTTATCAGCCATACATTAATTAATAACTAATTTTATGATTAGTTATTCAATTTGAAGATAAAAAGTTTACAAAAATAACTTCAGAAAACAATAATCTAAATGTCGAGCTAAACAATATAAGATTTGTTTTTATATATTAATAATGTTTCGTTTTTATCTAATTATATTTCTAATACAGTTATAGCATATAACATCATCAAATTTTGAAAGCATGAAAACTTTTTTGTCAAACAAACATGAAAACGTTATGATGTTATTAATAGTAAAATATAGCAGAAACAAATTCAATACATTATTCATTAATCATATATGTGTTATTATTTTGTTAAAAAGATAAAAAGGTAAAAATACACATCACTAAATTATCAAACCATATATTCAGCGTTTTATGGTTGTTAATCGTGTATAGTACTTAAAGTGTTTATCATGTGTCATAGAGATTATTATTCTGCTATAATACTTAGCTAAAATTGTATTATTTATTTTAAGAGGTTATTATGATTTTTGAAACAAAGGAAAAATAAGGTTAGAGCTAATGTAATTATGTAGAAGATGAGGATCTTATTTGCAACTAATCATCTCTCGTGTTTCCTAAAAGCAAATTTCATTAAAGTTCTCAATTTATAAATAAATAAAAGTCCCCTTTAGAATTCAAGAATCAAGAAAACATCGATATAACGAGATAAATTATTTTGGTGTAGAGCCGACATAATAATCTTTTATTTTAATACATGATCGTGACTTTTTATTAGATTTTATGAATTTTCTTCTTCGCGGAGAAAATGGTGTGTCAACTGTTTTTAGTTATTTTAATGTTTTCATCGCAAATTTACTGTTCAATTATCCCTTATCGTGATCTCAATGCATCATCATGCTTGTCACTACAAACTCATTATCTATACATATAATTCGAATATATTTTTTGTCAACTATAAAATTCAAATACTTTTTTTTGTCTAGCATGTGTGTTTATATATGCATACGCATATCAGGTTCGATAAATTTAAGTTGATTCGAGATTGTAAAGCTGCCAAGTCTAAACTTTCTTAAGGATTTCCGCATGCACGTTTTTATCCAAGAGATCCTTGCATCTAATTATTTCGACAGAAATAATTTTATTATGATTCTTTGACATTATTGCATTGTAATGATGTAGCCCCAAAAATTGTAAATAATTGTAGACAGTGCTTAAGTATTTATGAATTTTAACAATCTTTTCAGTCGATTTTGATATATAATATCTAACGATCGAAAAATCGTTAGACACTAAACGGGGTGAAATTTCAGAATCGAACACTTAGCATACCTAATCAAAACGTAAATGATTTTTTTACAATGTAAAAATTTATGTCAGATAAAACAATTTATTAGGTATATTAACATATAAAATATCATATTTATTATAATTAAAGTATAGTCCTTTTGCAGGATCATGCAAGGTTTCCTCTTAGAAGGACCATCCGTATTGAATTTAAACAATGGAGTTAAACGCTTTTTTAATGTCAAACAAATTTAAGATTTAAATTCCAAAAATCCATGTAAAAATCATTTCAATAAATAATTTAATTATAAAGATCCATGTAAAAATAATTTTAAAAAAATAAAAAAATAATAATAATAATTTCAATAATTATCATGCTATAAAAAAAATTTGTATCAAATTAAAGAGGAGGGTTAGACTTCAAATCAAATATTTTAACTTCAATAGTTTAGGATATACCCCTTTTCAGACATGTCAAATCAAATCTCTAAACTTAGTTCATGGCAGTGGTTGGTTTTGGGAATAATTCCAAATGTGACAACTTATTAAATTTCCATAGTTATTTGTTTATCTCTATATATTTTATATTTTATTCTATAGAATTTTAATATATCTTAGAACAAGTCTTACATAAATATCCAAATTAAAGAAAAATTCTAGGGAAATAAACAATTTCAAATTAGAAAATTGATGATATAAGACAAAGTTGGTTACAAATTTGGATGTGAACATATATACTAATTCAAGTAGCAGCAACGAACGACGTATTGCGTTCCTTAACCGCATGTTCGATATGCATACATGCATTTTAAATTGGTACTAATATTCTATTATAGACTAAATATTGATTGATATGGTTTTGGCGATCAAAATTCTAGAATGTGTTAGTCGCTACTCATTTGCTGGATGACCAAGTTGCGATTAAGCCGAGTAAACGATGACTAGTCGATGTTATTCTTTTATAGTATTTGATGGTTTTATATTATATCTTTGAAAATTGAGCATAAAATCGTTGAATCTTATAATTGTAAGAGCAATGAATCACAATGCATGCTTTTGCAGTGTATTTAGGGGTCGATCGATCATACAAAACTTAGTTGTCAAATGCTAAAGTTGGTCAAAGTATATAATAAGCTGAATTATAACGGTAGGTGGGTGTGAGAGAAAAAGTCTATTTTAGATGAAAATAAACAAGGGATATAATAAATGTTCAGATTCTAAGAATTAATGTTCAGATTCTCCAAGCTCCATACTAATAAATATAAATGGATGGAAAATGATCTTTAGCTATTTTAGGATGCGATCTACGGTAGATTCTGTATATCTGGATGAAAAGAGTTTAAGCATCCAAGTTTTGTAGCTACTACCTACATTCTTGAGTTCGAATTAGGTTTAGCTACCAACGATAAAATGCAGCATATTTTTCTGTAAGAAATTAGTTTGTTTGATATTATTTTTATACATAGTAATTTACTCTTCTACGATAGCTCTATCGGGTCGATTTTGGAGAGTTTAGGAGAGTGATTACGACAAGATCATGATTAATCACTAAATAGAGATTTGTACTAAAGGAATATTTAGTAGTTGGATTAATTAGTACACTGAATAGCCAATATATTATAAGTTATTTAGTATTGTGACGTGCGGTTTAACTATTTATAAAGTGTGGTATGATTTTAATAGTAAAGAAAATATATGTATATATATATATATATATTTATTACTATTTGAATTGTACCGCACGGTACAGTTAGGATTTAATTTGGAGCTTAAAAATGAAGTTTAATGGCAATTGTAATAGAATGGTTAGGATGATTGTTAGTACATATGTATTAGAGATAGCAAATTAGTGAACGCTGAATTAATGAAAATGAGAAACGAGAGATAGCAAAATCTCTTTATCAAAAAATAAACTAATGGAATTTCTTTTGTTTATTAACATTCAATTTGTTTATTTTTATTACTAATTTTAGTTTATAGTAAAATACATAAAGTATTTCTTCAATTATTTCATTTTCAGATTGTGGCCAAAAGTAGTGCATCTAACAAATTTTAATAATAAGCAATAGCAAATAATATCCTCTTGAGCATCTTATACCACAATCAGGCCGGCACTGGCATATTTTAGTAATGATATTTTAATACTTGTCACTTCACCATAAAGGAAAAGGGTCATGTGTAACGATAATAAATTACTAATATTATATAATGAATACTAAACAGATTAATTTAATTGCCTTTAAAATGTAAGCAATTATTTTCGAATGAACTAGAAAGATGTTTATAAATCAACCTCACCTTAAAACTTAAGAATTCTTTTTTTATTTAAATTTATAGAATTATAATGTTTTCATGATTTTTTTTTTAAATATAGCTAAGCCCCAAAAAGTTAATCATGCATGTCTGTTTTGATCGAACCATAATTGAAGCAGGGCACTTGTTTTTCTGGTGAGATTAAGCTCTTGTTTTATTTACGAAGTATGGGCAGGGCGAAGTCTTATGTTTCGGCGCTAAAAGTAGTATCTACTTCAAACTCGATTTTCTTTTACTATTAGATGATCTTATAAGTAAAAGCATCAAAAACATATAAACTTAGAGGTGATATTAAAATTTGATTATCTCAACTGTTTACATTAATACAGATTGTTGTCTTGCTGATATACCTTGAATCTGGTATAATACAGTATAAATATTGCACATTAAAAGTTGAAGCAAAAAAATAAACCTGAAATTACGGTCTATATAGAAAACCAACCTCGGTGTTTTTATATGAACCTATTTTCTAAAAATACTCTTCTTTACTCTATTTTTTTATTGTATTCGGGAATTATGTATCACGCTTCTAATAATAAATCGATTTCATTACCAATGAAAGGAACCAACCAACTTCGTTGGGTGAACTACGTAAATTTATGTTTTTGCGTTAGATTTTCGATCTATCTACTCACATTTTCTGTTCAGTTTGCGCGAATTTAACATATATGTATATGGAAATTGTATGAACAATTAAGCGGTAATGTCTTGTCTAGACATCATTATTTAACAAAGGTCTCATGGATATTGACATGTTTTAGTATGAAAGATGCAGCCTCCAAAAAATGTTCGAATGCGATGTCAAATACACACTTTGACATTCCCTATTTTCATTTTTAAGATTTCATCTTAAAATGCAAAATAAAGTGGTGTAACTGATCAGTACTAAAATAGTTGTATTTCATTAATTTTCATTGTTCATTTGTGATTTAAAGTAGTTAGTTTCTGTTTAAGTTCTAAATCATGTCTTAAAAGATTGTCATTCTTTTAAGTGAGGCTACAGATTGGATTCTTTTTTCTGTAATTGTTCCTTTTACTAAATAACTGTATAATCCTGATAATATTGAATAATAATAACAAAAATTACGGAAAAGGACGTGAAAGAAGAATGAGTTACAGAAAATAGAAAAAGGCATTTTTTGTGTCGACGGCAGAAAAAGACATTTTATGTGTCGACGAGAGAAAAAAAAGGCTTATCGATAGGGAAAAACATTGGAGCAATAAGATGATTTAAATGCAAAATAATAGTGGTCCATGAGACATCTGGAAATGTAGGACATGACCATAAAGATTTTTGATTTTCTTCCTAAGAGAGTATACAAGGTAGTCAACGAAACGCGCGTATGGTTGTCGTTTTGGACCCACTCATACATATTTATGCATGCAACAGTTTGAACTCAATTATTGCAAATGCTACAGTGTTAGTCGAAAGATATTCTACAGGAATTCACCGACCCATGTCATTTTTTGTCGATGATTCATATTATAACTTGAATTAATCTGACGGTTCAGAAGTCCAAACGAAAAAACAGAATGTACGAAACGAACTCTTTAAAAATGTCTACCATTACGAACAAGACCATTCTAATCCAAACAAATATTTTATCGTGGTTTGTAGTAACTAATTTTCCAAGACTAAATACACATTAGCCGTACTTTATGATACTTAATTCTGTTCTAGTTGCAGGTGTCAATCACAAGCAATAAATTACGTATGTACTTTTGTTTTCTAAGACGTCGTTTTATCTGTTGCTTTATTGTTGTTAAGAACTTAAGATTCAAAAACTCTGCGATAGCGTTTATTGTTTGAGTGTTAGGATTGTTTCCATCTTTTCTTTTATCTACAGTTTTTATGGTTTTCACTCAGCTTTTATAGCAGTGATTTTTTAGCTTTGATGACTTGTATTTTTTTCCTATATCCAAGTCTTCCGTTGATGGAGTGTAACAATTATATAAAATCTGTTCAAATAAGAAAAATTTCAGATCAATTTAATGAAATGTTTGTGTAGCCGCTACTTTATTTGGATGATAATTGGCCAAAAAACATATGATAATATTTCCGTAGATACGTAGTACTAGTAATTTATCGTGCAGGGTTTTGAGAAAATTAAAAGTGATACTAAGCGAAATAATGTAACATCGGATAAAATATGTGTTATTACTAAAGATCATGCACGATAAATTGCATTAATTATTGAATCAATTATGAAAATGCCATTTTTCGGGATGGCATTTGTGTATATTGCCTTTTTTAGAATAATTTGTGGATTTTGTCATTTTTTAGGTTACAGAAATATGATTTAACATGCGTTTTATTCATTATGTTTGGATTTAGTCGGTTGTAGTTATTCTTACGGTTTAGTATTTTGTGTAAACTACGTATTTTTACCAAAAAAAAATCCGAAATTCATACATTTTTAAGTCTTAGAAAATGGCATATCCGTAAGATTTTAGTAAAAATGACAATTTCAAAAGATCTCTATGAAAAATGGCAAAATTAACAATAATCCCTTAATTATTTACAAAACATCTCATGTGATTATTTAGTGTACTTTTTTTTTTTTGGTATCTTATGCATTATTTTTCTTAAAGCAATGTAACTATTGTAATAACTTTTCTAGTTCCGGGCAGAACACACACACACACACAACTATTGTCGACGGGTTGGGTTATAATCAATGAGCAGTTTCATTTATATTTCTACGAAACTATTCAAATTGGACCACCAGTGTCTAAATCTTGAAATTGGATTGCTTTTCAAAATTATAACAAGTGGGATGTATATCTGGATTTTTGTTTGTTTTCTCTTAATTATAAATGATGTCTCTATGGTTGATTGTAGAGAAAAAGCGAAAACGACATAACATCACCTTTTTAGTCTTTCACAATGTATGACCAATTAACATTACACACATCATATTGATTGTAGTGTCTAAAGTAGTGTTTGAAATTTAGTATGCAATGATGATTTGGATTTTTTTTGTTTTTCCATTTACAGTTCTAATGTTTGTGTCATAATTGTTATCTTTTAGAATTCAACTTTCAGTCTATACATTAACAATGTCGGAGTGAAAATAATTTTGGGTACATATATATGGATCAATCCCACCAATGGGTGATTTAGGGTTAGGTTGAGGAAGAGAGTTTTGATTTAGGATTCATAGCTTCCAATGGGTGATGATGTTCCACATTAAAATGGTTATGTAAAGGACATATTACAATCAGTTTTACATGTTTGCGACTTGAAATACTAAAAAGTTATCAAAATCGATCATGTGATGTTGAAACAACAAAAAATAGTTCATAGTTACCATATCCTCAAAAACGACAATGTTTCCAGATTTTTAGTGCTGCTCTAGAATGAGTAACCTCAAAATGCCAAAACTTTTGATAACAAAATGTTACTGGAATTTTAAAATACGATATTGAGTAAAATGGTATTGCCATAAATATATAATCATGATTTTCAGACCACAAGGTGACAAATACTTCTTTCTTTTAAAGGACAAGGTGACAAATACTTCCACGCGAGTTTGAGATTCTATTTTTGATAGACTGGAAAAAAACAAAAGATAATACAGTACATTTTCGTTGTGGCTAAATTAGTTTTGTACGACTACGTTATACGTACCTTTTTTTTTTGTTAACTCAAAGTAAATCCTAAATCTATGGAAGGATTTTGACTAATCTCTCACGAAAGTGTAACCTATGGATTATGGATAGACCCTCTCTCCGGATACAAATACATACTTATCAATACTTCAGTCGTATTTTTTTTTTTCAGCACTTCAATCGTATCTAGATATTTGTAATCAAATGTCAAAATGTAATCGTAGGTTAACATATGTACATAAATCAAAATCTTCAAAATGTGGAAGAGAGCAGCATTTACTATAGTGTTAGGTTAAGATTCCCGTTATGACTTATATATGAGTGATGAACATATCAAATGTTTTTTAGTCCGTATTTATCATACTTTTTCATCAAGTTTAAGGGTTTCAAATTTAATCAGTATGCTTTTCATTAAAAAAAAAAAACGAGAAGACTAATTTCTTACTTTTCGGGAAAATTTGCGATTTTATTTTTAGAAAATTCTATAGAACAAATTGATTCAGAAAAAGGAAGATTATGAGTATTTGACTCGGAGTTTCGTTAAGAAATTTTTTTTTTACCTACTAGCCCCAAAAAATCTCAAATGAATTTCCTTTAATTTTTCTAAAATATATTATAAATTTATAATTTGTTTCCTTTGTAATATGCATTTATAAAAATAGTAAAACACTTTTTTTTTTTAACTTGGGATAATTACTGATATAAAAATGTAGTTTATATTAGTATATGAACTACATGCCATGCCAACCATTTAAAAATAATGGTTTAAGTTTTGTTTAGATGTAGACTTGTAGTTCATATCTTTATCTGCTTTGATTGGTAACGTTCCACTACTTTTATAGTCACTAATCACGAAAAGGATACCAAAAACGTTATCAAAATACATTTATTCTCAAAACATTTCACTCTTATTTGGTACCATTTTAAATATTTTGGGATCTCTTACTGCTTTTTTTTATCCGTTATAAAGCTTGTATTATTTTGTGTCACCAATCGAATATGTGAAAAAGTTAATTAATTTTAAAAAATTTAATAGTAATTTATTAAAATATTATTTCAGACAAGTAGAAGAAAAAATCAGTCAAAAGTTAATAATTATACTCGCACCCTATTTATTTATATATATGTTTGGTGAAAAGTTAAAAATACCGAAAAGTTAGAAATGATAAGGTTAATGTAAGAGACAGACAAAACATATTAAAAAGAAACATGTCTCCAGTTACGTCAAACATCACCATCTTCATATTTATTGTCCTCTTAGGTGTTGAATATTTTTCCAAAAGGTTAAGATAATTCCAGAGAAATTCTAGAGACTAGGAATGGTTTTTCTGAACATAGCAGCTTCAATTCTGCTTCTTGTTTCTCACATGCCTCTGTTTGGTTTAACTGATTGAAATAAAACTACACACTGTGTCATAATTTATTCATACCGGTTCAGTTTCATACCGGGTTTAATCTACTCAATTATAGCCGGTCAACTTCGGTTTTCCTTGTCAATGTAAGTGAAAAATCTACTGCTACTAGATATACTAATAGAGCTACTACAATGGTTACACCAGAGTTAAATATTTCGAGAATAATCTGATTTCCTTCAAGAAAACTAGACTATAGTTTTTGTAAATTGAGTTTACTCAGAAATTTTATCTGTAAAAAATGTACATTGAATTGTTGAACAAAATTTTTAAACAGAAATTTGGAAAACTCGGTTATACCAAATTGAATGAAGAATCATGTGAAACATATCATACTTCTCTGGCTTAGCATGCCACAGAAAATGCTTTTGAACTTTCTTCACTCTCATCTGCATTGACCGGTACCGGCTTTCCGGTATCGACATCAGAATCTTCTTCAAATTCGGGATATCTTTCTCCGGTATAAAAATCGCAAATGATTCCCAATTCAAAACCTCGAAAAATGGCGGGACAAAGTTATCAGATATGATGACCGGAACACAATCATAGAAAATGGCCTCTACCACTCTCGGACTATTCACTTCAAAGCCTTTGGCGCAAATGCAGTACTTGCTCGTCTTCATGAACTGAAGGTAGTTCTTGTTTCCTTTAGTCCGCGGAAGTTTACCGAATATTTTCAAGTCGGGATCTTTGTTGTTACCCCAATATGAGAGGAGGATTGGCCTGAGATACCCGTGGTCGGGTTTACCAGCAAAGAACGCAAGTATCGGTCTTTGGTTCGCGGACTTTCCACCCATGTTACTTAGTGGTTTCTTGGGATCTCTAACGAATGTTTCTGGTAAAGATGTATCCTTCCCAAAAACAAATCCTTCTTTCACATCCGAGTTGCACAATGCCCTTATACTCTTTGCCATATGCTTCCGCGTCTCCGATGGAGCCTGAAAAAATGTCACAAAATACCATACATTAATCAGAAAATTACCTCCAATCTTATATAACCTCAAAAATCCAATCTTATAACCTCAAAAATAACATGTCACAAAATACCATAATATATCAAAACATGTTCTCAAGATTGCATCTATATTCATGTAGAGACGTCACCAAATATTCTCATGGAAAAGAAGAGAGACATTACCCAATCATGGCAGGCGGCAAGGAAATGATCGGCACCGGAAGTTCGATTCCAAAAAGGGTATTTAGCAGAAATGAAGTCTATATAGTCTTTAAGATACTTAATAAGATTGCGGTGACTGTGAGAGTCCTGAACATATAGAGTCACCTCAAGCATCCGGGAGCTAAAGGGTAAATAGAAAAGATGAGCTTTTGCAGGGTCCTTTGTAACAAATTTGTTGTTGTTGGATTCAATAATATTCATAAACCAGCCTTCTGATGCATAAATCCCTCTGAGTATTGGACTATGCATTATTGGTTTATTTCCTTCTTTGTAAGCATAAACCTTTAATATCTTCTCCATCAACTCATAGCTCCTAATGAATTCAATATCAACTCAAATCAGTATCATCATAATATGAGCTTTGATGCAGTTTTCAACTAAATAAACCGACTCACCTTTTGAACATGGAAACATTGCGATAAAGAGGAGCGTAGAGGAAAGGATCTTTGTCATCGATAGGTGCATTCTCGATATCATATTTTGCTTGTAAAAGCTCTAAGTCAGGTTTCGTTACCCACTTTGGTTTCTGAAAAAGAAAAAAAAGAAACATGTTATACAACTGTTACTTCTTAAGTAAGAATGTATCGTATCAAGATCTTGATGAACCTTTGCTAGACGATTATGAGAAATACGGTTTTGACGCAACTGCTTGCTCATCTCGGATATTGACATCACTCCGAAACCAGGCATTTTCGCATTCTCCTTTACATCAGGAACAAATCTCACAATAGGAGAAGCATCACCAACATTTTTTTTAGTTGGATTCCTTTCCGGTACCTTGCTAGTGGTAGGCAATGTTTCGTTTTTCATTACTGGAGACGGGTTTATACTAGGTAATGCAACCGGGGCCTTTGCACTAGCCACAGGCGCGGTTGCATTTTCTTTAACCGTAGACGGGTTTAGAATAGGTAATGCAACCGGGGACTTTACGCTAGGAGCAGGCGCGGTAGCGTTTTCCTTGACTAGAGACGGGTTTAAACCAGGTAATGCAGCTGGGGGATTAGCGCTAGGAGAAGGCGCGGTAGCGTGATCCTTTACTAGAGACGGGTTTAAACCAGGGGCCTTTGCATTAGCGGTAGGCGCGGTTGCATTTTCCTTTAAAATAGGTAATAAAGGCGGTAAAGTAGCGGTAGTAGGCGAAATGGCGGGGGCAGTGGCATTTCCGCTACTATCATATATCTGATCAACCTCAACTTCTTCCTCATCTCCCGCGGGACTCGGCGCTATAGCGGAAGTCGAGTTACCTATAAGTGAAGTTGAGTTTCTTGAAATGGGAATCTTGGTGGAAGAAAAGATGGATGAGATAGCGTACGGTAGCTCGATGTATTGAAAGGTAACAATGAGAGCAAATGTGAGTCCTAATAGCCATAGAAGCCGTCTGCTTTCTACTTTCCATAGCCATGGAGACTCACGCCTCATTTTTCAAGCCTTGCAAGTACCTGTTACACTCAAAAGTATCAATATTTATGATCAATCAGTCTGATTCTAAAATCTACAGAGCATAGTCTAGGAGATTTGAATGTTGTTGTTTCTCCAAGTATCAATCTTTAACAACAACAATGATAATTCAATATGACATATAGATGATCTAATATGGTCAACGCCTAAAAACCAATTTATCAAATTCGATTATGAACATTACACAAATTGTGAATTTTAGAGCTAACTTGAAGCAATTTTACAGAGGAAAATTCGAGTTTTGTTACTCAAGTATCAATCTTTAAGAGTAACAATCATAATGCAACATAATTCTTGAATCTGATATAGTCAACGATTGATTTTCTATGTTATTCTCAATCTGTAATGATTATAATCAGAATCATCACAAAACCTTTTTCATATTTTTAGAAATCATCATTGCATGCAATATATTAAAAGAGAATAAAGAACCGTAATGATCCCTATATGATTTTATATACAATTTATATGCTCTGCCTCAACAAGAACAGAGATAGAGAGAATCAGAGAAAAGCTTACAAAGTTGAGAAGTTGATCAGAAGTCAAACAAAGATCAAAAGAGGCATGTCGAAATTGATCGGCTTATAGGTCAACACAGGACTCACAACCAAAATATAAACCACCAAACAAGAGATGACAAAAAATAGTTTCTCCTTTGTCTGATTTTCTTCCTAATGAGTATCTCTGGTTTACGAGAAACCCAACGGACTCTCTTTGGAATCAAGAACTTATTATTATTTTAGGGTATTAGAAATTAAGAGAGAGGGTAATTTAGGAAATATGGTAGGAGGACTTTGAGTTAGAGCCGTCACGCTTTGTACCTTCTTCGTCTTCTCAAGTCACAAAAGATTCTTCTCTTTTTTTCGATTTAAAATATATTTTTTATGGAAATTTAATGTAATCGTTTTTTTTGTCATTAAATTTTGAATTTAAATAAATTTCTAAAGTCAAATTTTTAAAAAAATTCAGTTATTACAGTGTGTTAAAAAAGTTACAGACTAGAAAAATTGTATCACACTTTTTTTCTTTCAATTATTATAAACAAAATTGGTTACGTTGACCAACTGAATCCAATTAATGTAGTTTGACTCGGTTTAGTTCTTTCAATTGAACTAATCTTAAACTCAACCGAATTTATAAAACGGTATTAAAGCTAAACCGAACTTTAACCGAACAATCAAAAATGAGAGACAATCAATCGTATTGAAACTAACCAAACCAAACCGAATTGGACCAAGATATTTTCAATGCTCTGTTTTTAACATTTGACATTTCATTACATATGGACTAACGTACCCTTAATCTTTTCGTACTATTATCGAGAATGACACAAATACATTGAATTCGTTGACATTGTATTGAAAACCTTTGCAACGAGTAAAATGGGATGCCATTAAGGTTTGGGTTGCTTGTACGTTGCGGCAATTAATATGTTATCGATATACGTAAATTCGGGAAACTGAAAATTGATCATTTCGGGACAAAGCCAAATCAGCAGAGTTGTAATGAAAACCAAAATTTACATGCATGTAGACAAGATGGTGGTTGACAAGTGACATCACATCAAAATTTATAATATTCTCTGTTTGATAGTATCAAATTAAGTATTTCTTTTAAAACTGATATTTTCTGTTGAATATATCATATGATAAACTTTAGTTTTAATTTTTAAAACCACTTGTTGAAACTACCATTTCATACACACATTTATTTAATGAATTTGATTTAAAAAAATAGTAGTGTGCAATGATTGTTTTCCACAAAGACAAAAGTTCTCTATAAAAACGGGTTTGTAAAAATATTAGGAATAGCACCTTTTAATGTAGATAAATATGGGCTTGAAGGATTATCATGGGCTACGATAAATATGGGCTTCAAAATTGGGTCTCTTTGAGCCATACCTTGTTGAGATTCAGAGTTTTTCAGATTGGAAGCTCGTAAATTTAGCCATTTGGTGAAACTGTCATTGCTTAGTTCTTGTCACTTATTTTGCAGGATCATTGTAACCAGCGTAGTTATTGTTGCTTTGCCAACTCAGAAACAGACCCTTATGTTGGTTAGTTGAGAGCTGCATTACGTTTAAAGGAGAGGGATGTGAACAAGTTGATGCATTCTGAATTTCTCTAAGCTTCGTTTTAGTAATTGGTCGAAAGTTTAGAGACGTATAGTTCTTGTTACTTATAATGCGTGCAATACCATTGACTTGTAGCCTAGGGTTGTTGCAAGAAAGTGTAGTTCCGCCCGCTCAGAAACATACTTTATGTTAGTTAGTTGAGAGCTTGAATGTGTAAAATAGCGAGGTTAATGAATTGGGGCATTATTCTGGATTGGTTTAATTAATGGTGGAGAGCATAGAGACGCCTCTCGTTGATCAAGTCTCTTATATGGTGTAGTTCACTAGTAGACTGAAAGAAGAGGGTTCACTGGTTCCACACTTATCAGTAGCTTCTGATAAAAGAAAGCTTTCAACTTTGTCGAGACAAGCTTTTGATATCGGAATTAGTGTTTCTATTGTGCCCTTGTTAGCTCAAAAGGATATTGTAAGTGGATTTTTCAATATTTGTTTCATGTTTTGCGGAAGTCATATGTCTGAAATCCAATCCCTTATCAAATGATGATCATCTATTTGCTAAACCAAACCAAAACCTCCTTAGTTCAACATCTCTCCCCGGTTTACTTTGGTTATGCCCTTTAGATCACATGATTTGGAAGAGGAGAATCATTACCTACTTTGTTAGTTCAGCTAACAAAACAATGATCACGATAGATGCGACTTGTGGATAATTAGAATATCGTTTAATTGTCAGGAGACATGAATGATCTATCTCTTCACGATTTAACGTGCCAAATTTTTTATATGCGCATGGGAACCCATTTTTCGGCATTTCTACGTTAGCTTCTTATCTCCATTATTTATTTGGTAGAAGATCAATATATTATTAAGATTTAGCATTTTGGCTCTGGATTTGTAGGATTTATATTTTGGTATCAAAACCAGGAAATCTGATATTGTATTTTTAAAATTCTATATTATAATTTTCAGTAGTATACTTTTTACTGAATTTTATTTGAAATGAAATAATTTTATGGAAAATTTAGATTATGATTATTTCACCGTAAAACAAAATTTGATAAATATATATTTCTTGTTAAATGTACCTGATAATTAAAAGATCAAACATGTACCTTTAGTCAAGTAGTTACAGAGTGAATCAAGATTTTCATTATTTCTTAAAAACTTTCAAAGGAATAATATTGTATCGAGATGCAAAATCTGGTTTAAGAAACAAACACAACTATGGATGCTTCATTTAGATGTTGATTATATTGAATCTGGATGGATGAAGTGAAGAAATTAACGTGCTCTTGATACTCGATAGATCGCATACTAATCTATCAATATGTACGAGACGATCTACTTTTATCTGGCCATAGATATAGACGTAATTTTGGACTATGAACTAAAATTAAGATTAAAAAAGAACTAAATTTAGAAACGATTATATGAATACGGAGTTTCACAAGTAAGTGTACTTTTGTTGTTGTCGGATACATGTGCTTAAGATACATGAGCGTTCATGAAAATGACTCTCTCTTTCTATGTGCATGTGCATGAGAGGCATGTGACCACCGCAAACTAAGCCTTAACTGATATCTTTTTCTTTAACTAATCATCAATTTTTAAATAGTCCAAACAACACTTGATTACAAAACTACGACTTCTTGTTATGAATTTGGCAGTGTCTATGAGAATATGAAAGAAATGTCGACACTTGCGAAATTTCTATTTGCCGAAACAAATGGAATTTCTGTAATTTTAGTTTGTTTAGTTTNATAATTTTATATAATACACATTTATAGATCTCCAATGTTATGAATTAGTAAACCAAAAAAAAAAAGAGAGACTATTTTAACATAAAGGAAATACAAATTACTATGGATTAGTGCTGCATCGGATCGTGAGAGCAGAAAATTAAATTACTACATCCCGAGATGTATTTATCAATTAATTTACTTGAAAATCTTTTCCTCTTGTCCTTTTGTATTGTTAGGAATATATAGTAGTTTTAACCATGCATATATTATAAGAAGGGAATTGCATGAGACAAATATTAGTACTAATCTAAATCATCAAATTGAAGAAGCTAACAAAATAGCTTACAAAATACCGTTCAATCTCTTGACTTATTGTCAACTAAACAAAATTAGATGATTGTCAATTTAGAAACAATCACAATAGTTGCAAAGCAGAAACTTTAAAAGAACTATGCTACAAAAGAGTCGAGGGACCTTGATCATTGAGGTGACACATTACCAACACTGAGACACTCTCCCACCAATATCTCATCATTATGAATTTTTACCTTATGTTTGCATATATATATTAACTATGATACTACACTCTAAAGTGAAATAATTCAGTTATTCCTTATAATCACAATAATTAGGATTTTAATATACAAGCTTATCCCTTATTGTGGTAAAGTATAAGCCTGATAAAATAATAATAAACATTTTGTAGATCTTTTTTTTTTTTGGCCAAACATTTTGTAGATCTAACATTAGCTAATTAATGTATGATAAAGTGATCAACAGAAAAGTAAAAACTAAAAAAATTCATTTCATGTCATGAGGAATGCAACAAAAGCTTTCTAGCAAATTCCAAAACATAAGATTAAAAGGAAGAAATAAGTAAATTGTCATCATCAAAATTTAGATTAGCAAAATTTGATCTAAGAAGATAATCCCTAATTAAATTATTGGAAAAATAAAAAGGGATCAAATCAAATAAGCTGTCTGAAATCTGGGCCAACGTTGTGGTGGATCAAGTAATCATCACCGTCCGATGAAACGTCGAAAATCATGGCAGTGTCCGTACCGTGATGGTGATGTATGAACTCATGATGGGCCCTACTCATCTCCTTCTGTCGCCGGAGCTCCATAACTTTCCGATGAGAATTTGAGTGTTTCGCCAGCACAAACGTCGGACTCGCCGCGGGCCGATACTCCGGCACTAAACGTCCCGATTTGTACCTAACACCGCAAGCGTTGCACAACGTCTTCGGGCCCATTGGGCCTGTCCGCCATTGCGGAGTCTTATCCGTGGCGCAGTGGAGACACCGTCTCTCCTCTGCGCCACCAGACTCCGGTGAAGAAACATCCTTCTTCCGTCGGTGTCCTCCATCAACGGCTTGCTTTTTCCCTAGCGGAGCCATCAACAAAGGCGGCGAGGTTGGCGGAGACAAGTGTTGTTGGCTAGAGAGAATGGTTTCTCCGGTGAAAGGACTGTCGTAAAACGTTTCCTTGAGAAGCCCACGTGAGGCCCAATTACACGCAGCGGCGCGTGAGCGTTTGCTTCTAGCTTTGGCCGGTACAGAAACGTCGGTAGTAAAAATCGGACTGCTGCTATTCGGGTTTTCCGGGCTTCCGGTATCGGATTTCGGGTCCGGTCGACTCTTAAAACCGGATATTAGCTCGAGCTTGTGTACATCTTCAGGCGACAATGATTCATCCACAATGTTCGAAAGCCACTCTAACTCATCAGCCAAATCATCAGACTAACAAAAACAAAACAAAACAAATTACAAAACATAACTTTTTTGTTCTTTTTATTACAAAACATAACTAAAATTCAAGAAATACCAAACATCGTTAATATTAACGTACAGGTATACAAAGGTCACCGGAGAAGCTAGTGCCGTCTTGAACATCACCGTGGAAACTGGGAAGATCAGCAGCGGAGAAGTTAGAGCTGTCGGTTATGGTGGTGGTAGTGGTGGAATCAGCAACAACATCGTTTTCTTCGTCATCATCGTTAGAGAAATCAACTAAAAGGTCATCAACGGCAAAATCAGATGTGTGGAAGAATTCATGTGCTTCATCTTCCATAAGTTTCGTTGATTAAAACTAAAGAGTTGTTTTTTTTTTTTTTTTTT